>JAEAME010001993.1_pt1 | contig 12478 bp, 14 predicted proteins | sample 8958731 | NCBI WGS metagenome assembly JAEAME01 (sample SAMN16933194, study PRJNA681113) | bioreactor sludge metagenome | isolation source: anerobic bioreactor sludge (Control) | place: India:Bengaluru | collected 2018-10-24 | reverse complement strand
CCGATAGCGGCAATGACCACATCGGCATTAATGACAAACTCTGAATTCTCCACAGGGACCGGCGTACGGCGTCCCCCTCTGTCGAATTTGCCCAGTTTCATACGGGTACACTCAATACCAATTACCTTTTTGCCTTTTGCTACAATTTTATTGGGCGTGACAAGTGTATGAATCTTAATCCCTTCCTTCTCCGCGTCCTCTATCTCATCCTTATAGGCCGGCATATCGTCCTTGTCTCTTCTGTAAAGAATGAAGACTTCATCAGCGCCGAGTCTGAGCGCTGAACGCGCCGCGTCGATAGCGACATTGCCGCCACCAATGACGGCCACCTTACCTTTTACTTTCACGGTTTTTTTCAGATTGACGTTCCTGAGGAATGTAACACCATCGATAACACCAGTGGCATTTTCACCTTCGATCTTCATCTTCTGGCCTGCGTGAGCGCCAGTTGCCATGAGTATCGCGCTGTATCCGTCGGCAAAAAGTTTCTTTACGGTAATATTTTTTCCAAGCCTTGTGTTATATTTAATTTCTACGCCGAGATCGGTAATGGTCTTTATTTCCTTATTAAGGATTTCTTTCGGCAAACGGTAATCAGGGATACCGACGGCAAGCATACCGCCTGCTACCGGCAATGCTTCGAATATGCTCACTTTATAACCCTTCAGCGCAAGGAAATACGCGCCGGCAAGTCCGGCCGGCCCTGCGCCGATAACAGCCACTTTCTTATCTTTCGGCGCGTCCGGCTGAGGACGATAGGGCAAAGTAGAGGCCATGTCTGTGTCTGCCGCGAACCGTTTTAGCGCGCAGATCGATACTGCATCATCAATCTGACCACGGCGGCACTTATTTTCGCAGGGATGTACACACACGCGTCCCAGCGTCGCGGGGAGCGGATTTGCCTCTTTAATAACTGCTATGGCCTCTTTGAATTTGCCTTCGCTTATGAGGGTCACATAACCCCAGGCGTTCTGGTCTGTCGGACACGCGTTCTGACAGGGAGCGTCAAAAAGGGCACTGCACACACCGGCCTGACAGTGCTTGTCTTCGATATGCTCGATATATTCGTGTTTGAAATACCTCAATGTCGAAAGGACCGGGTTAGGCGCAGTCTGGCCGAGGCCGCAGAGGGCAGCTTCTTTGATACGGTCCGCAAGTTCAATGAGTTTGTCGATATCATCGGGTTTTCCTTCACCGGCTGTGATCCTCTTGAGTATTTCCAGCATTCTCTTTGTGCCGATACGGCAGGGAGGGCATTTTCCGCAGGACTCGTGCTGGATAAAATCGAGGAAGAAACGGGCAAAATCCACCATACAGGTGTCTTCATCAGCGACAATAAGCCCGCCGGACCCAACTATGGCGCCCAACTCTATGATAGATTCATAATCGACAGGCACATTAATATGCTCTATGGGAATACAGCCACCGGAAGGACCGCCGAGTTGAGCCGCTTTGTATTTTTTTCCATTTTTAATGCCGCCGCCGATGTTAAATACTATGTCTCCCAATGGGGTTCCCATGGGGACTTCCACGAGGCCTGTGTTGTTGACGGCACCGGCAAGGGCGAACACTTTCGTCCCCCTGCTTTTTTCCGTTCCGTACTGGGCATACCATGCGGCTCCGTTAACTATGATGGCAGGTATATTCGCGTAGGTCTCAACGTTGTTGAGAAGTGTCGGTACGTCAAAGAGGCCTTTTACGGCAGGGAATGGCGGTCTTGGCCTGGGTTCGCCCCGTTTTCCTTCAATTGATCTCATAAGCGCCGTTTCCTCACCGCAGACAAACGCTCCGGCGCCGATTCTGATATCGAGATCAAAATCAAAGCCTTTTTCAAGGATGTTCTTCCCAAGGAATTTATATTCCCGGGCCTGACCTATTGCCCAGGTAAGACGTTCTATGGCAAGAGGGTACTCGGCACGGACATAGATATAACCCTGTTTGGCGCCGACCGCGTATGCCGCGATTGCCATGGCTTCGATGACGCTGTGCGGATCGCCTTCAAGGACACTCCTGTCCATAAACGCGCCGGGGTCCCCTTCATCTGCATTACAGAGAACGTACTTCACATCGCCATATGCCTGCTGGGTAAATTTCCACTTGAGGCCCGTGGGAAATCCGCCGCCGCCTCTCCCCCGGAGACCGGATTTAATGATTTCTTCTACAACCTGTTCTTTTGTCATCTCCGTGAGCGCTTTTGCAAGGCCGAAATAGCCGTCGCGCCCGATATACTCTTCTATGTTCTGTGGATTAATAACGCCGCAATTTCTGAGGACTATTTTTATCTGATGTTTAAAAAAATCCATTTCTTTTAAAGCGGGAACCGCCTTTGTAGAAACAGGTTCTTTATAGAGCAGACGTTCAACAATTCTTCCTTTTAAAAGATGTTCCGTGACTATTTCTTCGGCGTCAGCCGGAGTCAGTTTCTGATAAAGCACGCCTTCGGGATAAACGAGTGCCAGAGGGCCGAGATCACAGGAACCGATGCAACCGGTCTCTATGATTTTTATCTCGTCCTGCAATCCTTTTTCGGTAACTTGCTGAACGACTGCATCCCTGATTTCACGACAACCGGAGGAGACGCATGCCGCTCCAGCGCAGACCAGTATATGAGCACGTGATACTTCCATCAGTATTATTCCTCCTTACTCGTACTTTTCAATAATTCCCATAGCATTGGTCGTTTTAACACGTCCATACACATCCTCATCGATGAGCATGGCCGGGGCGAGACCGCATGCCCCGATGCAACGGACTACATCGAGTGAATATCTCCTGTCTTCGGTAGTCCCACCGACTTTAATACCAAGTTCTTTTTCTGTTTTTTCAAGGATTTTCTGTGATCCCCTATTTCAAGGAGTTTGGGATAGAGTTTTTCTTCCTCTGCTTCAGCGCAGTGACAATGATTTTCAGTAGCCATTTTTATCCTCCCTTCGTGCGTCTACTCTATGTAAAGTGTCATTCCCTTTTGTATAACTTCAGCATCGCGACATTACGTTTATTCGCTCTTAGTATCAGCACTATGCGATCTCCCGGACGTATGAACTTCGGTTTGCTATTGAAGGCGCGCTACAATCTCATCCTTAAAATATTTCAGAGAACTGGAAATAGGAAGGACAGGTGATTGACCAAGCGGACAGAATGATGTGTCCCGCATATCCTCCGAGATTTTAAGCATCTTATCAATATCGTTTTTCGTTCCTTTTGCCGTGGCGATGCGGTCTATAATTTTCACAAGCCGTGAGGTGCCAACCCTGCATGGCACGCAATGTCCGCAAGACTCATGCTTGAAAAAGTGAAGAACACTTTGCAGCATCTTCACTATATCGGCATCCTCATCCATCACGAGGATTGCCCCTGAACCGAGGACTGCCGCATACTCTCTTAAATTGACAAAATCCATATGGACATTAAGCATGTCAGGACCAAGAAAAGCACCTGCCGCTCCACCAACGAGAGCGCCTTTAAATTTCTTTCCTTCTTTGATACCTCCCGCGTACTCATAAATAATGTCATGGAGCGTTGTTCCCATTTCTACTTCTATAAGTCCCGGTGTCGCAACATTTCCGATGATGGTAAAAACCTTTGTGCCGGAACACTTTTCGGTACCGTATTCTTTAAACCAGGCGGCTCCATGCCGTATAATCTCCGGCACATTGGCAAGTGTTTCCACATTATTAACAACAGTCGGCTTGCGCCAGAGCCCTTCCGCCGCGGGGAATGGCGGTTTAATGCGCGGATGGCCTCTTCTCCCCTCAAGAGACTCAATAAGCGCTGTTTCTTCGCCACATACATACGCGCCGGCGCCTTTCATAACTGAAAGGTCAAAAGAAAAACCGCTCTCGAGGATATTGTCACCGAGGAGCCCGTACTGACGGGCCTGGGCTATGGCTTTTTCAAGACGTTCGATTTTATCTTAAGTGTTTTTTTCAGATAATCAATGAGCGATTGAGATCCCATCAAATGACAGGGAGGGGAATCGCAGAGACGGATGATGTTGCGTCCTCTCGGCTTCAAACTAAACATGGTATAAAAAGTTGCCACGCTGTGCGTGTAACTGTATGGAACTTTCAGATAGTCTGAGCAGGCTTCTATATCATCCCTGCTGAGATAATGCTGTAGACTATTGTCCTGGAGGTCGTGGAGAATATAGAGAATGTTGTCCAAAGTCGGTTTAAATTTTTTGAGGATTGCCTCTCTGTCCACAGGGTATGACCTCCTTTTACCCTACTTCAATAACGTATTCAGACACGGGTTTGCCGTTTACGATGTGGTCGACAACAACTCGTTTTGTTTTTTCAACGTCCATATTCCCATAAACAACAACTGATTTTCCTTCTTCAAAGATTTCCACCATCGGCTCCTGAGAAGATAGTCCTCGCTCACCCGTCTGGGTAACAACAACGTCACCCAGATTTCTCCGGCTGATTTCTTCGACAAATGTTTTCAACACGTCCCGGGCCCCCGCGGCGATACCGCTCGTGCCCATTCCGACGACAATCCTTATTCTTGCCTGTTTTTGCCTTAATTCGACTTCTTTCTGCGCTTTTTCTCTAATTTTTCTCAGTTCATCGAGATTCATTGATTCCCCTCCTTCCTAACTGGATTAATCTATCTGATTTTACAGGTTCTCGTCAAGATAATTAATGAAAAATTTCACTACCTCCGGATCATTCAAGGGAACATCCCCAAGAATGGCTCTCATGGCTACTGTATCAAAGATAAATTCTTTATCATATAAAGTATATTTAAACATAAAATCAATATCAGGATTCCCTGCCACAAGAACAAGGATTGTATCTTTCAATTTCCCCATGGGTGGCAGATCAGGGTGATTGAGGCGGAATGAAGCGCGTATTTCCACGCCTTGGCCCGGCTCGCTTGACAAAGAGAAGTTTCCCCCTGTTGTCTCAGCGGTCCCTTTCAGGAGAGGAATGCCAAGACCCACCTTTTTGCCTGTTTTCGTTGAAAAAAAGGGATCCTGAACTTTTTCTACCATGTTTTTATCCATCCCAACACCGTCGTCTTTGAAAAAAAGGGTAAGGAGCGCTTTTTTGGGATCTGCCGCAATCGCAATCTCGATGTTTTTTGCCTTCGCTGTTATAGCATTCATGGCAATATCCATTATGTGAGAAGAAATTTCATCCATCATAACGGTATGTTACGTGAATATATGATCACCGTCCTCCATGCGCTCTGTGATGTAAGGATTTCATGCATTTTGTCTCATTCCCAGTGTTTTTAGTGCCTTTGCTATTTCACGGCAATTCGGCTCCTCCATATCCAGCATGGTCTTTCTCCGGCCAATATCAGCAATATAGTGCGCGTCGGAAAAACTGACAAAGGGGACGTTTTTCCTCATAATGAACGGTAAAAGATCATCTTTTTTTTCATGATGACGAACTTCAAGCGCGTCAAAGGGAATATTATCCGGCACAAATCCGAGCTGACTTATAATACTGAAAGTGGGGCTGTCTATATGGGAAGCTATAGCGATCCCTTCCATTGATTTAATGAGATTTACCGCGTTATCGATGGATATTTGCGCTGAGTTCAAAAGGAGTCTTTCTTCTGAACGGACAATTTCATTTTCCGCATTGACAACAACCTGGTCTCCGAAGAAATCAATATCGTTATGCACGTCAGGCAGAAGATCATATATTTTTTTCTGAAAATCGAAAGCGACATCATACTCATCAAAAATAGCGAGGAGGTGTATCTCTTCAAGGGTCTGCACTTCCATTCCGGGAAGAACAACGACATCACGGGCTTCTCCTAATTTTCGCGCATAGAAACTGTTTTCTGTCATATTATGATCAGTGATGGCGATAATGTTAAGGCCGGCATAGTGTGCTTTTTCGACAATATTTTTTGGGGACATCTCGAGGCTGCTACAGGGCGACAAGGTTGAATGGATGTGGAGATCGCAGGAAAAACTCCTCATACCAAGATGCCTTCTTCGACATACCTTCGTTGTCTTCGTCGTCGTGAGTCCTCACGTACTACTTGTACGCTCCGGCTCCCTCCTCCTTGCCGCCTCGGTGAGCCTTCGAATACAACTTGGTATATCAAGCTGCTAACTCCTTGTCAGGGCATTATAAACAAGCGCTGAAATCTCAAATGCCGATTGCGGACATCGGAGGATAGCGATATGTTCTTCCAGCGCTTTGTCTACAACATTCTTTTCAAGCTGGAGATTGCGGGGTATGATTATTGCTGATACATCTTTCAGCTTTGCCACACCAAGGACATTTATATGTCTTTGTATGGTAATCCACACGGCATCATCATTTATGCCTGCTAAAGCGTCAGAGAGAAGATCTGATGTATAGCCGCATTTTACTTCCCGTTCCATGTTGGTGTTGCCCGTGAGAACCTCAAGACCCAGTTTTTCAACCAATTGAGCGACTGTCATATATCCTCCCCACGTTTTATTATGATATATTTTCTATTCGGTAAAACAACCCGATGGACCTTATTGCTTGTCTGATTCTTTTTTCAAACCTTCCGTTATTCCGGGCGATGTCGTGTCGAGTATTTCTTCGTCGAAATGCTTTATTCTTTCTTTAAGTTTCATGACGCAATCAGCCTCAACAGCAATACCCCGGATGATGTCTTCCGCGAGTGCTCTGCAGCTTGGTGAACCACAGGCTCCGCAGTCGAGGCCGGGAAGTTTATGAGCGAGCTGATCGAGACGCTCCATTTTAGCGAGCGCTTTCGACATATCCGTATCAAGGGTCATAACAGGTCTGGGTTTTATCTGTTTTGTCGACTGAAAATTTCCCTCTTTATAAATGGCAAGAAGCTCTTTCTCGCTGAGGACAGAGGGTTGCGAGCCATATCGTTTAATGAATTCCCTGAGGTGCACACGTCCGACAAAAACGTTCTGGATATTTAAAGGCCCCCCAACACAACCGGCAGTACATGCCCTTAATTCGATAAAATCAACATCCTGTAATTCTCCACGTTCCACATCCTCAAGGAGGCTGATAACATTATGCATGTCGCTTACGGCAAGTGTTGTGCCGAAATCAATATTTTTTGATTCTCCCGTCAGATATCCCCAGGTCATGCCGCTCTTTGTCGCCTTATGCAAAGGTTTTAAAATAACATCTGACGGCTTGTGGCTGAGGTTTTTAATAATATCCTTGTATATGAGATTGGTGCCGATAACACCGTCTATGGCGGAATATTCGGTGGCTATGGGATTTTTCATCTCCATAACATGGGCGGCGCAGGGCGAAATCAGAAAAGCTCCGATTTCATCGGAGGCGATGCCGGTTTTTTTTGCCGCCTCTTCTTTCGACATCCGTGCCGCTACTTCCATAGGGGTCATTACCCGAGCGGTATGTTCCAGGAGACCGGGGAATTTAATCTGCATGAGGCGAAGTATGGCAGGGCATGCCGTAGAAAAAAGAGGCTTCTTGATATTTTCGTTCAAGAGCTGCTGATGAATGATGTATGCTACAATCTCTGCCGCAAAGGCAACTTCAAAAACCTCATTAAACCCTATACGGAGAAAAGCATTGAGAATATCCTCAATATTTTCCTGGTTCTGAAATTGTCCGAAAAAAGAAGGGTCAGGAAGCGCGATCGTGTATTTATACTCAGAGAGTTTCTTTATCGTGCCGGTAAGACCGCCTATGACATGATCAGGGCAGGACCTGATGCATTCGCCGCAATCGATACATCTCTCCTCCATTTGATATTAAAAAGCCCCATGCCCGCTCCAAAACCCATTTCCCTTATTTCATCGGAAGCTGTTGAGTAACCTTCCTGCATGGCCAGTTCGATGTCCGGGATGCCAACGCCTTCATCATCGGTTTGAATAAATATGCCTTTCGTATCAATATTGACCCTCAATGTTCCCCTATGAGCATGGATTGCAACATTAATAGCTGCTTCATAGATAATAATGGCAACTCTTCTGATAATATCCTGATCGAGCCCCAATTGCTGTAATGTCTTTTTGACACGCGAAGCGTATTCTCCCGCCATGAAGAAGTCGTCATCTCCGATAGGATATTCCAGCGTTATTTGAGGCGTGTATTGTAAGCTGTCTACCATAATAAACTCTTTTCAACCGGGTTTCTTTTTATCGCCACGAATTCCGTTTAAGAAAAGCCGCCCGCAACATTCAAATAATAAATGAGGAGTGGAAAGAACTGGAATGTTATTCATTTTTGCATGTTTAATGACTGTTTTGTCCGGTTTTTTTCCGCTCACGAAGATGACACCGCTGGCGTCCATTACCTGTGCGGTATGAATAACGTGGGCATTCATGAGCGAAGTAATAAGGAGAGAATGGGGAGTAACATAAAGGAGCATTTCACTGATAAGATCGCAGGCAAAACAGGACCGGATATCACGGTCGAGACAGTCTTCACCGCAAATTACATCGGCATCGAGGACTTTCTGTACATCTTTTAATTTCATAGTTATTAATCCCTTTTTTTACTATCTTCTGTTTTGTTATTTGATTTCTTTATATAAAGACTTTCAGATAAGCGTACAGTACCCACAAGGCCCCCGTATTTCTTTTTACTATATTCATATATCATGAATTCCTATGGTGTTTATCTAACAATGGGGCTGCGTTTTTTCTAAAAAAGTATAGAGCATTTTATAATCGATGTCAAAGATTGTCGGGTGCCCTGCCGGAGTGATATATTCATTCTAAATTGTTCGGAGAAGGCCGGCCGAGGACCTGTTACAACCCTAAAACGTCATTCATTGAATAGATACCATAAGGCTGTCTGATAAGCCATTTAGCGGCAAGCAGGGCCCCTTTTGCGAAGTTGTCCCGTGAAAATGCCCGATGTGAAAACTCGAGGCGCTCACCAATGCCCGTGAAAAAAACTGTGTGTTCTCCAACAACATCACCGCAACGAAGACTCATAATACCGATCTCTTCGGTTTTGCGTTCACCTGTAATGCCTTCTCTCCCGAAGATTTCAAGCCACTTCCGGTCGGGTTTTGTTATTTCAATCGCATCCTTGAGGCGAAGAGCTGAACCGCTGGGGGCGTCTTTTTTCCACTTGTGATGCATCTCGAGAATTTCGATATCATATCCTTCTTTCAATATACCGGCCACTTTGTTTACCACATTAAAAAGAACATTCATGCCGATACTCATGTTCGGCGAAATGACCGCTTTCATATCCTTCGCGCTCTTTATCTCAGCGAGGGCTTCATCGCCGATTCCTGTAGTACCAATGATATGTGCCTTTCCGTGCTTCTTTGCGATTCGGAAATGTTCCAGAGAAGCTTTTGCTTCGGTAAAATCTATGACAACATCACCTTTTTCTATTACCTTTTCAAGATCATCGTCAATGAGCGGCGATTTATCGGTTTTCCCGGCCATTATCGAGCTTGGCTTTCCCACAGCCGGATGTGCCTTTGTTTCCACAAGGCCGACAATCTCGAAGTCCCCGTCTTCCAGCGCGCATTTAATAATGGCTGCACCCACCTTGCCTGCCGCGCCTGTTATAATCAGTTTAACCATATCAACCTCCTCAATACCAATCCGTCTTTATTCATATAAGCACGTTGCCCTTCAGCCCGTGACACTCCGACGTACAACTCAGCACGCCAATGCGTCCCACGCCTTGGTTACCTGCTTCTCTAAACAAATCCAAATTGGTATAAATACTAATACACACATTCGTTATGATATCGGATGCATCATTATTATCCTGCATCCGGTCTGCCATCCGGTACTCACCCATGAGGACATGTCCACCATCGATGGTATTACCGCTTCTTTAAAAGACCGTATTCAATAAGCAGGCCTTTTATGAATGCGCTATTTTTCTCTGACATAGGGCAGAGAGGGAGGCGGAATTCCTTTGCAATCATACCCATATAGGCCATTGCTTCTTTAATCGGTATAGGATTTGTTTCCACAAATATACCCTGAAAGAGCGGCATAAGGCGGGTATGAATTTTTACGGCCTTCATAATATCTTTTTCAATGAGAAAGGCCCTGTACAGCGATTGCATCTCTTTAGGCATAATGTTGGAAAGCACCGATATAACACCCACGGCGCCGACACTCATCATGGGAAGAAAAAGGTTATCATCGCCGGAAAGTATGGTAAATTTTCCCTTCGTCAGCCTGTATATGTCGGAAACTTGTGTGAGGGAACCGGCAGCCTCTTTGATGCCGACAATGTTTCTGATTTTCGAGAGCCTGAGGATTGTTTCCGGAGTCATATTTATACCTGTCCTGCCCGGTATATTATAGAGGATTAAAGGGATATGGACCGCATCAGCAATGGCCGCAAAGTGCTGATAGAGGCCCTCCTGTGTCGGTTTATTATAGTACGGTGTCGTGAGAAGACAAAAGTCCGCGCCGAGTTTCTTCGCTTTGCCCGTGAGTTCAATTGCTTCATCAGTACTGTTTGACCCGGTACCGGCGATGACGGGAATTTTACCATTGGCGTATTTAACGGCAAGCTCAATCACCCTTTCATGTTCCTCATAAGAGAGGGTGGGCGCCTCTCCCGTTGTCCCGCAGGGCACCACTCCGTTTATTCCACCCCTGATTTGAAACTCAATAAGGTTTTTCAATGCCTTCTCGTCCAGATTTCCATTCCTGAAAGGTGTCACGAGAGCGGTATAAATACCTTTTAATTCCATGGCTTCTCCTTTTTATAGTAATGCTTCTTCATGCAGATTTCCCACATAGATAATCTTCGCGTCACCTTCAAGATAAACATCGCCATCAATGTGGATTTTCAAAACCTCACCTCCGCGCGTATGGATGTTGACGGGATTTTTGACAAGCGATTTTTCATTGAGAATCACCGCAGAAGCAACAGAACCAGTACCGCAGGCATAGGTTTCTCCCTCGACGCCTCTTTCATAAGTGCGGATCTTCACATTTTTTTTATCTATCACTTCCACAAAATTCACATTAGTTCCTTTTTCACCGAAGACCTTGTGATGACGTATCATCCGTCCCAGGTCTTCAACCGGCACGTGATCAATATCAGATACCAGAAGCACCGCGTGGGGTACACCCGTATTCACGCTGCTGACAAAGACCTCTTTGTCTTCAAGACAGACAGGGTAATCGAGTTTCAAATCCACGGGTTTTGTAAGCTGTAATTTTACCTTCTGACCGTGAACTTCGGCTTGAATAATACCGGCAACTGTCTCAAAGGCCATTTTCTGTTTCGCGATACCGTTCAGATAAGCAAACCGCGCAGCGCATCTTCCGCCATTTCCACACATCTCAGCTTCAGAACCGTCGGCATTGAAAAATCTCCAGCGGAAATCATGTTCCGCGGAATTCTCAATGAGTATGACGCCATCAGCGCCGACAGAATGGTGCATCCTGCATATCTTTTTTACAAATTCGTTCACTTCGGGGAATTTCTTATTCACTTTGCCCTTGCGGTTATCGATAACAATAAAATCATTGCCGCTGGCGCTCATCTTTGAAAACTCTAACTCTATCAAAATTCTATACCTCCAGAAAGGGTGGCGTGGATTCTCCTTTTACAAGATCCGCGTATGTTTCTCTCTTTTTCACAACAAAATATTCTTTATCTTTCACGAGTACTTCAGCGGCTCTCCTGCGCGCGTTGTAGTTTGAAGACATGGAATAACCATATGCACCGGCGCTGAAAATTGCAAGGAGGTCACCCTCACTAAGTTGCGCGATCTCCCTGTCCTTTGCCAGAAAATCACCGGATTCGCAGATAGGGCCAACGAGGTCTGCCTTGATGGTGCCTGCTTTCTTTTCTTCTACCGGTTTGATCTCATGGTACGCGTTATAGAGTGATGGCCGCACAAGATCATTCATGGCTCCGTCAACAATATAAAAAGTCTTTTCAGGCGCCTTTTTCACATAGAGGACCTTTGCAACAAATATCCCGCTATTGCCGACAAGGACCCGCCCGGGTTCAAGGATGAGCCTGAGGCCCATGCCTTTCAGCTCTTGTTTTATGACTTTCGCATAGTCTTCCGGCAGAGGCGGAAGTTCATCTTTGTAAGTGATGCCGAGGCCACCTCCGATATCTATCATATTGAGAGGTATGCCATCACCGCGGAGTTCCAGAATCATCGATTTCAGCGATCTCACAGCATCTACAAATGGAGTCAATTCCACTATCTGAGAACCAATATGCGATGACATGCCGGCGGCGACAAGGTATTCTTCCTTTGCAATTTCATGATAGAGCCGGTGCGCGTCGCCCCAGAGTACACCGAATTTATTTTTCTTCAGTCCCGTCGTGATATAGGGGTGCGTTTTCGGGTCTATCTCAGGGTTGACTCTTATGGAAACGGGTACTTTCTTCTTCATGTTTCTCGAGAGCCTTCTGAGCACTGCAAGCTCCCCTTCCGATTCAATATTTATCATGAGAATGCCGGCCCTGATAGCGGCCTTCAGTTCTTCTTCTGTTTTGCCCACTCCTGAAAAAACGATTTTGTTATGGGCGATGCCTGCCCGAAGCGCCTTATAGAGTTCACC
>JAEAME010002050.1_pt1 | contig 12484 bp, 8 predicted proteins | sample 8958731 | NCBI WGS metagenome assembly JAEAME01 (sample SAMN16933194, study PRJNA681113) | bioreactor sludge metagenome | isolation source: anerobic bioreactor sludge (Control) | place: India:Bengaluru | collected 2018-10-24 | reverse complement strand
CAGATTATTCAAAAAGACAGGATCCGTAACAAACCGGATACATTATGTAACAAATCACGCCCCTTCTGAACAAATATACAATAAAACCCTTAAACTTCAAACATACAAGCAGATAACAACTTTACCAGATGAGATAAAATAAATTTTAATGACAAAAAGTAAGTGCCGTCTCGAAAACTTACTATTTAATATACAAAAATAGTCTGTGAAATACTGAATTTAATTCAAACACTTCACAGACTATATAGATGGGAATAATACAGGTTGCACTATTTGACTACAACATTCTCTGCCTGAATATACATATCAGGCAGGTCCTTACTGAAAAATGATATCGGGCTATTGTAAAATTTAATAAAGTCAGACTCGGATGGATGACCTTTAAATACCGAAAAATAGTGAGTTCCTTCTTCCTGAGGATCGTATTTGTTACGCCACGTTACAATTAGACTGACGAATCGACCCGTTGCCGGAGTAAGAATCTGTTTCGTCCAGAAATCTTTGTCCGTAAATGCTTCAACTCCTGTTTCAGTAACGCCACATGGCTTCATTTTTTCTTTCGAGATAGCAGCAATCGATTTCAGATTAGTCGAAAATGTACTTGGATTTAAGCCATGATAGCAGTCCATTCCGATAAAATCGACGTAATCATCTCCTGGCCAGCGAAACAAAAAATCATCTTTTGTCTTAGGCACATCCATTTGGGGAGAGATGGCATAAATAAACTGATGAACCCTCTTTACATCTCTAAGATAAGTCACAGTAAATCGCCACAAATCGATAAACTCCTTTTCAGTAGTGCACATTTGCCCCCACCATGACCAAGTTTGAGTATGTTCGTGAAAAGGTCTGAAAATCACGGGAATCTGATTTCCTTTGCTATCTTTAAGATCTAAAGCAAATTTAGCCAATCGGTCAAGCCATACTTTAAACTTTATATTTGTTTGGCTTCCGTCTTTCAAAATTTCTTTTACTACGTTTATATTTGAATTATCCCATGAATCTCCACCTGTAAGCGGGTTATTCAAATGGCAGCATGCAGTAATAACCTCTCCTCTTTCCCGAGCTTCAATAATACATCTTCTTCGTATATCATTAGAATTACTCGCCAGAGAACGATCATCCATAATTTCTGCGAAATCAACACTAAAAACTGCCGGATAATCTCCACAAACATCTTTTGTATCCGAACCGCCTGGAACATTAAACCACTTGCGACCGTAAAAAAGATCATCATGATGCCCAAACATAAAACCTTTAGATTGAATAGCCCATAATTGTGAATATAAAGCCTTTGTTTGGTCTGTAGACTTTTTATCCACAATACTAAGCTCCACTGTCGTTACAGGATCAGGATCCGGCTGTACGGGCTTATCTATGGGATTATTCGTATCACAAGCACCAAACAGCATCATAGCACTAAGAATTAATACATTCATTTTAATCATATTATTGGTGGTTCATATCCGTAATTAATACAAAACTCCGGGCCTTTAGGGTGGCTTTATAAGAATGGTCTATTTTTAGATCTGAAATAGCAGGGACAGGAAATCCATCACTGTCTTTCTGCATATTGTTTTCCTGATATAAATATAGATCTGCTTGCTTCATTTCAAAGGGCAATGAAATAGTAACAACTTTATCCTTATCCCCTACATTTACCAAGGCCACCACATGTTTATCGTTATGTCTTGCAGCAACCGTGTAGATATCTTTATCCGCAGTATCAACTTTACTCTTTAAAATATCGGATCCGGGTTGGAAATAACGACACATCAGAGACCATGTATAGAACCAGGGACGAATTTGCTCCTCCTCAGGCTTGTTGAATACCTCTTTACCAAGGATATTCCACATACCCCAGATCTTGATATCTTCAGGCTTTCCTGAATCACCATTGCTGTGCATTGCATCATCCAGCATCCATGCAGCCATTCCAGAATAGCCGGCATTCATCACTTCCATACAGAGCAAAGGCATATCCAACCCATAGAAATAATCATAACAAAGCATATTACAATCACTTCCTTTTGTATAAGGATGACCAATGAGTCTTCTATTATATTCGGCCATCAATAAAGAATCCGGCTCCCTCCAATATTTATAACCAGCCTCGCCAAGTATTATTTTTTTACCTTCAGGAATATGTTTCTTATATTTATTGAGGATAGAAGGATATTCACCCTGACGAACTTGATTTTGTCCCGGATATGCATGTATATCATAGATTCCAATCAAAGAATCTACATCCATCACAGATTGACTGATCCATTTTTCAGAATCATATTCTGAATTGGGATTCGCGTAGTCTGCAACAATATCCGGACCTGCCAACTTAACCTTATCGGAAAGACCTGGATATTCTTTCATTTTTTTATCAAAACGGGTCAACATTTCCTTCCACAATAAATAATCGCCATTTGTAGAAGCCCAATCACCGTCCGGTTCATTGAAAATTACAAAATACTTAATACAATTGAAACCCAGATCGTTTACTAAATAATTTAAATAATCTACCGACATATCTACCCATTTCTGGTCCTGTTTCATGTCCCAGGAAGGAGGATTGTATTCTCCAAAAATGACATTGATATTTCTTTCAGTACAATATTTGAGTAGCTTCGATATAGATTCAATATTTCTATTCTTATCGTATGTACCAGCTGCAGCATCGTAATATCTGTAAGGACTATTAATCATACACCGCACATAGCCCATCTTCATATAATCAAGCCGTTTAAAAAGAGTTTGCCAATCCTCCTCCGAAACCGTAGCTCCCCACGATTCTGCCTCATCATACGGATCCCATTCTGCTCCATTCCCAATATATCCTGCATTTATTACTTCAGGATAAATGGTTATCTGTACCTCATCTTCTTGTTTACAGGCAACTAACATCAGAAATGCAGAAGCAATCAATGTCAATGTAGTTATTCGCATCATTTATATATTTATTGGATTTATATTTATAAACAACAATAAGTCGGTTGATTACAAAAAACCAACCGACTTACGGAATCATTTATCGTTTAACAACGGATATCCAGTATCTACGAGCTTTCTTAGCAAATTTATCATAATCACTGTAAATTGCCGACCAATCATCTGTTCCATTTAGATTGAAAGCAAATGCATTGTTCTGAACAGTCATTGAAAGTCCGTTTCCTAAATCTTCCTTTCCAGCTCCGACCAACGATCCGGTTGTTACTTTTCCATTTGCATCAGTAAAAGTAATGGTTCCTGCTGAATAATTACGAACCCACGTGCTTTTCCCTTCAGGAATTTGACGATAAAACTTTTTCAAATCAAGAGGTACACCGGGATTCTCTTTATTCATGCTTCCTGCAAAAATAAAATCAGCATATTTTCCATCAGCTCCTGCATCGTTGATACAAATACCAGAAGTATTTCCATCGTCTGTAATATCGGTCATTGTAAAGGTGAGTGTATTATCACATTCCTTATCAGGACCAACCGTTTCAGACCAACACCATGATTTTGAAGCTAACTGCAGAACCGCTCCACCGCCATATTCAGGGCCGGTACCGCCATATACTGTTAGATCCTTGACCTCCCATACTCCCACTAAAGATTCTGTAAATTCATTTACATGAATCTTATATTCTCTGGTTTCACCTGTAGCTGAAGTAACCAAAAATGAAGCTGTGCGCGATTCATTCTCGAAATTAAGCGCATCTCCAACAGAAATGGATGCGTTAGCCTGATAAGACATCTCTATGTCTGCCAACTTAACTTGCGACAAATCAGGAATAGCTGCCACATTGATTGACAATGTAATATCGCCTGTAGATGCACTGGTCGTTTCGATAGTTGCAACCCCTACCTGATTTTCAAATTTAATATTAAGAACTTTTCTTTCATGATTCCAACCACCTGCATTTACATCATCAAGTGGATCTTTAACACAAGACAATTGTGCTAAAAGGATAAACACAAATAATAAATATTTTGTAAGTTTCATACTTTCTAGATTATTAAGATTATCGGATGCTTCCATTCAAATTAATTTCTGCTTGAGGAATCGGATAAAAGGTTACACGATCTTCTGAAAGACCTGCAGCCTGTGGAACATCACTGATGATCCGGTTCCAACGGCGTAAATCATACATATGATCCCCTTCAAAGGCCAATTCGAACGTACGCTCTTTAAACACTTCTTTTCTGAAAGCCTCTTTAGTCAGATTCGGATTCAGAGTTCCTAAACCAGCACGTTGACGGATAAAATTAACAAGTGAATATGATTCAGGTGTCGGTCCGGCAGCTTCAGCATAAATCAATGCGACATCCGAGAATCTGATTAAAAACGGACGTGTACTTGTTTTGTCAGCATCGAATTTCGGATCTATAAACTTACGACAGAACGGATATGGGATCTTACCCGGATATTCAGCCTTCAAAGCACCGTCAGAGCTGTAGACCTTGCTCACGATAAGATCCGTTTTACGCTTATCATTCGGATCAAAACTATTATAAAAGCTAATTTCGGTTCTATATTCACCCCAACCGTCATGTGTTGGAATGTATGAATTAGTATCCCCTTGCTTCAGATATAAAGTTGCACCGTCAATGTAAGGAATAAACATTTTCGAGATTTTCGAATATTCGCCTTCCGTAGAACCGGAACGATCCATAGCCATTATAAAAATATGCTCCGGACCTCTGGGTTTTTCTACATCATAAATATCAAGTAAAGAATTATCGAATTTATAGACAGACTGTTTATGGATCACTTCTCCGGCATAATATGCAGCACTATCATACATTAATGTTACATCTCGCTTCATGTCTTTATAAAGTGATACATTATGCTCTTTTGCCGATGCAATATACAGATATGCCTTTGCAGCCAATGCCTGAGCGGCCACTTTGTCTGCACGGCCGATCTTGGGAGCATCATATACGTCCAACAGCTCAGAAGCCTTCCTGCAATCAGACAATATAAGATCATATAACGTATCCATGTCCGGAGCAAGAGGGGATGCTGTCTGATCCAACGTCTCTACCACAGATTCGTGCAAAGGAACTAATCCGAAGTTACGTACCAGATTAAAATAGTTCCATGCTCTCAGGAAATAGGCTTCTCCAAGATATTGGTCTTTTAAATTCTGATTAAAATCACACTCCGGAATCTTTTTAATAATGGCATTAGCTCTGTTTATAGAGATAAATCCATACTTAAAAAAGTTTTCTAAAGTTCCATTTGTCTTAAAATTATCAACTTTCCAATTATTCAGATCTTGATTATCTGCACTCGCATCCGACTTCGTTGTTGTATTTTCACTAGCGATATCTCCCAGGAAGAAAATTGATCTCGAATATTCAAGATAAGTCAATGTTCCGTAAGCATAGGCAACTGCCGCCTCTGCATCGCCTGCCGTCTTATAGAAATTATCTTCGGAATAGAATCCATATGGCTCTTCATCCAAGCTACATGATCCAAATAATAAAATGCTAGATAATGCTATATATTTTAATTTGATTTTCATAATTATTTAATTGTTTAAAAGGTTAAATCAATACCTAAAGTCCACTTTCTTAATCTAGGATATCCTCCGCTGTACACGCCGTTCAGACCAACCTCTGGATCATATCCTTTAAATTTAGTAAACGTATATAGATTTGATGTGTTTATATATAAACGAGCCTTTGATAAAATTGATTTTTTAGAAAAATCAAATGTATATCCCAAATTTAAGTTCTGAACTCTGAGGAATGAACCATCTTCAAGCCACCAATCAGAAATTTTAACTTGTCTACCTTCTCTTAGACTTGGATATTCATTCGTAGGATTATCGTTCGTCCAACGGAATGGCTGGTTGCTAGGCTGGTTAAATGCCTGTGTGTTCAATACATCCTGTCCGAATACTCCATTAAAGAATATATTTACATCAAATTTTTTCCAGGCTATATTTAGATTCAAACTTGCAGTAAAATCAGGATTCGGATCACCAATAATAGTTTTATCCTTTTCATTTATTTCACTATCTCCATTCAAATCGAGGTATTTATACTCTCCTGGATTTGCATTATCTCCAGACAATCCAGCAGAGACTCCCTCTTCCAATGTCTGAATAATTCCATTTGTTCTGTATCCGTAAAAAACATTTACAGGTTGTCCGATTGCAAGAATATTTGTGTAATCACGATACTGTTCTAAACTATTACCTACATATTCAAATAAATTACCTGTCATTGGATCAGTGATAAGTCCGGATTCCAGCGTATTTCCCAAGTCTTTTACTTTATTTCTGTTATGAGAATAGATAAGAGTTCCCCCAACATTCCAATCTTTTGTATTAATAACGTCTGCATCGATAGAAACTTCATATCCTCTATTTTGGATTTTACCGTCATTAACCCACATTTTATCATAACCCGAAGAAAGAGCCAGATTACGTTCACGCAACAAATCACGAGTCTGCTTGTCATAATAGTCGAATGTAACTCGTAACTTTCTGTCAAGGAAAGCCATATCTAAACCTAAGTCGGCTTGAGCAGTCGTCTCCCATTTTAAATTTGGATTAGGGATACCACTCCATACTCTATAAATCCAACCCGGGCCCGTCCATCCCGAAACATATCCAGGACCAATTGTTGTTACCCAATTTCCATCATTATAATACTTCCCAGTACCATATCTGCTTAATGTCTGATATGAACTAATACCCTGGTTTCCTGAAATACCATAACTAAAACGAGGCTTTAATTCATCAAAAACATTAAGGTCCTTGATAAATCCTTCTTCATGGGCTTTCCAGCTTATTGCTCCAGAAGGGAATGTTGCCCATTTGTTATTTTTCCCAAATTTTGAGGATCCATCTGCACGGGCAGTCAATGTTACCAGATACTTATTGGCATACGTATAGTTCAAACGGAACATTCCGGATTTCAATTTAGATTCGGCATAACCATTCGACAACTCATTCTTCTCAGGATTACCCGCACTCATGTTCTCGTTTCCTAAAGATTCATTTACAAAATCTTTTGCAACCAGACCTGAGCTTCTGGACATCGAATATTCGAACGAATAGCCGGCCATAATACCTATATCATGTTTATCGAACGATTTTTGGAAGTTAGCAAATGTTTCAGAAACCAGGTTATTTCCTTCCCAGTTGTTAATGCTGGCAAGACCGTTGCTAAACTGTCCTCCTTCTGTATAAACTTTGGGTTGATAGCTATCGCTCGTCGATTTTCCGAATTTATAGTTCAATTGTGTAGTCAGCTTCAAATAAGGAAGAATCTGCCACTCCAATGCTGCAGAAGAAATTAAATCCAAAGTTTTACTTTTATTCATCTGATTGTCGCTGATTGCGATAGGATGACTAAAGTCATTTGCATTCGTTAGGTAATATTCTCCCTTTTCATCATACACCGGGAAAATAGGATTACGCCAATAGGCAAGTCCCCCGTTCGAATTTCTACTTCCTGCAGAAAGAATATTAGAGAACCTGATTTTGAAATTATCATAGATATTATGATCAACACTTAAGTTGTACCCTCCCTTTTTATAATCATCTTTTATATACATCCCTTTATCTGTGTAATAATTTGCACTCAGATTAAAAGATGTTTTTTCGTTTGAACTAGAAACGGATACAGTAGTATTATTCGAAATTGGATTACTTCTAAACACTAAATCATCCCATCGGGTATTTGTATTCCATGTAGATTGAAGCTCTTGAACAGAAGGATAATAAATACCTGTTGAACTTACTTCTCCAATATAAAGAGGACTAAAACCTCCATTAAGTCTGCTTTCATTACTCAGGGATGCCATCAATACAGGATTTCTCCACAAATCTAATTCTGAAGTGAATTCAGACATTGTTATTTGTTGTCTAACTGTAACATTAGTCGTCCCAGATTTGGCTTTCTTTGTTGTGATCATAATGACCCCGTTCGCGCCTCTTGAACCATAAATTGCAGAAGCTGATGCATCCTTAAGAATCTCCATGCTTACAATATCAGCCGGATTGATTTGCTTCATATCTCCTGCATCGCCAAGAGGAAAGCCATCAACAACTACCAAAGGAGCGTTTGATCCACGAAGTGAACTTCCCCCTCTGATTCGTACAGTAGCACCGGCTCCAGGATCTTGTGATGAGTTTACTACTTGTAAACCGGCTGCACGCCCTTGAAGTAAACCGTCCACCGAATTCGCTGGAATAGCTTTCAACGCATCCGTTTTAACAGATGCTACTGCTCCTGTTACATCACTCTTCTTAACACTTCCATAACCAACAACAACAACCTGTTCCAGCAGTACTGATGATTCATTTAAGGAGACATTTATGACAGTCTTCCCTGCTACAGGAACATCTTTGCTTTCCATCCCCACATAAGAAAACTCTAAAATACCATTTTTAGGTACATCTCTTAATTCATATTTACCATCAACACCAGTTACTGAACCGATAGATTGGCCTTTCACTTTCACTGTTGCACCAATCATTAATTCTCCATGAGCATCCTTAATTACTCCAGTAATCGTAATTCGATCCGATTGCTGTGGATTAGCCGCAATAATTGCAGGAGTGCTGGAAAAAAACAAACACATTATCAATACTACAAATGACAACATGGAATACATACTACGTTTCCGTTTTCTTTTCATATTATTAGAAATTAAGAAATTTAAAAAAAATACTTTTCACACCCACTTTGTGCACAAAGCAGTGTATTAAAAGAGATTACAAATATATGGTGAGCTAAAACAGTAAAGTTTATAATCTTTGCTCAAGTATTATACTTTTTTGAATAGTATATATAAATAATAATGAGCAATATTATGCTAAAATTATAATTGGCACTCCGATAGTAGGTAATTCAATAATTCATCTAATTTGCATGTCGCCACACAAACATATTTGTCGGCACTTCCATAATAAACAAATAACGTGTTATCAACAATAACATTTCCGGTAGGGAATACACAACCGTTATAATAACCGGATGTCTCATGTTCAAATTCAGGCTCCAAGATACAATTAGGTGTTCTTGCAATAATCCGTAATGGATTTTCAAGATCAAGAAGTAAAGCTCCTACTCTGTAATAGCCTTTTCCTCCATGTTCCACGCCATGGTATAGCACTAACCAACCTTTATCAGTCTTCAAGGGGGGTGTACTTCCTCCAATTTTTTCTTCCCACGATCCTTTTATCCCCGAAATAAGCAAGTGACTTTTTTTATCTTCCCAATTCAGTATATCGTCAGAAAATTTTACCCATATAGACGGGAATTCCACTCCATAATCATCTCCAACAAATTGTTTGGGCCTGTGAAGCATTACAAACTGGCCGTTAATCTTTTCGGGGAAAAGGATAACATCTCTATCATCCAATATAGGAGAAGTTACTCTTCCTAATCTCCTAAAAGATTTAAAATCGGAAGTAACGGCCAGTCCAGTATTTCCCAAGTTCTTCGATATTGCAGCTGGTGCATACTTGCCACAAGAAGGAAGAAGAATTTCGTCATGTGCAAACTTCCAATATTGTCCTGGGCTGTAAGGTCTGTAGGCGTATGTAATATAATATTCGGAGTCAAACTTAACAATCCTTGGGTCTTCAACACATCCTGCATCCGGACCATCTAAACTTGGACCAAAAACAGGAGTATTGCTCATCCTTTCAAAATGATAACCATCCCGACTTGTAGCCAAACCTAAACGAATTATATGTTCCGGATCATCCCCTGCAGCTCTGTAAAGCATATAAAAAATACCATTATCAAAATAAACTCCAGGATTGCAAGTAACCAAACATTCCCAATCATTTATCTCTAAAGGAGAAAGAATAGGATTACTTTCGAATTTTTTTAACTTCATATATATTAATTTAATTAGTACATCAACTAAAAACAATCCAAATTAAAGCACTTAAAATCAGTAGGACTAATGACCAGAATAAATAATTCTTATGCCACGATTCAGATTTTAATTCTGTTATTTCTGATTTAATATCATTTATTGAAAAAGTAGTATTTGTAAGTTTCTCGTTTGCTGGTTTAGAGAACATTAGACTGGTCACATAGATAACAATCATGCTAAATACCAATAAAAAAGGTACTATCAGCAAGAAATGCAAGTCACCAAAAATGAATGGTTTGAAGAACAAAAGAAGTACAGCAATAAACAATCCTGTAATTAATCCTATAAAAGCACCAGTACCATTTACTCGCTTATTGAAAATACCCATTATAAAGGCTCCTACTATTGGAGGAGCAATATAGGAGAGCATCTCTTGATAATATTTTAATAGAGAACCGAATTGACCAATATTAGGAGCCCAGATCGCAGCTACAAGAATCGCTATACATGAGGAAATTTTTCCAACCTTTACCAGTCGTGCAGAATCCTTATTTTTTGAGAACTGTGCATAAAAATCCATTGTAAATAAAGTAGATGTTGAATTCATTATCGCACTAAGAGTAGATGTCAAAGCAGACAACAGTGCAGCAAACATAATACCTAACAGTCCAACCGGCATTAATTGCAGTACCATAGTGGGATACACCATATCTGGTTTTTCCAGACCTGGGAATAGATTTTTAGCAATTATTCCGGGCAATACGATGATAAACAGGGTCGACATTGTTAAAAATCCAGTGAACAAAACTCCCTTTCGTCCTTCTTCCACCGATTTGGCACTTAACACCCGTTGAACAAGCGTCTGATTATTAGCCCAGAAATAAATACCAAGTACAGGCATTCCCACAATCAGTCCCAGCCATGGAGTAGCAGTATCGGTGAGTGGCCTGATTAACTTTGTCAGAATATCGTCACTAGCAAAAAGATTATAAAAATAATCGCCACCGTTATTGAAACAGATCACTGTCAGAATAACTGAGCCCAGTATCAATATTACTGCTTGAATCAATTCTGCATTAATTGCCGAGGATAGGCCACCTGGAATTGTATAGGAGGCTGCAATAATAGCAAATATGATTATAATAAGCTGTAAATCAGCTTCTGGAACTATTAGTTTAATAATTAGAGCGGCAGCATATAGAGCACCTGCGGCATCTAAAAATATGTTTCCTATTATACATATTGCTGAAAAATAATATCTTGACCGATGATCGAATCGTTTTTCAAGAAATTCAGGGATTGTAAAAACAGCTGATTTTAGATAAAGAGGCAACAAAAAAATAGCAAAAAACACCATCACAATTATCCCTGTAAGATTATAGTTAAAAACTGCAATCCCTGTGTGGTATGCATCTCCAGATTGCCCAATCAATGTTGTACTCGAAATACTGGCTGCAAAAAGAGATAAGCCTACAACCTTCCACGACATGGATCTACCTGCCAGAAAGTAAGATTGAGAGTCTGAGCTTTTTCCATTTTTTAACCCCCACCATATTATCAGGAGCAAATAAATAAAAACAATACTTAAATCCAACACGCTTATTGTGAATGTCTCCATTATACTTATTTTTAAGATTAAATTCGTTGGCAAAAGTAAGGGTATTCAATTTAAGTAATTTATATTATTCTGTTTTATGATTATACTTTTTTGAATAATAGTATTCAATATCAGAATAAATAATAGTTTTGCAAAAAGAAACTTTAAATGTATTATGAAAGACATACAAAAAGAAATTACTCCTATTTCTATGGACGATCTTTTTATAGTTTTAGATCATCCAAGTGCAAAATTCGATTATCCGGTCCATTATCACTCAGATTATGAGATCAATTTAGTTATAGACTCATGCGGTAAGCGAATTGTGGGTGATTCTATAGAATATTTTGATTCATTAGATCTCATAATGATTGGACCAAATCTTCCTCATGCATGGAATGGGGAAATAGTTGAAGGGAATCATGTGATCACTATTCAATTTTCTGATAAATTATTGGACTTTCCAATACTCGAAAAGCGTTTGTTTAGCCAGATAAAACAATTACTTTTAGAATCTCAAAGGGGTATTGTTTTTTCAGAACAAACACAACAGTTTATCAAAGAAAAAATACTTAGACTTACTAAGATGCAAGGATTTCATACAGTCCTGGAGTTTTTATCTATTTTACATGAGCTGTCCATTGCTGATCGACGTATTCTCGTTAGCAACCAATACGACACTAAAGATACGATACGAGCATCAAAAAGTCGAAGAATTGCGAAGGTTTGTGAATTCATCGAAAACAACTTTGAAGAGCCAATAAAATTAAAAGATGCGGCCGATCTCGTAAATATGTCTGAATCGGCATTCAGCCATTTTTTTAAAAAGAAGACAAACAATAATTTTATAGACTATGTTACAAATCTTCGGATAGCCAGAGCATGTCAAATGCTTACAGAAACAACTCATACTGTTGCAGAAATTTGCTACTCATGTGGATTCAACAATCAATCTAATTTCATTAGAATATTTAAAAACAAAAAAGGTAGTTCTCCAAATAAATATAGGACAACAATACAACAAATGCTGATTAAATATTAATTAAGTGGATTCTTTT
>JAEAME010002049.1_pt1 | contig 12490 bp, 15 predicted proteins | sample 8958731 | NCBI WGS metagenome assembly JAEAME01 (sample SAMN16933194, study PRJNA681113) | bioreactor sludge metagenome | isolation source: anerobic bioreactor sludge (Control) | place: India:Bengaluru | collected 2018-10-24 | reverse complement strand
TAATATTTGAAAAGTTATGAGAGAGGGGGTAAAATTGATAATCAAATAAATAAGGGGGATCTCATGAAAAAGAAGAGGATATTTGTTTCATGCGTTTTGTTTGTTGTTGGCCTTATGATGGTTTGCGGAACGGCCATAGCGGCTGAGAAATTTGTCAAGGCGAAACCCGTCAAGATTGGTGTACTCTTTATAGCATCGGGCCCCATGGGAGGGTATGGCAAACATGGTTTCCAGTCTGTCCAGATGGCTATCGATGAGATCAACGCCAGCGGCGGCATTCTTGGCCGAAAGGTGGAAGCGATTTTTGAGGATACGAAATTGAAGGCAGATGTGGCAACTGAGATTGTGAAGAGGTTTATCGAAAAAGACAAGGTGGATTTTATCATGGGGCCTACTTCAAGTGGCATTGCCGTGCCGGTAGCAAAGTTTGCAAACGAGAAGAAGAAGATTCTCGTATTAACGCAGGCTGCCGCGAACTCCATGACCGACACAGGGTTTGGACGCTACCAATTCGCTACTTTGAGTAATGCCATGATGCATTCACGCTCGGGCGCCTATTACATGGCCTCCAAGCCTTACAAGCGCTGGATGGTCATCGGACCGAACTACAATTATGGCCATGAATCCTGGGCAGCATTCAAAGATAAGCTGAAAGAACTCCGGCCCGATGTGGAGTTTGTGGGCGAGGCATGGCCGAAACTGACGGAGAAAGAGTTCAAGCCCTTTATAGACAAAATTATTGAGGCGAAACCGGATGCCGTCTGGTCGCCTTTGTGGGGCATGGACGCAGTCAACTTTATTAAGCAGGCCAAGGCTCATCAACTTTTTGATCAGATTGCCTTTGCTTTTCCCGATGGGGCAGCCCTTGAAACGCTGGTTCCCCTCGGCAAAGAAATGCCAAACGGCGTATTCGTTGCGGCCCGTTACTTCTTTCTTACTCCTGACACGGCAATGAACAAGAAGTTTGTTAAGACATACCAGGATCGGTTTAAAGAATTGCCGGACTACATGGCGATAGAGACCTATGCCGGAGTCTATTTCATTAAGGCAGCAGCGGAGAGAGCAGGTACCCTTAACGCGGAAAAAATTGTTGCAGCCGTTGAGAGAGAGCCGCTGGCGTGGGAAACGCCCGAGGGTTGGAAGATTATGAGGAAAGAAGATCATGCTGTTGTGGAAGATGTGGTCTGGGGTGAGACTGCATTTAGCGATAAGTATGGTTTTGCAATCCTGAAGAATATGCAGGCCATTCAGGCGGAAGAGATCTGCAGGACCCCAGAAGAACTGAAAGCTGTTCAGGATAATATTGCGAAGAAGACAAAGGCGGGCAAATAAAGAGTAATATGGAAGATGGAAGAAGGGAGTTGGGAGCAAGAAGCTCTTCTTCCATCTGCACCCTATGATTCATTGCTGATTAGTCTTTGGAATAAGATTTGTTATCAGGCGTCAAGGCTGATAACAAAGCACTTGAGGTAATCACCTTCTGTGAAAGGCAGAAGCCGCGGGTGGTCAATCCCATGGGTATAGGTTTCCAGGATTGAAAGGGGTTTTCTGAGCTTTCCTCCCACCTCTGAGATAAGGTAACGAAAGTCCTCCAGCGTTAGGTGAGCCGAGCAGGAACAGGTAAGCAGGAGCCCTTTCCTCGACAGGGCCTTCAGAGCCCGCTCATTTATTGATTTGTACCCAGTAATTCCTTCATGTTTTTTACGACGATCCTTGATAAAAGCAGGGGGATCAAGAATAATTGCATCGAAGGTCTCTGTGGTACATCTCAAGTATTTTTTCACGTCATCGCAAATGAAGGTGCACTTCCTCACATCAAAGCTGTTGAGCTTTATATTCTCCCGTGCAAGTTCAAGTGCAGATGCTGAGGTGTCTATGTTGACGACGCTGCTGGCCCCTCCAGCAAGGGCATAAACAGAAAATCCACCAGTGTAAGAAAAGCAGTTCAAAACGGACCGGTCTTCTGCGTATTTCATGAAGGCACGTCTCTTATCACGCTGGTCAAGGAAGAACCCCGTTTTTTGTCCATGTTGAACATCAACGAGAAATTTGAAGCCGCTTTCTTCAATGGTTACAAGATCAGGAATATGCCCAGCAATCAATCCTGTTTTTTGTTCAAGCATTTCAATCTTTCGGACAGAAACATCTGAGCGTTCATAGATGCCTTGCGGTTCGATGACCTTTTCAAGCCCTTCAACAATTTCCTTTTTCCAGCGCTCTATTCCGCGGGTGTGGAACTGTACAATCAGGTAGTCAGCGTATTTGTCAACAATCAGACCGGGCAAGAAATCACTTTCTCCATTAATTACCCGATAGGCATTTGTACCTGGTTTTTCTACAAACCTCTTACGTAATGAGTAAGCTTTTTCAATCCTGTGAATAAAAAACTCTTCGTTGATTTTTTCCGACTCGTCAAACCCCCATAGGCGGACTGCGATCTGAGAGTAAGAACCGAAGTATCCATATGCGAGAAAAGTGCCGTCTTCTGATCTAAGTTGTATTGGCTCCCCTGCCTGTATTCCATCAGGGATTGAGAGGAATGCCTTCGAAAAGACCCATGGGTGGCAGCCAACCACCGGTCCTGCACGTTTCTGTTTAACTTTTAGGGTTATCACGTAAAGTCTTCTTTATTCCTCCAAGAGACGGGCAACTTCATTGATTGTCAATGGTCTGACATTGATTTGTTTCCTTGATTTCAGAAGGTAGTCTCTAAGGATTTTATATCCATCATAGTCAAAAGTGTCGCCACCTTCTAACAGGCATTGTCTGGAACCTGTTTCGTCAAAACGAAAACAGCCTACGAGACACCAATTGTCAACAATGAAGAATTCTCCCTCTTTTCCCGACCCATTTTTTTCCTCAATGAGGATAGGTCCGTTAAAGGGCCACGGCACTAATCTTTTCCCGGTAAACGCCAGATTAAACCTCATATTATACGCACTGGCAGGTTCAGACCCATTACAGGCTCCGTTGCACTTCTGAAGTTGAGAAAAGCTGCACTCTCCCTTTCCTTTTTCTATGCCGAGTATGCGCGGGCACAGGGTATGCCCTTTGGCAATATTCCAGAGGAACTCCTTTGCCTGCTTCATAGATTTGAAGATGCCAACAATGTTTGACAGATCAACAGATCGCATATTGTGAAGATACTCCAGGCGGATCGTTCCGTATTTTTGCTCATTCAAATCTCTTTTCATCACTACCAGCCTTCTGCGAATCCTCGATTTGCGATTATACAAGGGCAAGAGCCGTTTTATGAGGTGAGATTCAAGGAGAAGGGCGCCAAGCTCACCTGATGTAACGATGGCCTTGATATCAACAACCCTGCGGCATAATGCCTGTTCTTTTGCAGATTCCTGATCGCCGGAAAAGTGAGAAAGCACCCTGTTGCGAATGTTTACGCTCTTGCCGACATAAAGAGGGTTACCACCTTCATCATAAAAAATATATACTCCATATGTTTCTGGGAGCGATCTAACGAGGGACTCATCGGCGAGAGGATGAAGAGTGGGCGTTTTAAGAATTCTGCCCAGGGTTTTTTTGAAGTCGGTGCTGTCTACCTGCTCCTTCAGTTTCTGAAGGAAATCCCACAAGACGCTTGCGTCGCCTTCAGCCCTGTGCCTATCGGTGCATGTGATGCCAAACCGGTCAATTATTGTATCAAGGTTGTGCTTTTTCTGGTCAGGAAAGAGATCCTTTGAGAGTCGCATGGTACAGAGCCTTTTGGCCGTGTAATTGATCTTCTCGCGCTCAAACTCCTCCTTGAGGAAATTGTAATCGAATTTGGCGTTGTGGGCAACGAATATAGCACCATCGAGTAGGTTATAGATGCGGTCTTTCACCTGGCAAAAGGTGGGCGCATCTTCAAGCTCCTTGTTTCTGATACCCGTTAGGCCTTCAATAAATGAGGAGATGGTCCTTTCGGGATTAAGAAGGGTGGAGAATTTATCTATTAACTGACCACAATGAACCCGCAGAACTGCAATTTCAATGATACGGTGGTAGTGAGATGCTGCCCCTGTTGTTTCAACATCAACAATGGCAAGATCAAGGTCATTCAGAGGCACTTAAAAACCCGTTTGACATCATAGCTGATAGCTTGTAGCCTTCATTTTATAAAATTAACTCGCTCTTGATAATCTCCAAAGTAGATTGGTAAGCGAGGCCTTTCTCGTCGGCTATTCTTTTCACGTCATCAAACTCGATGTGTGTCTTGACAAGGCATCCTTCGCGGTCATAACCGCTCTTTATCCGCACAGGCCCCAAGGATGTATCAACTATCTTTTCTTCCCTGCGCAGCACCCTTCTCTGAAACTTCTGCATCCGTACACCGAAGGTAGTCGTCTCAGCCAACACAGAGTCTATCAATATCTGCAAAGCCTCCACTTGGGCTGTGATGGAGAGACGCACACCGATTCTGCCTTTTTTCATATAAACAGGGAAATAGAGAACATCGAGAGCACCTCTGGTCCGGATCCTTTCAGCTACGACCCCAAGGTACTCCATGTCCATATCGTCGAGATCTACCTCAAGGAGCCAGACCTCTTCATCATGAGATGGATCTTCGCTTTCGCCAATAAAAATCCTCAGTACATCAGGCGTTTCCAAGTCATACGAACCGAGACCATACCCGATTTTCTGTAATGCAAAAGAAGGAGTTTCATGCATATCATTGACATAGTACCGGACTATTGCCGCACCGGTTGGTGTTGTCAGTTCAAGTGTCGTATCAAGAAATCTAAGATTGTATCCAGTAAGGATCTCCGCTGTTGCCGGAGGTGGATTAGGGACAATACCATGGGAGATTTTAATCGTTCCTCGTCCCATAGGTATTGGTCCACAGCATGCCTTTTTGATGCCGAAGAAGTGCATTCCCTTTGCAACTGAGATTACATCGATAAGGGTATCGATGTGAGAAAGTTCGTGAAAGTGTACATCATCTCGTGGAACACCATGAACCTTTGCCTCAGCAGTGACGAGGACATCGAGAATACCTTTCGCATCATCCTTGATTTTAGGATCGGCGTTTAAGCCCTCGATGAGATGCTCCATCTGTATAATGGAAAGATGAGTTTTTGACTCTGCAATTTCTAAATGAATTCCTTCGATGATGCCTTGATGCTTTTTTACAGGTTTCATTGTCGGCATATCCACCGGAATTTTTTTCAACAAGTCATAAAGCTCCTCGAAAGGCATACCTGCATCCAAGAAGGCGCTGATCATCATATCTCCGCTGATGCCAAAAATGGGATCGATAAATAGTATGTTCATAGACGATTTATCAGGGTTGCAAAATATGCTGCTCCAAAACCATTGTCGATATTGAAAACAGAGATTGTAGAACAGGAGTTGAGCATAGCAAGAAGGGCGGTCAGCCCCCCGAAACTTGCCCCGTATCCGATGCTTGTGGGCACACCAATAACCGGTATCCCTACCATACCGGCAACAATCGAAGGCAATGCACCTTCCATGCCAGCTACGACAATTATAACGCGGGCTTCTTTTAGTAATTCTATATTCTGAACAAGCCGATGAATACCTGCAACCCCAACATCGTAGAGACGTTCAGTTTTGTTCCCGAAAAACATGGATGCAATATATGCCTCTTCTGCTATAGGCACATCGCTCGTGCCTGCAGACACGATAAGGATGGAGCCTTTTCCCCTGATCGAGAGGTCTTCCTTTATGTAAAAGCAGCGAGCGTCGTTATTGTATATTCCAGCCGGGAAAATGACAGAGAGCTCTCTACCCGTTTCTTTTGATACCCTCGTAACAAGGACATCAAGACTCTTGTCTTGCATGGCGCGAATAATATCCGTAATCTGGGCGATATTTTTCCCTTCCCCAAAAATAACCTCCTGCATACCTTTTCTCACAAGCCTGTGATGGTCTACTTTCGTATGAACCAGATCTTCAAAGGGAATATCCTTGAGTTTTTCGTAGGCTTCTTCTACAGAAGCTTGTCCAGCTTTAACCCTCTCCAGTAGCTCCAGGATTCTTTCATGTGTCATAATTTTCACCAACGAAGCAGGCAATAGGCAAGAGGCGATAGGTTAGAGGTGGTAAATCTTCTCAACCCATTACCCATAGCCTATGGCCTGGTTTTCATTCACTCTTCCACCATAAATGCATTTTTGATTATTTTTACCTTATCTCCCTCTATACCGACAACATCAAACCTTACTTTCCTGTTAAAAGAATCATGACTCTTCATATAGAACAACGCGGACTTAATCAGGTGCTGTCGTTTCCTTGTATTGACAGCATTAAAGGGGCCACCAAAGCTTGGCGTGTTTCGTTTTTTCACTTCCACAAAAACAAGGCAGCCTTTTTCTTCGGCAATAATATCTATTTCGCCGAATCTGGTTCTGAAGTTTTTTTCAATGATTGTGTATCCTTGTTTTTTTAGTGTTCTTTCAGCCTTTTCTTCTCCCTCTCTTCCTTCTTCCTGTTTAGAGAGCAAGGTATTCCCTCACGCCTTTAAAAGTTTTCCTGTGGATGGGTGAGACGCCATACCGCATAATTGCGAATCTATGGTCTTTTGTTGGATATCCCTTATTCTTTCTGAAGTTGTAATGGGGATACTCCGAGTCGTAGTTATCCATAATATTGTCTCTGGTGACTTTTGCCACAATAGAGGCGCATGCTATGTAGAAACACTTTCTATCTCCCTTCACAACGGGTTTACTATCAGGATAGGATTGGAGACCGAATCTGCCATCGACGAGAATAAGGTTGGGCTTAATGCCTGAATCATGTAATGCCCTTTCCATGGAAAGGAGACTTGCCTTGAGGATATTGATCTCGTCTATCTCCTCGTGAGTTGCAATACCTATTCCTATTTTGAATGCGTGTCGTTGAATCCAAGGAAAAAGCTCTGACCGTTGTTTTGCAGTGAGAAGCTTCGAGTCATTGATCTTTTGCGAATGATCGGGTAGGCCGTTCCAGACAACACAGGAAGATACAACGGGGCCTGCGAGAGGCCCTCTTCCTGCTTCATCGATGCCGCCTATGAGGCCTGTTAGGGTGCAAACCATTAATCCCGTTTTTCTTTAAGCTTTGCGGCCTTACCTCTAAGGTTGCGCAAATAGAAAAGTTTTGACCTTCTTATTTTGCTCTTGCTCAAGATCTCAATCTTGTCTATCAGGGGAGAATGCATAGGAAAAGTTTTTTCCACGCCGACGCCATAGGAAATCTTTCTAACAGTGAAAGTTGCCCTTGTATTTCCTCCACGCCTCCGAATAACAACGCCCTCGAAAACCTGAATTCTTTCTTTATCACCCTCAAATATCTTTGTATAGACCCTGACGTTATCTCCCACGCTGGTCTCAATTAAATCGAGACGCATATGTTCTTTTTCAAGTAGATCGATTATATCATTCATTGTATCCTCCTCTTTCGCCAAATAATCTATCGAGAATTATGCCAAGGGCTACCCGTAAAGAGAGATGGTTATAATCTCCTTTACCTTTTATGGGCAGAAGCATCTTCTCGCATCGTTCAATAACTTTGTCAGATAGGCCCCATCCAGTTCCGAAGAGAATCAGGAGCGGCCTAGTCTCCTTTTCTATCAAGGTCTGTAGTTCCCGGTAACTAACTGATTTACCTGGTCGCTCCTTTGAGGATGTGCCCACTATGATGGGATCATCCCTAAGGTGGGCAATCATTTCATCGACCCCAGCCTTGATCGTAACCTTCTTCAGGGCTTTTGCCCGTGCAGGGTTATAACGAGAGCCATATCCATCTGTCCAGTGGTGGATGAGCTTTTCCGTTATTGCCCTCTGTTTTGCCAAAGGTGTAACAATATAGCATAATTCTAACCCAAATGTCATACATGTTCTTGCAATATCGTGTATTTCCAGGTTTGTTACGCTGGTAGCCACAATATCGCCATTTTTGTCATAAACGGGATAATGAATTATTGCAATGCTCACTCTACTCAGGAATCTCCTCCATGATTTCTCGTATCATCTTCCGGTCTTCATCGGTCGGTGTGAATCTGTTCATAAGGTCGGGCCTTTTGAAGATCGTCTTTTTTAACGCTTCCTTTCTCCTCCATTTTCGTATCTCTTCGTGGTTCCCTGATAGGAGCACCGGAGGAACTTCCATATCCATGAAAATGTCAGGCCTCGTAAACTGGGGATATTCGAGCAACCCTCCGCCGAAGCTCTCGTCAATGCTTGATTGCTCATTACCAAGTACGCCCGGAATGCATCGCGTGATGGCATCAATCAAAACCAATGCCGGTATTTCACCACCCGATAGGACGAAGTCTCCAATAGAAACCTCCTCGTCAACAAGATTAAGGACCCTTTCGTCAAGACCTTCGTATCTTCCGCATACAAGACACAGATGTTTACTGCGTGCATAACGGATTGCAGTGTCTTCGTCAAAAATCTTTCCCTGCGGCGAAAGTAAAACATATCGAGGTCTTCCCACGGTTTTCTCCAGATGATTCATTGCACGGTAAATAGGTTCAATTTTCATGACCATCCCGGGTCCACCGCCATAGGGCGCATCATCACAGGTTTTGTGGGCATCATCAGCAAAATCCCTGATATTTATGATATTGAAACTGATAATCCCCTTCTCTACAGCCTTTTTTGTGATACTTTCTTTGAGAGGCGAATCAAAAATGCCAGGGAATAGGGTTAGAACCGTGAAAATCATTTGTATAAAGCATCCTCATCAACGACAATGAGTGCATCTTTAAGATCAATCCTGGAAATTAAGCCTTCTACCATAGGAACCAACATTTCTTCTTTGCCTGTCACTACCATAATGTCATTCACGCCTGTATGGATTACCTGGGTTACTTTGCCGACAACGTTATATTTTTGATTAACGACATTAAGCCCGATCAGCTGGTAATCATAGTATTCGTCATTATCTAACGAAGGAAGATCTTCCTCTCTCACATTCAACTCTTGATTGATAAGGAAGGAAACCTTTTCCGGGTTATTTAAACCTTCAAACTTCAGATAGAAAAAGCCTTTGCTGAATCTAACCTCTGTTGGAGTAAGCCTTATAGGCCACCCGCCCTTGTCGAAGTACAATGAGGTGTAAGAATAAAACTGATTTACATCCTCATTGTAATACTGGAACTTTAGTGCTCCATTTAGACCATGGCCGGCAACGACCTTACCGACAGGTATAAAACGCATTACTCAATGATTTCGAGGACCGCCCTTTTCTTTACCTTAGTTGAGGCTGCACTCAGAATAGTTCTCATGGCCCGCGCAGTCCGGCCCTGTTTCCCGATGACCTTACCAAGGTCATCCTTGGAAACATTGAGTTCTATCACAGAGGTTTTTTCGCCTTCAATTTCAGAAACCCTTACCTGATCAGGATTATCAACCAATGCCTTGGCAATATACTCGATTAGTTCTTTCAACACGGTCCCTCCTCCATAAGTTATTGTGTTATTTCGCTTAACACACCCTCTTTTTTGAAGAGATTCTCAACTGTCCTCGTGGGCTTTACCCCCTTCTTGTACCAATTTTTTACTTTTTCTCTGTCAAGGCTAATCTCCACCGGCTCCTTCAACGGATCATAAAAACCTACTCTCTCAATGAATCTGCCATCTCTGGGTGAATTGCTATCAGCCACAACAATCCTGTAAAAAGGTTTCTTTTTCGAACCATGCCTTGACAATCTAAATTTTACCGCCAAATTGCTCACCTCCTCATCTGAATAGTAATTGTCTCTGGAGGCCCTTCATGCCTCCTTTTGTCATTTTTTTAATCATTTTCTTTGTTTCCATGTATTTCTTTAAAAGCTCGTTCACATCATGGACCTGGGTGCCACTTCCTTTTGCGATCCTTACTCTTCTGCTGCCATCGATGATATTCGGGGAGAACCTTTCCTTTGCCGTCATCGAGTTAATAATAGCCTCTGTTTTCCTGAGATCCTTCTCTGCGGCAGTGAAATCAATCGCCCCCTTTACTTTGTTCAATCCCGGTATCATGCCAATGATTGATTCGATGGAACCAAGCTGCTTCATCTGCTTGAGTTGATCACGGAAGTCTTCCAAGGTAAACTCGTCTTTCCTGAGCTTTCTTTCAAGTTCTTTTGCCTGTTTTTCATCAAAAACCTCCTGGGCCTTTTCAACGAGGGACACAACGTCACCCATACCCAGAATCCGGGAAGCCATCCTTTCAGGAAAGAATGGTTCTAAGGCATCGAGCTTTTCGCCGACACCGATAAACTTGATGGGTTTACCCGTTACCGCTTTTATGGAAAGCGCAGCTCCCCCGCGTGTGTCACCGTCAAGCTTTGTAAGGACTATGCCGTCAACACCTACTTTTTCATTAAACGTGCTCGCACTGCTCACCGCATCTTGCCCTGTCATGGAATCGAGAACAAGGAGAGTTTCGCGAGGATTCAGCAATTCTTTTTGCTTTATTAATTCTTCTACCATTTCGTCGTTGATATGCAAACGTCCTGCAGTATCGACGATCATCGTATCGAAGCCGTTCTTCATCGCGTAAATTCTGGCTTCTTTGCAGATTGCGATGGTATCGTGAATGTCCTTTGATGCAAATGTTGCAATGTTTATTTGCTGGCCAATTTTCATGAGTTGGTCTATTGCAGCGGGACGGTATATGTCAGAAGGCACAAGCAGCGGTTTTCTGCCTTTTTTTCTTAATTGAAGGGCAAGCTTGCCCGCCGTTGTCGTTTTCCCTGAACCCTGGAGACCAATGAGCATAATTGATACGGGTGGAGATCCTGAAACATCGAGTGGCTTGTTTACCTGTCCTAAGAGGCTGCAGAGTTCGTCGTGAACGATCTTTACAAAAAGCTGACCTGGTGTAATACTGGTAAGAACGCCCTCGCCGATAGCCTTTTCTTTGATTTTTTCGAGGAAGTCTTTGACAACCTTATAATTAACATCTGCCTCGAGAAGGGCAATTCTGACCTCTCGGAGAGAGTCTTTGATATTGTCTTCTGTTACTTTCCCGTAGCCCCTTATTTTTTTAAAAGTGGCTTCAAGACGTTCCTGTAGTTTCTCAAACATAATCTATTAGAATAATAGAAAAATGGCCAATAGTCAATGGAATTAACGTTTTGACCTCATAAAAAACTGGCTATGGTCAATAAGCTATGAGCTATAGGCAAGATTACAATGTGCTTTTATTTTTTCCTATTACTTATCTCCTCCCATAGCCCGTATTTATTTTAGGTTCATCCGACTAAAGCGTACCTCGTCTCATGAAGGGCCATAATCTTCAATTTGAAGAATTCCATATCCCTAAACCCATACGCCTGCCGCTTCATGGTCTTGATCTTGTTGTTGGTCCCTTCCAAAGGACCGGTGGAGATGGGGAAATCATAGTAGGCGAGGATGCCGGTTTTGTAAGCCGAGAGCATTTTCGCCATAGTCGTAAGCATGCTGATTCCCGAGGATGACGCTTTCCGTATCCAGTCATCGAGCACGTGTTCCGCCTGGTGCTTTCCCGGCTGGGTCCACGCCTCCCGGAGTTCTTCCTTGAGGTAGTAAGCGGTGTAGAGGGATTGATTCAGCCGGAGTGCTTGTTCAAGGCGTTCTTTTTCTCCTTTCTTTTCGTCAAGATGATCAGGCCGCTTGAGGAGAAGCCAGCTCGTTCCTTTGAGGACATCCTTCTGAAGCTGGTTGGTGGCTTCCCGGTAAAGGTCTCTGCGAAGAGCAGACAGCTTGTCGTTGAAGAGCTTCACCACATGGAAATGATCAAAGACAATGGCGGCCCCGGGGAGATGGTGCATGACAGCGCTTATGTATGCGGGAGACATATCGATGGCAACGGCTTCGACCCGTGCCCGGGAATGGCTCAGTTGTTTCCAGAACGGTTCCAATGCCTCTGCCCCTTTCCCATCACCCACAAATATGACAGCGCCACTGTCCAGATCGAGAACGACGGTCACATAGCGGTGTCCTTTCTTGACCGCAATCTCATCAATGGCCATATGGCAGAGGTCCTTGAAAGAAGGATGGGAGAACTTCTTTTGCAGATGCCGTTTCTGGATATCCTTGATGGTATCCCAGGAGACGCACAGGTGCCGGGCCACATCCAGGATTGTCATGTGCTTCGAAAGGTCCAGGGCATACCGCTCAAAGGCCCGGGTATAGGAGAAGCGGGGATCGGCGAAGCCGAGCTCTACCTGGCGGATCGCAGAGCAACGCCTGCACGCTACCCGCTGGATGTCGAGATCAAGAAAGATCACCTTCGCTCCTATCGGAACCGTGCGGAACCTCCTCTGTGAACTCCCCTTGAGCACAAGATTCCGGCTCCCGCACTCCGGACAGTGGAGTTTGTGCCTTTTGTGTTTGATGGTAAAGATCACCGCGCCCTCATGGTATACCGTTTTCGCATACGTGTAGCCGACCAAACCGAATCCATGGTACAACAAACTTGTGGACATGCTTCCCCTCCCATAAGAGATGCGTGGCTGCTCTCTTTATGGGGTTGTGTGTCCACGTTTTTCAAGAGAAAAGTACGCTTCAAGCGGAAGAGCC
>JAEAME010002048.1_pt1 | contig 12492 bp, 12 predicted proteins | sample 8958731 | NCBI WGS metagenome assembly JAEAME01 (sample SAMN16933194, study PRJNA681113) | bioreactor sludge metagenome | isolation source: anerobic bioreactor sludge (Control) | place: India:Bengaluru | collected 2018-10-24 | reverse complement strand
AAACGACCGGTGGAAAGTCGAGCCGGTCGGCGAGGTTAGATAAGCGATTTACTTGACCGACTGCCTGATGTAGAATTACGCGAAATTTACATGGTTGCCGCCCTTATGCGACAGAAACGTTGAGATGGAGAACCTGCTATGAGAGAAAAATTAATACCGGCCCTAACGCTGGTAATCGTACTGGCCCTCGTTTTACCGGCCTGTGCACAGCAAAAGAAGGAGATATTACCCAGCCAGATGGCCCCGGTTACACGCGGCGACCTGATACTATCGGTTTCCTCCGACGGCAATCTTGATATGCCCAACCAGGTACAGCTCAAATTCGGCACTCCGGGCACCGTCAAGGATATACCTGCCGAGAAGTATAAGCTCGAGGGCAAGCCCGTAAAGGCAGGTACTCTGCTGGCCCGACTGGACAATACCAGTTTTTTACTAAACGTCAAGGCCCGACAATATGCCCTTGAACAGGCCATTAACAGCGTTGTTCAGGGATGCTGCGGCCCGCACTATCCAACTTTTTACACCCTGGCCACGGCCCTGATGCGCTTCGAGCAAGCCCAGGACGAAATAGCCAAAGCCAGCGAATATGTGCTGGCACAAAAATACGCCGATGCGGCCTCCAATATTTTGCTGGCTAGGTACGATCTTGATGCAGCCAGATCGGTCTACGCGGATCCCAAGCTGGATACACTGCAGACGCAGTACGATGAGTATCTTAAACAGCCGAGAGAATCGTACCCGGAACTCAAAAGGATCGTTGCAGTACTTGACACCCAGATCAACAGTCTCGACCACATCCAGAAGCTGCTGGAGGAGGGGGACTACACAGGCGTTCTGCTGGCTTTGAACAACATGGCCACCGCATTGGAGGACACGCATACTATAGTTAAACAGAACTCGCGTCTGCCCGGGGCCTATACTTATCCCGACACTTCCACTTCGCTCGCCATATCCGAGCAGGTGCTGGAGCACCTCTTTGAGCTGCAGGATATGCTGTACCAGGATAATTTCGACCGGGTAAAGGCAGCTGAAAAGCTGCGCATGGCTGAGCACGACCTGCGCATGAGCAACATGATACTCGACGAGAGCGAGACCATCTATCGGGCGGGCCTCAATCCCCAGACACTGCGCAACTACAACATAGCCATCGAGACCGCCATGATCAACCTCCAGCAGGCCAAACAGGACCTTCTTAAAACCGAGATCATCGCACCTTTCGACGGCACAGTCGTATCAGTGGACGTCAAGACCAACGATCAGCTTTCACAGTTCGACTATGCCTCCAAGCCAGCGGTATATCTGGTGGATACCAAGACCATACGCATGAAGGGCATTATCGACGAAATCGATATCACCAAAGTATCGGTCGGCCAGCCGGCCATCATCAAGGTCGATGCACTGCCGGGCAGGGATCTCAGGGGCAGCGTGCGTTTCGTATCCCCCTTTGGCACCCTCCAATCAGGTGTGGTCAATTTCCCCGTGGAAATATACATGGACAAGGATGAAAACACTGAAGGGCTGAGAGGGGGATTAACAGCTACCGCCGATATTATAACGGGTATGCGTGAAAACGTACTCCAGGCGCCAAACCGGGCTATCAAGGGTTTGTCCGGAGACTACTGGGTGGATGTAGTGATAGACGCATCTTCGGCCAAGACGGAGAAACGCCCTGTAAAGACCGGCGTACAGAATAAAAAGAACACCGAGATCATCTCCGGCCTGAAAGAAGGCGAGATGGTACTCATTGAAGCTATCAAGTAAGTTCAATTTCAAGAGGGACCCAAGTTATCATGTCCATGATTCATCTTGAGAACGTCGTCAAAATCTACAGAATCGGTGACATACAGGTCAATGCGCTCAACTACGTCAGCATGGACATCGATGCGGGCGAGATGGTATCTATTATGGGACCTTCCGGTTCCGGTAAATCTACCATGATGAATGTGCTGGGCTGCCTGGACCGTCCCAATGGGGGCAAGTATGAGCTGGATGGCATAGACGTAAGCCACATGAATGATGATGAACTGGCCGCTGTTCGCAACAAGAAAATCGGGTTCGTCTTTCAATCGTACAACCTGCTGCCCAGATTGAACGCGCTTATGAATGTTGAGCTTCCACTTATTTATAGCGGCGCGCGTGACCGGCACAAGCGGGCTACAGCAGCCATGGAAGCGGTCGGAATTGCGCAGCGCGCCCACCACAAGCCCAGCGAGATGTCGGGAGGAGAACAGCAGCGCGTGGCTATTGCACGCGCCCTGGTCAATAATCCGCCTCTAATACTGGCTGATGAACCGACCGGAAATCTTGATACCCGTACCAGCCACAGCATCATGGAGTTTCTGCAGCAGCTTAACAAGAAAGGTATCACCATTGTAATAGTCACGCACGAGGAAGATATCGCCACTTACACCGGACGTACCATCTACCTGCGCGATGGAAGCATCGTCCAGGAGAAAGACCGTTGAGTTTTGTTGAATACCTGCTGTCATCGTGGCAGGCACTCGCCTCCAACAAAATGCGCTCTTTCCTCACCATACTGGGCATCGTTATCGGTGTCGGCGCCGTAGTCTTCCTGGTATCCTTCGGACGCGGTCAGCAAAAGCAGATGGCGACCGTCTTCGAAAACATGGGCGCCAATGCCATCTATGTGTCAGGCTCCACGCGTCAAACCATGGGCGGAATGAGGGCCGAGGGCACGCTCACCCAAGAGGATGCCGAGGCTTTAACCAACAGCAGCAAGGCGCCGGCCGTGGCAGCGGTGGCTCCCATGTACTCCAAGATGCTCAAGACCGTTTACGGAAACCAGATCAGGACCATCAATATCATGGGATCCACGCTGGATATACAGAGAATACTGAACTATAAGATAGCCCGCGGCAATTTCTTCAGCGACAGCGATATACGCCGCGGTACGAGCGTGGCCATATTGGGCGCGCAGGCAGCCAAGGACCTTTTCGGTACAGCCGAGGCGGTGGGTGAGACTGTTCGCATCGGAGGACGCAAATTCGAAGTAATAGGCGTATGCGAGTCGCGCGGCGGCTTTATGGGCACAAGCGCCGACAATTTCATCATGATACCGCTCAGCACCATGCAATCCCACTTCGGGGTGGACCCGGGTCCACTGGGCCATCCCGTACAAACTATTGTAGTGGAAGCTGTTAAAACCGACTCCATCACGGCAGCCCGGGAGCAGATAACCGAGATACTGCGTCAGCGTCATCACATCAGAGCGGAAGAGGACAACGATTTTAATGTTATCGATATGCAGGAGATACTCAAACGTATGAACGAGTCCATGGCCATCTTCCAGGTCTTTCTGGCCAGCGTGGCCAGCATATCTCTCATAGTAGGTGGAATCGGTATCATGAATATCATGCTGGTATCGGTCACGGAGCGCACCAGGGAGATAGGCATTCGCAAGGCCATCGGGGCTAAAAGGCGAGATATCCTGGCTCAGTTCCTGGTGGAATCAGCGCTGCTCAGTCTGTCGGGAGGTATTCTGGGACTCGGACTGGCAGGCATAGGATCGCTGGCCATCAGGGGGCAGATGATGAATAATATGCCGGTAAGCGCGCCTATATCCCTGGATATAGTTGCCATGGCGCTGGTAGTGGCAATCTGCACCGGCATTATATCGGGAACATATCCCGCCTTCCGTGCAGCCAGGCTGGACCCTATCGACTCACTCAGACACGAATAGACTATTTACCCTGCACCAGCGACAGGAACTCCGCCCTGGTTACCGCCCTCTTCTCGAAGATACCGCGCATAGCCGAGGTGATCACATTGCTGCCCGGCTTTTTAATGCCCCGCATCACCATGCACAGGTGTTCCGCTTGAATCACCACAGCAACTCCATCAGGTTTGAGCGACTCCATAATCACATCCGCTATGTGCTTGGTCATGCGCTCCTGCAGTTGAAGCCTTCTGGAATATATCTCCACCACTCTGGCCAGCTTGGAAACGCCCACCACCCATCCTTTGGCATTGGGTATATATCCGATGTGCACGACGCCATAAAATGGGAGGAAATGGTGCTCGCACATAGAGTAGAACGGAATGTCCCGCACGATAACCATCTCGTGATGACCGGCCGAAAAACCGGTGGAGAGCACCTCCCTTGCATCCATATCGATGCCCGAGAACAGCTCTGCATACATCTCAGATAGCCTTTGCGGCGTGTCCACCAGCCCCTCCCTTGAGGGATCATCCCCGATAGCCTCAATAAATTCACGGGCTGTCTTTCTAATTTTCTCAGGATCTAACATTATGTAATTCCGATGGGCGGTCAACCGCCGCCGTATTTCTGCCTTTCCAGAAGCCTGGCTGTATTCTTATCGACCGTGCAATAGGTCTCGGCGCCCATGTACAGCGCCGGCTGCAGCTGATCCAGGTCCAGTGTCCCATCCGCCTTGAAGACCTCTCCGTCGGCATGCACAGCCACGACACTGCCGATGATCCACGCATGATCTCCGAAAATCCGGTTGTCGAATACCATGCACTCATAAGCGGCATACGCATCTTTCAATATCGGGGCATCGGTCTTTATAGAGGGGACATCCTGTATATTGAATTGTGTGAATTTGTTGGTCAAACTACCGCTGCTGCCGCCTACGGCGGCAATTATCCCGGCTTTATCGAGGGGTATGAAATTGATTGCGAACTTGCCGGCGCCGCGGATCATATTATAGCTGAAGCGCTTGGGAGCGATAGCGATACCGTACAGCGGCGGACTGAAAGATACCGGGCAGTGCCAGGCAACAGCCATGGCGTTATTCCTGCCCTCGTGATTGACCGTCACTATGGCAGCCGTCCTGGGATAATGTTGGTAGTAAGCTCCGATATCCTCCGCAACAACCTTCAACATATCGTCAGCCCTCCTGCAGGGACCGCGCGATTATTTCCTCAGGCCAAGGTGCTTCTCAATTACATCCAGCTCAGCCGGCAGCTCGGGGAAAGGTTCCACATAGCGCACGGGAATATCCGGGTCTTTCAGTCCATTTCCGGTCACTATGCAGACGATCCTCTTGCCTTTGTAGCTTTTACCCTGTTTTATCATCTTGAGCAGCCCTGCCAATGGCGCGGCAGATGCCGGCTCGCCAAAGACACCTTCACGGCCGGCCATCATTTTGTACGCAGCAAGGATCTCATCGTCGGTTACGCAATCGATCAGTCCGCCCGATTCATCCCTGGCCGCGGTGGCCCCCTTCCAGCTGGCCGGATTGCCGATGCGTATGGCCGTAGCGATCGTCTGCGGCGCCTCGACGATCATGTTTTTCACGATGGGCGCCGCGCCCTCAGCCTGGAATCCCATCATAACGGGCGTCTTATCCACCTTTCCCTTATCCCTCCATTCCTTGAATCCCTTCCAGTACGCGGTGATATTGCCCGCATTGCCCACCGGTATAAAAAGGTAATCGGGAGGGCCGTTCAGGTCTTCAATTATCTCGAAGGATGAGGTCTTCTGCCCTTCGATACGGTACGGGTTCAGCGAATTCACCAGGGTTATGGGATACTTCTCTGCCAGGATGCGGGTTACCTTGAGTGCCTGGTCGAAGTTTCCCTCGATAGATATGATCTCAGCGCCATAGGCGATTGCCTGCGCCATTTTACCCATGGCGATCTTGCCCTTCGGCACCAGTATTATGACCTTCAGGCCGAAGCGCGCCCCGTATGCTGCGGCCGAAGCGCTGGTATTACCGGTCGATGCGCAGATAGCCTGCTTGCTGCCGTCCTCCAGTGCCTTGGCAATGGCAAATACCATACCGCGGTCCTTGAAAGAGCCGGTGGGATTACATCCCTCCAGCTTGAAATACAGCTCCCCCACGCCCAGCTCCCTGGCCAGGTTTACCGACTTGACCAGGGGAGTATCACCCTCACCCATTGAGATCATGGGCGTTTTACCGGTGATCGGCAGATGATCCTTGAAATGGTGTAGAACTCCTCTTATCATTTCAGATGGCCTCCACCCTGATGAAGTTGCTGATTTCCTTAACGACCGGCAATCTATTGATTATTTTGATGGCATCCTGCACAGCGCTCTCTTTAGCCGGGTGCGTCATAATGACGATTTCCGCGGTGTTGGTCGAGGCGTCCGATTCCTGCTGCTTGACGGAGGAGATGCTGATGGTATGGTCCCCCATCACACTGGCGATACGCGCCAGCACACCCGCTTTGTCCTGCACCTTCATGCGAAAGTAGTAACGTGTTTGAATCTCCGATATGGGCTTAATTCCCGACTTTTTCTCGGGAATGAAACGCGGCGCGTTGTCGCGCCCGGCGCTGATATTCTGTGCTATATTGATCACATCGGCCAGCACCGCACTGGAGGTTGCGGAAGGTCCCGCTCCCTGCCCATAGAAAAGGACGTTGCCCACCAGGTCACCCGTGACATAGATGGCATTATAGACGCCGTCCACTTTGGCCAGCAGCGATTCCGCTGGAATAAGGACCGGCTGCACCCTGGCTTCCACCAGATCATTTGACCTTTTTGCTATGGCCAGCAATTTAATGGCGTATCCGAATTCATCGGCATAAATGAAGTCCTGCGGCTTGAGCCGGGAAATTCCCTCATAGAATATCTCGTCGAAGTTAACATCCATATCGAATCCCAGCGAGGTCAGAATGGCCAGCTTGTATGCCGCATCCAGCCCTCCGATATCATTGGCGGGATTGGCTTCGGCATAACCTAATTTTTGGGCCTGTTTGAGAGCCAGGTTGAAGTCCAGCCTGTCGTGCGCCATGCGTGTCAGAATATAGTTGGTCGTGCCGTTAACAATGGCGTAGATGGCCTGTATGTCATTGGCTACCAAATCCCGCTGGAAGGGAGAGATGAGCGGGATACCACCGCCCACACTGGCTTCGAAACGCAGCCCTGCGCGGTGTTCCTTGGCAATTGAGAGCAGCTCTGTACCGTGCTTGGCCATGACCTCCTTGTTGGCGGTAACCACATGCTTGCCATTAGCCAGTGCTTCCTTTATATAATCGAAGGCCGGATATTCGCCGCCGATCAGCTCTATGACTATATCGATGTCTTCACCATATACCGCCCGGCGGTAATCATCGGTGAAGACAGCGCGGTCAAGTCCGGCTGAGCCGTATCTGGACTGGTCTTTCTCGACCACTGCTTTCAAGACAAGTGGACAGCCCGCCTGCCGCGCCAGTATATGGCTCCTGGCGGTCAGGCCTTTTGCCACACCGGTTCCGATTGTGCCAATGCCCAGAAGGCCTATACTTACCGGACGTTTCTTATGCAAACTCTATTGACTCCTGCTCTTTAATACCTTGTCAACAGCGAAGTCCTTCTGCTTCTGGTCAAGAAGGTTTTCAACCTTTGCGGTTTTTATCAACCCCTGCAACCAGTTTTCCAAACATTGCTGCTCAAGAGTTTGCTTAATATTGTCATCAAGCGGTCGCACCTGTTTATCGAGCACCTGCACAATCCAGTAACCGCCACCAGTTTTAACACTCTCGTCACGGGTTACCAGGCTGATCTGCTTAACATCCAGGGCACTGAGAATACGCCCGACCTGCGTTTTTTCCATGCCCGGTACGATCCAACCAAGGTCGCCGCCTTTATCCTTGCTCTCATGCTGCGAATACTGTTTGGCCAGGTCATCCCAGCTTCCGCCACTAACCAGGCTTTCTCTCACGGTATTTGCATCTGCTTGAGACGAGAACAATATGCCTCTGGCATGTATGCCCCTGGTATCGTCCTTCTCCAGCACCTCCAATACCCAGTAACCAAATTGCTTCTGAACACCGGCATCAAATATAGGTTCGCTTATCTCTTTAAGATTCAATTTATACAGGACATCCCTGAAGGCAGAGCCCTTGAGAGTACCAAGTACCATATCTTCATAACCTTTGGGTACCCACCCCAGATAGCCTTTTTTGCCCTGAGTGTACGAATCGAGAGAAAGAAGTCCGGCTGCCGTGGAGAAGTTATCTCCCAGCAACAGCTTTTGTCTGCGATCCTCAGCCATGGCTTTGGTTTCGAGTAACATGGCCTGCGCCTCAACCTGCTCAACCGGCCCCGGCAAGTTGGGCAAGCACTTCATTTCCGAGTATTTACGAGCGGTAAGCCTGGCTTTGACAATATCAATGCCGACATCGTTCTTCTCAAGCTTCATGTTGTCCAGCTCTTTAGCTATCTCTTCTTCACTCACCGTGATATTCTCAGCTGGCGCAGCTTCAATAATTACCTGGCTCTGGGCTATGCCCTGAGCCACCATATCAGGAAAGAGTTTGACCAAATCATTTGACTGGCCCTTTGAGTAGAAATCCAGCATTTTAATGAAATAATCCATGTTGTATGACTTATCGTTTACCTTTAACACAGTCTGCTGATAGGGCATGATCTGTTCGCTGTAATACCAGAAGCCGATGATGCCCAGCACAGCAATAATGACTACACCGGTAAAGATGCCGATGATACGCGAGAGCCTTTTCTCCTTTTTCCATTTAGAGACCTGGCGTTTAGTGGGATTCCTGGTGATATTAGCCTTGCGGTGTTTTCCAGCCAATTCAGAAACCTCTCGTCTATAAAATAAAATTAAGGCAATTCACATTGCCCGCCGAAACCTAATTATGATAACATATTTTCGTCTCTCAGACACGGGGTGTAGCGCAGCCTGGTAGCGCACCTGAATGGGGTTCAGGTGGTCGTCGGTTCAAATCCGACCACCCCGACCAGCTTCATTTACCGCGATGATCAGCCTTAAATATGACTCTGGGCAGGTTTTGCTAGCAGTCGCGTATCAGCTGTCAGTCGATGCCCCACCAGCGTGAAGGAAAGGCTTCTTTAACAAATTTGTCGCCTTTTCCCACGGGCTTAAGGCCGAGAGCGCGCATGTCGGCATCCACCATGATCATGACCAGTTCCTCGAAGCCAACCTTCGGACTCCACCCCAGCTCCCTGGCCGCCTTGGAAGGATCTGCCTGCAACTCATCCACCTCGGTAGGCCGCATGAAGCGCGCATCCTGCTTTACATGCTTGTGCCAGTCCAGCCCGGCATAGGCAAATGCGCTCTCGATGAACTCTTTGACCGAGTGCTTGCGTCCCGTGCCGACCACGTAGTCGGCCGGGGCCGCGGCCTGTAGCATCTTCCACATTATCTCCACATATTCCGGGGCAAATCCCCAGTCGCGCTGCGCATCCATGTTGCCCATAGCTATGTGATCGGTTTTCCCGGCCAGAATCTGCGCAATGCCGCTGGTGACCTTGCGGGTAACGAAGTTCTCACCGCGGCGGGGAGACTCATGATTGAAGAGGATACCGTTGCAGGCGAAAAGGTTGTACGCTTCGCGATAGTTGACCACAATCCAGTATCCGAAAAGCTTGGCAGCGGCATATGGGCTACGCGGATAAAAAGGAGTTCGCTCGCTCTGAATCTTCTCGGCCACCTTGCCGAAGAGCTCTGAACTTGAGGCCTGGTAAAACCTGGTCTTGAGCTTGGTCTCGCGTATGGCGTCCAGCAGCCTCAGCACTCCGATGCCGTCAACCTCCGCACTGTACTCGGGCACTTCGAAGGAAATCTGCACATGGCTCTGGGCAGCCAGGTTGTATATCTCGTCAGGCTGCACGCGCTCCAGCACCCGGTTCAGATTGGAGGAATCGGTCATATCCCCGTAATAAAGGAATAGCCTTTCCTTTTTAATATCGCTTCCGAACTTAATGTGGTCCAGCCGTGTTGTGTGAAAAGTGCTGGCGCGGCGCACTATGCCGTGCACCTCGTATCCCTTGCACAGTAAGAGCTCGGCCAGATAAGAGCCGTCCTGACCGGTGATGCCCGTGATAAAAGCCTTTTTAGCCATCTCTCTCCTCTAACTGATAAGTCGAATGGTATTATTTATCGAACATCCCAGGGGAATTGTTCACCGTTGAGATGTCGTTTCCAGCGTTTCAGGTCCTCTTCGACCATGATCTCCACCAGCCTGTCGAAATTGACCTGGGGCTTCCAGTCCAATCTGGCGCGCGCTCTGGAGAAATCCCCCTTTTGCATAACGATATCGGCCGGACGCAACAAAGAGGGGTCGGACTGGACATAGTCGGACCATTTCAGGCCGGCAACCTGGAAAGCCCTGCTCGCGAATTCCTCCACGCTGTGCACCTGCCCGGTAGCGACAACGTAATCGTCGGGTGTGGACTGCTGAAGCATACGCCAGGCCGCCAGCATGTACTCAGGGGCATAACCCCAGTCCATTTTTGCACTCATATTGCCCAGATTTAAACGGCTATCCTTGCCCAGCGATATCCTGGCCACGGCATCGGTGATCTTGCGCGTGACGAACTCGATCCCCCGCAGCGGCGACTCATGATTGAACATGATGCCGTTGCAGATAAACATGCCGTAGCTTTCACGATAAATCCTGGCCATCCAGTGGGCGTAAAGCTTGGCGGCAGCGTAGGGATTGGCCGGTTGGAAGGGCCGGCTCTCATTGTATGCGCTGCCGTCCCCTGCACCATAGAGGTCCCGCGTCGATGCCTGGAATATTCTGGAATGCGGACTGGCCTCCCGTGCAGCCTCCAGTAGACGGACAAAGCCCAGGCCGGTTATTTCGCCGCATTCGATAGGTAGCTTGAAGGAACTTCCCGGAGAGCTGTGCGCCGCCAGGTTATAAATCTCATCCGGAGCGCTGCTTTTCACTGCTTCCAGAAGGGCTTTACCGTCCGCCATGTCGGCCTGCATCAGCTTGACCTTAACGTATACGTTAAGATAGTGAAGTCGCCAGCAGGCCTGAGAATCTGTATTCATATCCAGGCCGAATACTTCGTAACCTTCTTTCAGCAGCAGATGAGACAGGTAGGCCCCGTCCTGTCCGCAAACGCCCGTTATCAGAGCTTTTTTCGTCATACCTGTTTTCAACGTACCCGGACGCGGCTAATCATATCACGAGCGATTCAAAAGGGAAAACCGCTTAAATAAAAAGGGGACGGTACAAACCGTCCCCGCTCGTTACCATGGTGAATTGTCAGTTCAGCTTCTTGACCACCCGCACAACCTGAACAATCAAGGCAAAGATATCCTCTTTTTTCTTATAAGGGGCGATTACCATCCGGTCTCCCTCCATCTTGAGGCAGAGGTCTCCGGGCGCCGGCTCCATGTCTTTACCACAGATAATGATGTCACCCTTGTGCACAACATTATCGTACTCCAGGTCGCTGGATTTAATGCCTATCAGCTTCATCTCTCTACCTCCGCTTAAGGCCAACTCCCTCGGCACGAAAACATATTCAATTATTTGCCTGCTGTCAATTGCCGCGTAAACCGGGACTACGGCCGGCAGCGATAATTGTAGTTCATTCATTATCTCATAGGGTGTTTTCTTTAGCAAATCATCTTTGGGACCCTTTTCAAGCACGAAATTGCTCAACTCATTTATAGGTACCTTGAGTGCACGGGACAGCTTGTTCAACGATGCCAGAGTAACAGACTTGTAATCGCCTTTCTCTATGCGACAGATAAATGAAGGGGACAGGTCCGCCAGCTTGGCCAGCTCGGCCTGCGATAGTCCCCGCTTGGATCGCGTTTCCTTTACATATTCACCTAACATAGCTCTTTTCCACCCTCCACAAGACTAGTTGTTTACCATAGTAAATATTTTATGCAACGGACCAAAAAGGTCCGAAAACCTATTGATTTTAGTAAATTATTCGTTTAATATAGTAAAAATGAAACTTCAGGCCGAGCTTTACAGGATAATGCAGCAGGAAAAGCTGACCAATGCCAGGCTGGCCTCCAAGCTGGGGATATCTCCGTCGATGCTCTGTCTGGTGCTGATCGGAGATAAGAAGCCGGGAAGGCGTTTCCTTCAGGGGTTGGCAACGCATTACCCCGATATCTGCCTGAAGTATTTACGCGATCAAACACCGGCCAAACCGCAGGGCGGTTAGAAAACATGAACTTATATTTCCCTGAACCAAGCTGGCATATCGTTTTACCCGGATGTGTCTTTACTAAAGTGAATGGAGAAGTAACAGGGAGGCAAATCCCGGCAGTCTGACAGGGATGTGATCCAGCGGCCCCGGGCCGACGACCTGGCCAGGGCGGCCCGGTGACCGTGGAAATAATTTGTTGGAGGTTTTTCATGGAAAGTGAAGGTTGGACCATAGGGTTGGTATCTGCATTCATTGCCGTAGCAGTTCTTACCGGTATCATAGCGGCTTTCTCAATGCTTTCCTGGGTGTTAGGGCAATGTTAAAAAGATTAACGACCATTAAAATCGGCATCTGGGAATTCCTGTACAAATTCCTTCTGGTTCTTTTCGTTATCATGCCGGTATGCATGGGCGGATGCTTCTGGATAGGGGTGCAGGCGGATGCTGCGCTCAACATCCACCTGCTTAAATTCATCATGCCCTTCGTCGGTTCGCTGATCGGCCTGTTCTTTACCGCACTGCTCCTCCAGGCAGGACATAAGGATGTTCCCGCAACAATCGAGGAACCCGTTAAATCGTATTCCGAAACCCTGGTGAGCAGCAGGTCGGAGA
>JAEAME010002047.1_pt1 | contig 12497 bp, 8 predicted proteins | sample 8958731 | NCBI WGS metagenome assembly JAEAME01 (sample SAMN16933194, study PRJNA681113) | bioreactor sludge metagenome | isolation source: anerobic bioreactor sludge (Control) | place: India:Bengaluru | collected 2018-10-24 | reverse complement strand
GATGGTGGCGAACCCATCCGGCGCGAACTCCACGAAGGCATCCTTCACCGCCGCCGTTGGCTCATCCCAATCCAGCACCATCGGGGCCATCGTCATGTCCGCTTCCTCGAAGTACGCGCGGTTGTGGCGCACAAAGAGGGGCAGGCTCTCCGGCGCGATTCGGTTCGGGTTCATGTAACCCGCCGCACTCGCATCGCTCGTGAAGGTGTCCGCCGGCGTGGCGGTGCTGTAGAGGTACGCGATGATGTCCGGGTAGGTGTCCAGAAGGTTCGGATTGATGCCCCATGCCAGGGGAAGCGCGCCTCGGGCTGGATCATTCCAGTTCCTCGGGATGAAGTCGTATATCGTCGTCGCTGAGTCGTAGTCCGCCATCAGGATGCAGAGGTAGTTGCGATCCCCCACCAACCGAGGTCCCGCCGCGGGGTCTTGCTGGAGCGGAGCACGGGGCGCCTGGGCGTGGAGCGACTGGTTGAAGCAATCGCTCGAGATGGTGTTCTGGAAGCAGTTGTACGGCGACATCAGCCACACCGACTCCCACTCGGTGGGAACGGGCTCGTGGGCGCTCGGATGCCCCGGCATGTTGCTGTACTTCGTGAAGTTGAAGAAACCCGTGAGTTCCGTCATGTGCTCGCCGCCGGCCTGGCGATGCACGCGAGACAGGATCATCTCGTAGGTCTCTTTGTCCAGACCCAGCGCCTGAGAGGGATCATCCTCGGGCGCTTCGTCGCCCCACGGGGAGAGGTCGAAGACGAAGGCGCGTTGCCACACCGCCCAGTCTCGCGTTAGCACGTACTTGATGTCTCCCGCTTCGCGAGTGCCGAAGGAGTCCTCGTAGAGGCAGAGCATCCGGGTGGAGCAGTGGCCCGGATCGAGGTACTCGCGGATCGCCCACCGGTACGCGTCGTTCTTCGCGCTGCCCGTCTCGGCGCCCGTGAACATTCCCCGCAGGTCGAGCAGCACCGGCAGGCCCCACTCGGCGAGGCGCGCGTCCGCGAGTTCGGGACCGAGTACAACTCCACCGAGGACTCCCGCCGCAGTCGTCGCTACGTTCACGGTGGCGGGCACCGCCGGGTCCCAGATGACGGCGCCCTTGAGGGCATCGCCGGCGAGGGCGACCAACTCCGAGAGGTCCGTAAGGGGACGCGGGTCACGCCCCTCCAGCCAGCGGCCTCCGGCGGACATCAGGTCGAGCCAGTACCGAGGTCGTTCGCTGCCCCGCGATAGCACGTACAGGCTGGGCCCGTCGCGGTTCACGAGTCCCTGCAGGCATGCCACGGCTAGCGACTCGTCATACGCCTCCGGCGTGCCGTCCTGACGGAGCGTGAAGGTGTGGAGAGGCGCAGCATGACTCTGGGCCGTGAGGGGGGCGAGGAGCGAGGCGAGCGCGGTGAACGTAGCCATAGGTCAGAATCCCCTCAGAATGAGCTCGATCGGGCCGAGCGACGGTCCCTTCGTCGGTCTGGGCCCAATGCCTTGCCCCTCGCGAAGGATGTGCAGGCCAGGCCCCGAAGCTACCGTCGCGATGACGGCCTCCAGCCTGCTAGCCGTCACACGCAACCGGCGAGAGGCGGATCCTAATGACCCCCAGGCAGCGGCTCCAGACCCTCCTCGATGGTGGCACGCCCGATGCGCCGCCACACTGGGAGCTCGTCTTCCAGATCCCCAAGGAGTTCTTCGGCCTCGATCCCGCCCCCGTCCACGAGGCCTCCTACTCCTCCGAGGCCGACCGCGCGCAGGCCTTCCATGGCTTCCACAATGAGGTCGGCGCTCGGCTTATCCAGGAGTGCCACTGGGCCGCGATGCCCGCGGCCGACGCCTACAGCCCCGCCGCCCTGCGCGCCACGAAGGAGGCTCTCGGCGACCTCGCCCTCGTCCCGGGCTACGAGGGATCCGGGGTCTTCTGGATGCTCCCGGGCTCTGAGGTGATGGAGTTCGTCGTGAAGCTCTTCGAGCGGCCCGAGGAGCTTCACGCTGAGGCGCGGCAGAAGTGCGACGCCGCAAAGGAGCGCCTCCGGGCCCTCGCCGATGCGGGGGCGGACTTCTTCGTCGGCACCTACGACTTCGGCTTCAACGATGCGCCCTTCATCTCGCCCGACCACTTCCTCCAGTTCGTCACGCCGTACCTGACCGAGATCGTGGAGACAGCTCACGACCTCGGCAAGGCGATGATCCTGCACTCCGACGGATGCCTGACGCAGATCCTCGACCAGATCCACGCCACGGGCATCGACGGCTACCAGTCCGTTGACCCCCAGGGTCACATGGATATCGGCGTCGTCCGGGAGCAGTACCCGGACTGGCTGCTCATGGGCAATGTCAACTGCGCCATGATGCAGGAGGGGCCGGAGGAGGAGATCCGCCGCTCTGTTCGCGCCTGCATGGACGAGGGGGGCGTGGGCAGACGCTACATCCTCTCCACCTCCAACTGCATCTTCCACGGGATGCCGCCGGAGAACTACCGCACCATGCTCGATGAGTACCGCGCGTGTCTCAAGCGGGCGGGTGCGCAACCGTAGCTGGGGTGGGCCCGTGGGCTACTTGAGGGAGCCAGCGGTCAGGCCTGGGATGAAGTATCGCTGCACTTTCAGACACAGCGCGTTCACCAGCGCTGTGAGGCTCACGACGCCGGCCGATATGACGTCCCCGTTCCTCACGTACTTGTCCGACATGCAGCTGCACAGCTCCACGGAGGTCCGCTGTCGACCCGCTACAAGGCCCCTCTGAACCACCCGCATCGGGGTCGCCATGCGGCTCGCGGACCCCTCACTCTTCGGTAGGCACGGCCGTCTCCGCGGGCCCGAGGAACTCGAAGCTGACCTCACACTGCGCCGCCGCCGCGCCCGCCACGAGGGAGCTGAACTCCGCACGGCTCGCGCCCTTGGGCAGCTCAGGCGGCGCGGTTGCGAGTTCGAACGTCCGCAGCGGGTTCCAGTTCGGGTCCAGGAGCGTCGCCGAAGGGCCGGGCCCGATGGACAGGCTGTGCCCCACAGGAACCTCGACCGGCACATGAAGCGCCACGCCGCGCACCGTCAGAACCGGCTCGCTGAGGGCCGCGGGCGAGGTGGACCTCACATCGATGCGGATGGCCGGGACCTGCGCGTCATAGGGGTTGGCTACCTCCGCCTCCGAGATGACCGGCTGGCCGGGTTGGAGCGCGACCTCCGAGGTGGAGAACCGGGCCCACGACACGGGCTGCAAGCGCCAGCCACCCTCAACCGCCTCGAGGCGCCACTCCGACGCCGGCTCCCGAAGTCGGGCCCGCTGGTCCTCGCTGAAAGCTCCCCCGTGCCGCGCTCGCTCCCACTCGCGCACCGCATCGAGGATCGCGGGACCCTGACCGTTGCCATCGATCTCCCCAAGGCTGGTGGAGAGGGCGAAGCCCGCGTCGTATCCGGCGCACTTCGAGAGGACCCACTCCGCGTCGCCCAGCGAGGTGGCCGGCACGCCGCCGCCGGCAAGCCGCAGCTGGAACCAGCCGAGCATGGCCGGGAAGAGATTGCGCCGGAAGTACTCCTGGTTCTGGAAACGGTACTCCGTCATTCCTTCGCGCGTCGCCTGGCCCCAGGGCTCGCCCCAGTTCATCCGGGTGTGGGTGTGCCAGAGGTAGTGCAGCAGGTTGCTCGCGTCACTGACCACCTCGTGCTCGACGCCCCGGTGAAAGTCTTCCACGAAGGTGTTCCGAGGCCACTCGCCGTGGCCGTACTGGGAGAGTCCCTCGAGGCCATCGAAGGAGATCTGCATGGCGCCCGTCATGTTGAAGAGGTCCACGAGGCGGTGGACGAGTTCGTCCGCCATCCCGTTCTCTATCCCGGGGAACAGGGTGCGGTAAGGGTGGTCCGCCAAATGCGCCGCCTCCGCTCCCGCTGGGTGGGACGCTGCCGTGGTCCCGAACGCTCCGCGCTGGCAGCCAAGGAGCCGCCACGGCTCCTCCTCAGATACGCTCCCGTACTGCAGGATCTCGCCGCCGATGAGCACCGCGCCGAGAGTGCCGCGGTCGCGGAAGGGCTCCGGATCCGCGATTGGGACCTCGGTGGCCGTCTCATCCACGGCCTCGGGCAACGTCGTCTCGCCCCAACGCCCGAGGCGTGGGTCGGGAACGGGGGTCACGTAGGGGTCGTTCGTCGTGATGAACGCGGTGAGGGTGTGGATGCCCACCCCGACCCCGTGCTCGGCCGCGATCTCGCAGCAGCGCTGTAGACTCGCGTCGCCCTCAGGGAATTGGCCTGGCTCCAGTTCGAAGTGACCCCACGTCCGAAAGGGGCCGGGGTGGTACACCACGCTCAGGCCGGCCCGCTCCGCTCGGTCCACCACCTGCTCCATATTGCCCTCGCCGAAGGGCGCGATGAGGTACGACTCGGTGGATCGGCGCGAGGTCTTCAGCCATTCACCCTCCCAGACGGGGTGGGGAAGCCCCTCGACCCGCTCGATCTCACCGATGATCTCCAGCGCCCGTTCCGTGGGGCAGCCGAAGAGAGCGACCGCCGACCCCACCATGCCGCCTTCCCGTTCGGGGGTATAGGCGCTCAGCTGACTACCCGTGTCCGTCGCCCGGGCAGCTTCTCCGCGCCCCGCCACGCTCCCATACGCCTCAGCCGGCCCGCCGATCGTCCTCGCGTTGAGGGCCTGGATCCCGATGGCGAAAGTGGCGTCCCGCACCACGCCCACCGTCTCACCGATAGTCTCGCCTATCGTCGTGTGGACGGGGCCCCACTCCACGAGTTCCACGTCCCCTTCGATGGCACGCACCCGGAAGGTGAGATGGCTCGGTAGGGCTCGAACCGATACGGTCACCGTCGCCCCGAGTGGCTCGAACCGGAGGATGAGGTGACCGCCATCGTCCTCGGCGGTCGAGGGGGTGTGCCGCTGCCCACCCGTCCACACGGCCACAAGATGGCTCTCCGTCGCTGGATCCAGGCGCTCCGTATTCGTTCGCGGGTCCACCAAGGAGACCACGCGCCCCGAAGCGTCGACCGCTAGGGTCAGCCCGTCGCTCGCGAGTACTGCCATCGGTGTCTCCTCCTGCGCGCCTGCGAGGGGCGCGATGGCCAACCCGAACAGGGCGGTCAGCATGGCGGCTCTGCACATGAACGTGCCTCCTATGGGGGCCTACTCACCCCTCCGTGGGTTGCCCCAGTCCGCGTCGAGGGTGATCAGCAGGCTCTCCTGGTCCGTCTGGTCTAAGGTCGGCTCCTGCACGATCCGCATCAGCGAGCTTCACGTCCTCTGGCCGACTCAAGCCAGGCGTCTAGCCGGCCCGGGCCGCCAGACGGGCGAGAGCCTGCCGCGCCCCCGGCGCGGGGTTCAGACGCACGGCGACACCCTCGCCACCCTGGAGAACGACCTCCACCGTCCGGCCGGCATAGCTCGACTCTCCGTCGGCGTCCATGACCTGCACCCGACCCACTTCGGGGGCGAAGGTGACCGTGACCTTCCGCGCCGGCACATCCCCGAAGCCCTTGCTTACCCGCTTGTTCACGATGAGGGCGAGCGGCGGCTCCGTTGGCTTGACGAGGATCCCCACGAGCAGATCCTCGCTCATGGCCGTGACAAGGTCCCCCGGCCCAGGAGGCAGGGCGTCCGCGATCTCCCATCCGGTGCTAACCCGCGCGGTCGAGCGCCGGCCGAGAAGCTCGGGACCCCAGGCACGCACCCGCCCGTTCGCTTCCTTGGCGACCGCGTAGAGGGGTTTGAGCTGGGCCTTCGCCTCGGCGTAACTCCAGGCGCCCCACCGTTGCTCGGGGTAGCTCGTGAGCGCGTTGCGGTAGGTGAAGTACCAGATGCCCTGGGCGCCGTAGGCGAGAGCGGAGTAGATAGGGAATCGAAGGGTGGAGTCCGACACGTCGGCGCCGTCAGCGTTGAACATCGGCCACGGCACCGTGCCGTGCTTCTCGCACTCGGACCGAAGCCGCTCGAAGGCATCGCAGTACATCCGACACTGGACCTGCGCCGTCTCTCCGGTGTTGTACAGGGTCGGGTAGATCTGCCAGTTGGCGAAGGGGTTGCCGTGGGCAGCCAGGTCCTCGCACGTCACCCAACCGCATACCCAGGGGATCAGATGAGGCGCCCTCTCCTTGAGGAAGGCGGTGGTCCCCTGAAGCTGCTCGCTCATGACTCCCTGATCGTCGCCCAGCATATAGCCCACCAGGGCGGGGTGGTCTCCGATACGCGCGTGAAGCCACTCCAGCTCCGCACGGCTCGCCGAGTGGTGGCGCCCATCGACCCGTGCCTCGGCGATGGCTCTCCCGCCCCAAGGCTTGTCGTTCTGGGTGTAGGTATCAACGAGGGCGCCGAGGCCGAACTCGTGGACCCTGTCCAGTTGGCCGGCGATGCGGTCGGGGTAGGCGTACGATCCGTGGGCCATGTAGCGGCCGAGCATCACGGTGTTGAAGCCACACTCCTTGTAGACCTGAATCTCGCCGGGGGTGCTGTCCGGCCCCAGCCAAGCCCCAACCATGAACTCCCCGAACCTGAAGTCCCAGCCCTCCATGGCGGCGGGACCTCCGGCGAGGGCCGGGGACGGGATCGCCCACGAGAGTGCCGAAGCCAGCAGTATGAACGCGCTTGCCGTGTGCATCCGGTGCCCCTTCGCATCAACGGGTGTCCGTCACCCCGCGCGGCGTCCCTCATACCCCGAGGAAGGCCTGGGGGGCGCATCCTCCACCCCTCTCGAGCCGGGCCGCTTCGGGCCCACCACAGGTCACTCTCGCTCCTCCAGCACCAGGAGCCACCCCCCGGCGGGGGCGACAGGCAGCGGATCGTCGGGGCTGAACTGCGCTTCCCCCTGGAAGTGCTCGATGGCTGGGGCACGCAGGATGCACCGCCTTGGCTGCAGGCCCAGTCGGTCCCAGTCGATGTGGAGTCGGGTCTGGAGGGTCGCCTCGCCGGTCTCGTCCGGCCAGCGTCCGAGGGCGATGAGGGCGCGGCCGGGCATGCGGTACACCGTCGCTAGCACGCTCGGCTGATCCGTGGTGACGGGGCAGCGCGGATCCCAGTAGCCGAGCCACTCGGCCTCGGCGATGCCGAACTCATCCCAGAAACGCCACATGGCGGGGGCGGAGGGATGCTGGCGGCTCGTCATGCCGTAGACCATCCCCCGATAGGCGTTGCCCCCGGTGCCGTACTCCAGCATCTCGCTGGTGAGGCCGAAGGGGATCCCGGAGATCTCCACGAGCCAGTAGTCGGGCGAACGGTTGTAGTCGTACATCTCGCCCATCCAGAGGTTGCTGATGTACGGCAGGTGCTCCATGTACGTGTTCAGGGGGCTGGTGCGCCAGTCCATGAAGTCGTAGTTGTTGCCACTGTGGAAGTTGATTCGGTAGTCGGGGTTGGCCCTTGCCATGACCTTGGCGATGCGCTTCATGATCTCGCGGTCGTAGCCGATGCCGTCGAGGTAGAGCCCGTCGACGCCCGTACGATCCATGAGCCACGCCATGCCCTCCACATAGTAGTTGTGCCATCGGGAGAGGCCCACGGTACCGATAGCGGCATCGTGATCGCCGTCGGGCAGGGGCTGTCGCCAGGCGGGTGTGTAGCCGGCGACGAGGTGCTCCTGGAGCCAGGGGTAGCCGCCGCCGGCCTTCCCGAAGAACGTCTTCTCGACCGAGTAGACGAAGGTCTCATCCTGGGAGAAGACCTCGGAGCCCAGGCTACGGAGGGCCCACATCTCGGCCACGTGGTTGCTCAGCTCACGCACCGTGTAGTAGACGTTCACGCCGCCATGGGGCGGTCGCCCAGCCGCCTCGACCTGCCGCACGACCTCGGCCAGCCGATCGGCGTAGGGGAAGGGGACGTTGATGTAAGGGTTCGCGCGGTGGGAGTGATGGATGTGGACGATGTTAGCGCCCTGGGTGAGGTCGCCGAGGCTGCCACCCATGTCGCCGTACCGCCAGCTCCAGTGCCTCGGGTCTACTGGCTTGAGAGGCGTCACGAGCAGCCGGAAGCGGAAGGTGAGCGTCTGGCCCGCGCGGAGCTCGCGTGGGCCCGTGTAGGCCCGCAGGACGACGGAGCCGTCCTCCTCCACCAGGTCGCAGCCGCCGAGGCCGCCGTTGTGCCAGCCGTCGGGAAGGCCCGCGGAGTGCAGGGTCACGTAGTCCCATGCCTCACGGTCGGGCTTCAGGGTGAGCTGAAGACCGCCGTCGCCGTCGCCCACCCAGATCTGGTTGTCCGCGTGGTCGATGTCCCACTTCCAGCGGATCTCCTCCGGTCGGTAGCCCCCCCGATGCCCGAAGCCCATGGCGAAGGCGGCGACCTCAGGCCGGAGAGGGACCTCCAGGCGGAGATCGTCTATCGCCTGAGCGCGGTCGGCGCGGAGAGCGCACTCGAAGGCGATGCAGCCATCCGCCTCCATGGCCGACTTGGTTTCGAGGGCGAGGCCCACCGCGGTCGACTCCGTCTCTCGGGTGACCAAGCCGGGACCGACGATCTCGACCGATGGGTCGGAGGCGCGCCACCTCGCCCGCCGCTCCCCGGCGTGGACGGCCAGGGTGATGGGCGCGGCCAGGATCTCACGCCCCTTGGCGCGGATGCCCCTCGGGAGCCCCGTGGCCCCGAAATCCACCTCGCGCAGGAGGCAACGGACCGTGTTGCCGCGGACCTCGAGGGGCGTGTAGGGAGGGATCACCTCAGAGTCCAGGCCTGCCGTGGAGTTCAGCCACTTGAGGCGCGACAGTCGCCAGAGGTCGTCCACGCCACCATTGGCCAGGACATCCCCCGCCACGGTCAGCCGTAGTCGGATCGACTTCGGGGGGGCAGACGCGGGTCGGACCGTTATCCCGCCCTCATAGGCGCCCTGGGCGCTCGCGGGGACCTCGACGATCAACCAGAGGGCCCGAACCTGGCCCTCCCCGACTGCGAAGACCGGCGCCATCGGGCGACCCAGCCAGTCTCGACCGCTCTTGTTGATGCAGGTGATGGCGGCGCTGTCGATGCGGTCGCCGGTGGGTCCGACCAGATCGCTCACCTCGACCTCGAGGTCTGGGATGCCCGCGCGAGCGGCCCAGACACCAATCTGGAAGGGCAGGAACTCCCCGGGGTTGGCGGAGCACTCGAGAGTCTCCCGGGGGCCACTGTCGGCCCACCTTCGCGGGATCGTCTCGAACATGCGGATGGCGTGGAGCCGATCCTCGGGGAAGAGGAGGTAGGGGTCATCGGGATGGCGGGCGAGCAGAGCCGAGATCTCGGCCTGAGTGGCGATGACCTCCATGGGGTCCATGCGGTGGAACTCGCCCCTGGCCTGTATCTCCACCACCTCGGCCGCCGGCAGGGCGCGCCAGGAGCCGTCGGCCAGGGCTGCGGGAGAGAGACCGTTCCGGGACACCCACTCGGGGTCGGCGGTGTCCTCGGGCGGGAAGTAGGCGCCGGGATCGTCGAAGTTGCTGACGCCCGGGTTGTAGGGCAGGGTGTAGACGTAGACCTCGCCCGGCACGCTCAGAGGCTGGAAGACGAGGTCGCCATGCTCCTGGTCGATGGCAACGGTCACCACGTTGAGGATTCGCTCGCCCGTGGCGGCGTCGTAGAGCCGAAGGCCCTTCGTCTCGGGCGCGGGATCGCGGCGGCGCCACTCGATGTGCGCGAGGACGGCGTCGGCGGGCTCGGTGACGTGGAGGACGGCGCGGTGGTTGCCGTGCCCCGGCTCGGGCCAGTCGGCCACGCCGTAGGGGATGTCATCGGCGCGGGAGACGCCGGCGACGACGACAATGACCCCTAGCAGGAGAGGTGAGGTGTGCATGGCAGCCCCCAGGAGCAAGCCTCAGCAAGCGCTTGCAGGGGGCGGGTTCGGAGGCGTCTGGGGGCACACCTTCCGAGGCATCTGGGCGTTCGGGCGCACAGCTTGGGAGAGAGGCCAGCGCACGGGGGGCCGTGCGCCGGCGAGGACCTAGGACCCGAGGGACTGGACGAACTCGAGGACGGCCTGGGCATGGCCGGCGACCTTGACCTTCGGGTAGATCTTGCAGATCTTGCCGCCGGGGTCGATGACGAAGGTGGTGCGCTCGATGCCCATATAGGTGCGGCCGTACATGCTGCGCTCTTTCCAGACGCCGTACTTGGTGGCGACCTTGGCGCCCCCGTCGCTGAGGAGGGGGAAGCTGAGTCCGCGCTTGTCGGCGAACTTGGCGTGGGCGGCGAGATCGTCGGGGCTGATGCCGAGGACGGCGGCGCCGGCGCGCTCGAAGTCCTCGAGGAGCGCCTGGAAGCTCACGGCCTCGTTCGTGCAGCCGGGGGTGTTGCCCTTGGAGTAGAAGAAGAGCACGACGCGTTGCTTGCCCCTATAGTCCTCGAGGGCGACCTTGCCCTCGGGGTGGGCGGAGAGCTTGAACTTGGGAGCGGCCTGACCTTCCTTGAGCGCTGCCATGGGAGTTCCCCCTGTCGTGATGTGGCGTGGTCGATCGATGGGGATTCTACGCCGCGCAATACGGTAGGGCTAGATGAACGAAGCGCGGCCCCGCGTGTGAGCGGGGCCGCGCTCGGAAGAGATCACTCGCGGGACGCCGTTACGACGGCTTCTTGAACGCGCAGAGGCGGCCGTCGTCGCGACCCACATAGATCGTGCCGTCTGCCGCGATGGCTGGGCTGCTGTGGTAGGGACTTGCGGGTACCGGAGGAGCGGGTACAGGTTTGGGTTTCCATGTCCACAAGCGCGAGTTGGCAGAACTCACGGCGTAGAAGCCAGACGAGGCTGAGTTGACATCACCGACGTAGATCGTCCAGATCGTCCCCTCGCCCCCGACCGCCGGGCTGGCATCAATGATGCCGCCGAAGTAGTAGTGGACCCAGGCGTCGCTGGGATCCGCGGTGTTGACCGCGTGTAGCGCGCTGCCGTGCGTAGTGACATAGAGCACAGTCCCGTCGGGGCTGAGCGCAGGGCTGCTGTTGATCTGGGCACCAGCTTCGTACGTCCAGTCCGACACGGCTGCGCCCGTAAGACCATTGATCGCATGGACTTCGCCTGCGCTATTGCCCACATAGATGGTGCCGCCGGGTCCAATCACTGGGCTGCCGGGGATGGTCGCGGTCGTCTCGTACGGGGCCGTCCAGACGGGTTCGCCTGTCTCGCCGTTGAGCGCGGAGACCTTACTGCCGCTCGCAACGTACACGGTGCCGTCCGGCCCAATAGCGGGCGAGCCACTCACGTCCGCGCCCGTCTCGACGGACCATCGCTCTGTGCCGTCCGATGGGTTCACCGCACACACCGTGCCGCTCCAACTCCCCACGTAGACGGTGCCATCGTGACCGATGGTCGGAGAGCTATCGACGAAGCCACCGACATCGAAGCTCCAGGCCACTGATCCCTCTGGGGTGAGGGCGTACAGGTAGTCGTCCCTGCTCCCCACGTATACAGTGCCGTCTCTCGCGACCGCCGGGGTGCTGTAGACTGCCCCGATGGTCGCAGCGCCAGCGGGGTACTCCCGGTACGGGGTGAAAGCGGATCCGTCAAAGGTGAGTGAGTAGACCTTGCCATTGGTGCAACCCACGTAGACCTTGCCATCGGGCCCGATGGCTGGACTGCCCCAGATGGCGGCACCCGTCGGGTAGTAGATGGGGGAGGGGACATAGCCCTCCCCTGGCCCGGTGACGGTGCTGCAGCGGGTGTTCAGCAGGTTGCCCCCGAAGCAGGGCCATTGGGAGGAGGCGAGCGCGTTCGGCTCGGGCGCGGTGAAGGCCCAGTTGATGTATTCGCTGTGCCCGCCGACAGCGCGGGCCATGGAGACCAGGGAGTTGGGCACATCGCCGTAGTTCCAGTCGTCGTCGTTCACCTGGTAGTTAGACCAAGTGCTCCGCGCGCCCGCGCTGCTGCTCTTGCCCGGATCTGACACATACCAGGAGAGCTCAACCTCCGCGTCGAAGTTCGGCCATGGCCCGACTGGCGTGAGCCCATTCTCCACCACGCGAACCGTCGCATCGTATAGAGTGCCCGCTGACGCGTTGAGGACGCGCACGTCGCCGCTCAGCACGCGAGTGGCCACGTCCCAGCCCATGGAATCTGCGTCGCTCTCGAGGCCTACCTTGTGGGTGTCGTCCCAGATCATCCCCCGCATGCTCGCGGCGCTCCCGGGGGCGCCCATCCCCATGTCGAACCGGACCGTGACGCGCTGGGGATCGGAGGGGCCGGGGTCCAGGGGCGCGCCGCCGCCCGCGCATCCCACCCCCAGCACAAGGGAGACGGCGAGCACGGCCGCCGCGCCCGCCCAGAACAGCTTCCGGATAACCATGTTGCCACTCCCCACGTTACTCATACGGGCCGAAGAAGTCCTTGGCCGTGCCTCCCTCGACCCGGCCCGCAGCCGTGAAGCGCTTCGGCGGAACGGGCGACCCCATGACGATCTCCTCGATGATCCCGTAGCGCATCAGGAGGGGCGGGGCGAAGGGCTTGCGGGACCTCGGGCGTGTGCTCTCATCTAGATGTCTCCCCCACAGTCCCCGGTCCGGGTCCAGAGAAGAGAAGCCTCGCGCTGCCCGACCCGGCCAAGTGCAGCCATGATTCCCCCTCCGTGCGCACC
>JAEAME010002046.1_pt1 | contig 12506 bp, 11 predicted proteins | sample 8958731 | NCBI WGS metagenome assembly JAEAME01 (sample SAMN16933194, study PRJNA681113) | bioreactor sludge metagenome | isolation source: anerobic bioreactor sludge (Control) | place: India:Bengaluru | collected 2018-10-24 | reverse complement strand
ACCTCGCCCGCATGGATACATTTGATCGCCTTGAGAAGCATATCCGCGGATTTATTTTTGAATATCACCCCCGCAGCCCCCAGCCTGACCGCCTGGCGCTGGAGGTCCTCCTCCCCTGATTCGAGCATGGCCAGGACCTTTGTTTCTTCTGAGGCAACAAAGATCTCCGGCAGCACAGAGACTCCTGGGCCGTTTGCCTGAGTGATCGACAAAAGCACAACGTCCGGCTTCTCACGCCGGACCAGAGCCACCGCGCCGGACCAGTCGGCGACGTCGCCGACAACATCGAAATGATTCTGGGACAGCAGCAGGCACAATCCTTTTCGATAGAGCTCCTGCTCCTCGATCACGACGACGCGCAGACAATCCCGGGTCGAGTCTGGTACCTGATATCGCATACTGGGTCTCGCACTTACACATCGGCGGAATGGAGGGCAGGCCTGAGCAAAAAAACCGGGATTACACCGCGGATTGTCGGCCCTGGCGCGGCCCGGGGCGGCAACCAAGCAGCTGGAAACCGCAGATTGATGAATGCGGAATGTTGAACCGCAGAAATTTGCCTCGATATTCGACATCCATCATTATGCGGTTCAAGAATCTGCCGGGATGCTTGCGCTCGCATGCATTTGGGCCCCTTTTGGAAATCGACGAGCACGTTGCTTTTGGCCTTGGGGACGGCCACCTGCAGCGTCCTATTCCAGCAGATGCACGGCCCTTGCCTTGATCAAAAGGTAGACCGTGCCTCCCGCCTTGAGTTCGAGCTCGCGGACGGCTGCCTGTGTGATGCTCACCTTGAAATCGATACCGGAGTGCACCACAAGCTCCGTTTTGTCGATATCGCTTAAGATGTCCCGGATGGTGCCGCACAAGACGTTGCGGGCGCTTATTTGCCTGAGGTGTTCTCGCGAAACGATGATGTCATCCGAGCGGATCCCGATGGTTACCCGGCTGCCGGCCGGCAGTCCGTTTAGTGGGGCTTCGATGAGGCAGGAATTGATGTCAACCGTTGTGATGCCGTCCTCCATATGATGGTGTAGAATCGTTCCCACGAATATGTTTTCAGCGCCGACAACCCTGGCTACGGATGCCGTGCGCGGCGCATTGAATATCTCCAGAGGAGCCCCCTGCTGTACGACTTTGCCTTCATCGATGACGATCATCCTGTCCCCCAGGCGCACGGCTTCGCTTTGATTGTGCGTTACGTAGATGAAAGGAATGCCTGATCGTCGTTGAATTGCGGAAATTTCCTCAATCAGGCGTGACCGCGTGGACAGGTCCACGGCAGACAGCGGTTCATCCAGAAGCATGATACGGGGATCGGTGGCCAGAGCACGCGCCAGCGCGACGCGCTGCTGCTCGCCGCCCGAAAGATGCCTCGGACGGCGGTCCGCCGCATTTTCGATGCCAAGCATGGAAATGAGCTCGCGGGCTCGATCGCGCGCGGATCGGTTTCCTTCCGGCCTCGCGCCGTACATGACGTTTTGCTCGGCGGTCAGATGTGGAAAAAGGACATGGTTCTGAAAAACATACCCGATTTTGCGTTCCTGCATCGGCAGGCTTATACCGCTTTCGGAGTCGAAGTAGACCTTATCGCCCAGCGCGATTCTGCCTGAATCCGGTCTGACGATGCCGGCAATCATGCGCAGGATGCTCGTCTTGCCCGCTCCGGAGGGCCCGAAGAGGACGGTCACGCCTCCGGCTGCCTGCACGTCCACGTCGATCGACAGGGAGTTGCCGTTGCCGGACCCGAACTTCTTGCCAAGCCGTGCATGCAACATGGATCATTGCCTCTTCGTCGGCCGGGAAAGCCGGTTTGTGAGATAGACGACGGTAACCGAAATTCCCGTGAGTATCAGAGCGAGCCATTTCGCCTGGGCGTCCTCGCCGGACGCGACTGCTTCATAGATGGCCAGAGGCATCGTCTGCGTTTTGCCTGGTATGTTTCCCGCCAGCATCAAAGTCGCCCCGAACTCCCCGAAAGCCCGGGCAAAACTGAGGACAATGCCTGCCATTATTCCTCTTGCTGCAAGAGGGAGCGTTATTCGAAAAAAGGTCTCGAATTCGCTTTTCCCCATGATGCGGGAAGCGATTTCGTATTCCGGATCCACGCTTTCTATTGCCGCGCGGGCCGATTTAATCATCAGCGGCATGGCAATCACTGTCGCCGCAATCACGGCGGCAATCCAGGTAAATGTGACCGCCCATCCCGTCAGGGCATATAGCGGCTTGCCCAGCAGCCCGCGCCTGCCGAGTATGAGGATGAGGTAATACCCCGTCACGGTCGGGGGAAGGACCATGGGGAGAGTAAGGACGGCGTCCAGGAGATCCTTGCCGCGGAAATGGCGCTTGGCCAGCAGCCATCCCAGAGCGGTTCCGGCCACGGCGATCACTATCGTCGCGAAGCTAACAACGAGGATCGAGAGTTTGAGTGTGTCCCAGATCATGAATTACCGCGCGCTTAGAAATCCATGTTTATGCAAAATCTCCTGCCCTTCGCGGCTGAGTGTCAGGTCGATGAAGCGCCGGGCGTCGCTGCTCCTTGAAGCCTCCTTGACGACGGCAATAGGATATAGGATCGGTTTGTGCGAGGACTCGGGTGCCCGTGCCGCCACGGAGATATGATCGCGCGCGGCCGATATGTCCGACGCATACACGATGCCCGCTTCCGTTTCACCGCGCACGACATAATCCATAACCTGCCGCACGTTTTCGGCCAGCACGAGGCGCGGCTGCAGGCTGTCCCACAACTTGAGGTTTTGCAGCGATTCCCTGGCGTACTGGCCGGCCGGAACCGTTTTGGGATTGCCGATCGCCAGCCTCCGCACTCCGCCGCGCAGCAAATCTCGAAATGAATGCACCGTCAGTTTCGATTCAGATCGGACGATGAGAACCAGCGTGTTGCGTGCAAAATTACGTCTGGTTTGCGGCAGAATCAGTCCCCGCTCCTGGAGGGTATCCATCTGGCCTGCTCCTGCGCTGGCAAAGATGTCGACGGGAGCGCCCGCCTCAATCTGTTTCTGCAGCAATCCCGAAGCGCCCAGGTTGAAGCGCACGCGGACTGAAGTCCGTTTTTCATAGAGCACGCCCATTTCCTGGAAGGCATTTTTCAAACTGACGGCCGCGGATACCAGGATTTCGGCATTTCGTGATTCAGAAGCATATGCCAGCGGGGAGGATAGGACGGGAGCAAAGACCAGAATAGCAGCGATGGCAAATCTATACATACGCACCACCTGTCGAGGCGGCCGGCAGTTGCCGGACAGCCTCCATCCTGCCCGGAGGGCATGTCACGATAAAAAGACAGTGTAAATTATTTTGAGCGTTTTGGAAAGCTCATACTGCCGGGTGAGAGTTGCGCGATGGATAGGAACGGCTGGTGGAACCGAAACGGGCCTGATCCCCCTATTTCTTTGCCAACGCTCGGTTTGGAGATTTATGTCAGGGTGTTTCCCGTCGATCAGCGCCGGATGAGGGTCCGCGGATCGCCGGTGGGGGGCGGTGCGTGATCTTCCGCCGATGGAGGTCCCAGAAGTTCATGAAAGATCGGTTTCAGAGCATCCGCCCATACCTGATATCCCCTGACCGCGAGATGAAGCTTGTCGGCGGGATGCATCATTCCATCGAACAGCTTGCCATCCTTGTCCGCCAGCTTGTCGTTGATGTTCAAAAACCGGATCCTTTTGTCGTCCGCCAGCGCAGAAAGACCGGTGTTGGCCTTATCGATCAAAGGCATAAAGCTCATATTGTCGTTCCTGGGGAATATGCCCATCAGAATGATCGCGGCCCCGGGCGCTTTCTCCTGCATGACATCCAGAATGGATTTGATTCCTTTTGCAATATAGGCGGCTTTTTCCTCATCGCCGATACCGGGCATGGGATTTGCGACGTTATTTGTGCCGGCGAGAAGCACGATAATTTTGGGATGAACTCCGTCCAGCTCTCCGCTCTTCAAGCGCCAGAGGATGTTTTGAATCGAGTCGGCGCCCCATCCGAAGTTGGCCGCGTTCCACCCGAAGAAATTCTGCTTCCAGTTGGCCAGAAACTCCGGGTAGTCCGTTGCTCCCCAACGGCGCGTGATGGAGTCCCCCTCGAAATATATGTCGATGCCGCCGCGTCTGGCTTTATCCACAAGCTGTTCGTGCGCCGTCAGTGAGTTCTGATCCGTCCGCGGCATCGGCTGATCGGCAGGGATGTATGCAGGCGCAAACTGAGCAAGGACTTGCGGCGCGAAAAGACCGCTCATGCCGGCAAAGGCCATCACCAACAGCAGAAACACGCGCGCTCTCCGCATTTAACTATTTCTCCGCAACAGGAACCTGCAACCTGTAACCTGCAACCTGAAACCACTTAACGCACGAGCGGCGTGCGCTGGAAGAACTTGTTTGCCCATGGGATAAAGTACTTCCAATTCGGCCCGTCCGTATGCCCTCCATCGTGCTGGCGCCAGGCGAGCTGGCCCTCGAGCAGACCCTCATTAACGGCCGGCATCTTTTCCGTCATATAATTGTCTGATCTTCCAAGGTCTTTCGCTCCGAGGAGCCTGAAGACGGGTCCTGCCGCTATTGCAGCCATGAAACTGCCTTTCTGATCCAGCCAGTTGGCGTCCCCCTTTTCGGGTATGCCGTAGCTGATAAATGTCAGTCGTGGGGCGCACAGGGCAATCAGCTGGTGGGCGTCCACGGGGATGTCGCCGGCATTCTTGCTGCCAAAATCGGCTTCCGCCGCCCCGTATTTCAGGAAATTGCCCGCCATCCAGTGGTATTCTCCGGATCCTGTCAAATTCTCCACCGCTTCTCCGAAGTTGCGGCGGTGCAATTTCGCGCCTCCCTCTCCGGAAGATCCCACGAGCACTACGGCGAAACGTTCATCGAATGCCATTGTTACCAGCGCGGCCTTGCCGTACCTTGAAACGCCCTCGATCCCGACCTGTTTGGCATTCACGGCCTTGTCTGTTTCCAGATAATCGAGCGCGCGGGATGCTCCCCATCCCCAGGCTCGCAGAGATCCCCAATCATCGGGTTTTCTAAACCGGCCTTTGTTGACCAACCCGATGATTCCCTTGGTAAGGCCGGCGCCGTTGTCGGCCTGGACGCTATTGGGATTCAAGTATGCGTATCCCCAGCCATCCGCGATCAGTTGCTCTGTGGGGGGCGGATCGCTGCCTGCGGGCGGGGGGCCGAAACCGCGTCCACCGAATTTTGCCGGCGGGGGAGCTCCAGGCAGAGTTCCGTATCCGAACATGATCATTACGGGCACCGGTCCTTTGGCGTCGGCCGGCGTAACCAGTATCATCTGAATATCGACGCTGATTGACGGATAGGAAGAGTTATCCACGTGGCCGACGAGCTGCTTCCCAATCACGGGATAATTGCCGACCTTGGCCTCGGTCCGGTTTGTGATTTCCCACGCAACCTTGGGCACGTTTTTGGGAATTCGGCCCAGAACCTCGCGCTCGAAGTCTTCCACGATTTCCGGAAGGCGCTTTTTCCACCACGTTTTTGCATCGGTGACTTTCTTCCCGTTTTTCAGCGTCAAAACCTCGGGCAGATTCGGGAATGGATTCGCCAGGCTTTCATCGTAGTTTGCCTGATTCGGCTGCCCCTCTCTGCCGCTCGGCCCCGGCCGCAGCTTTTTGATCCCAAGCTGCTGCATCATGTTCTGGTGGTCTTCGGCCGTTGTCCACGCTTTGGCAGACGGCTCGGAAGGCGATGCCGCAGGCTGTTGAGCGAAAGATCCGGATACGGCGAGAATACCCAGAATCCCCGCCAAAAGGCAAGCTAACCAAGCGACAAACTTTCTTGTTCCCATAAATCTCCTCCTAAAAGGACAGTCACCCGTGTCCCCGAGCAACCAGCATATCATTATTTCAGCACCGTTCTCCTGCGGAAAAATGTTTTACCTGAAGTTCGAAGTCGTATTATCGAAACCTACAGCCTATGGGCTCAATTCGAGCTTAATCCACTGCCTCGGGCCGTGCGACTCCTATGAGCCAATTCATTCCAGCGTGCCTTCGTATGCTTTGCATCAAATTGCGAACTCTTTTCGGGGTCGGGGTCGAAATCGGCATCGGGATCGGCTTTGGGAATCGACCAGGTCGAATTTCGCGCAAAAAACCGATTCCGATAGCGACTCCGACCCCGGCATCCACCCAGGCGCCCCACTTCGCGGAGCAGATAAAAGTCACGCCTTCGAGTCGTGGTTGATCACATATCCGCGCGTTTTTCTGCCAAGATAGCCTCGAATGAGGCAAAATAGAGACATATGGTATCGAGGCAGAGACTGCTATGGATCTTTCGCGACGCAAATTCCTGCATAGAGCCCTGCCGGCCGCCGCGTTGGCTGCATCTCAGGTGCAATGCCGGCATTATCCGGAACGGGTGCCGATGAACGCCAAGACGGAAACACCGCAGTTTCAGCCGGCATATCTAAAGGCGGAGAGTGAAGGCCGGCTGGCAAGTCTGGAAAGGGAACTCTGGGACATTTTTCAAAACTGCAGGTTATGTCCGCGCCGGTGCGGCGTAAACCGGTTGAAAGGCGAGACGGGATTCTGTTCCTCCTTGGCTCGTCTCAAAGTCGCATCCCACGGCCCGCATTTTGGCGAGGAGCGTCCCCTGGTCGGCAGCGGCGGATCGGGGACGATCTTCTTTTCTAACTGCAACCTTCTGTGCTGTTTTTGTCAGAACTGGGAAATCAACCACCGGGGCGACGGCCGCGAGATCGCTCATGCTGATCTCGCCGGAATGATGCTCGCGCTTCAACGCCGCGGATGCCACAACCTGAATTTTGTCACGCCCACCCACGTCGTTCCGCACATCATCAAGGCTTTGCGGCTTGCGATAGGCAAAGGGCTCGTTTTGCCCCTTGTCTACAACACCGGAGGCTACGATAGTGTGGATGTGATCCGAATGCTGGACGGGATTGTCGATATCTACCTCCCTGATTTCAAATATCAGGACAGCGCGATGTCGGCAAAATATTCGAGCGGCGCCTCGGATTACCCTGAAGTAGCTGCGGCTGTAATAAAGGAGATGCACCGGCAGGTTGGAGAACTCCAAGTGGAGGAGAAGGGAACTGCGTGCCGCGGATTGATAATCCGTCATCTTGTCATGCCGGGCAACATCGCCGGAACAGACCGGTTCGTGCAGTGGGTGGCAAAAGAGCTCTCGCCGTCGACGTATGTGAACCTCATGGCCCAATATCACCCCGAGTACAAAGCTTTCAACTATCCCGAAATCTCGCGAAGGATAACATCCACGGAATGGGATCAGGCTCAAGCCTGGGCGAAAGCCGCAGGGCTGATTCACACGAATCTTTAGCGCGGATCCGGATTCACTTCTTTGCGGAAATATTCGACCGTGGCCCGGAGACCTTCCACGAGGCAGACAGTGGGAGCCCACCCGAGGATTCTTTTTGCGCGGTCGGCATTCAGGTAGATCCGGAATACTTCTCCCGCTTTGGCAGGACCGTACACGGCCTTTTCTCCGAAGTTCGTCAAGTCCGCGAGCGTTGAATAAATGGTGTTGACGGATGTGGCAATCCCGCTGCCGATATTCATGATTTCTCCGTCACCCCTGTTCAGGGCCAGCAGGTTTGCCCGCGCGATATCCGTAACGCTGACAAAATCCCTTTCCTGTTCACCGGATCCGTTGATGACCGGCTGTTTCCGGTCGAGCATCTGCCGCGCAAAAATAGCGACGACGCCCGCTTCACCAAATGGATTCTGCCTGGGGCCGTATACGTTGGGATATCGCAGCGACGTATACGAGATTCCGAAATTTTCCGCATAGAGATGCATGTAGTGTTCGACGTGGTGCTTGCTGGCGCCGTAAGGATCGAGCGGATTGATCGGATGCTGCTCGGTGACGGGGAGTTGCTCCGGGGCGCCGTACACGGCTCCGCCCGTGGAGGCGTACATTATCTTTCTGACCTTGAACCGGCGGCAGCATTCCAGCACGTTGAGAGATCCGAGCACATTCACGTCCGCATACAGCAGCGGCTTCTCAAAGGATTCCCGCACGTTGGCGCGTGCCGCCTGGTGGCACACCACCTCGGGCTTTTCGTTCTCGAAAACCTCGTTCAGCTTCGGATCCCTGATGTCGACAACGTGCAATGAGGCTTGCGAGGCAAGATTATGCCTGGAACCGGTGGAGAGGTCGTCAACCACGCATACCTCATGTCCGGCTGAAAGGAATGCATCCACAATATGGGATCCTATGAATCCCGCGCCTCCGGTAACCAGTATTTTCACAATCACACCCCCAGCATCTTATCGGATTCCTGAGAGAAACCGTTATTTATGCCGCACTGCAATTCCTTCGTGTCCCTATTTATACGCTCAGGTATTTGACTGCGTTTTCGCCGGCGATGCGGCCGGAGTTCAGCGCAAAGCCAACCAGGTGCCCCGTGAGCCGGTAGCAGTAGCTTTCAGATTCCCAGCAGCCGGCGGTCGAGCCTGCCGCATAGAGTCCGGGAATCGGATTGTCCTCGGCATCGAGAGCTTCCATTTTTTCGTTGATCTTGATCCCGCCGTAGGCGTCGCATAAACCCAGGTGGCCCCGGACCGCATAGAAAGGCGGTGTTCGCAGCGGGAGCAGGTATTTTCTGTCCTTGGCGAACAGCCCGTCATGCTTGTCATCGCAAGCGGCATTGTACTCGTCTATTGTTGCCTGCAGAACAGCGGGATCCGCTCCCATCCAGTCGGCGATCCCGTTCCAGGATTCGGACATCAGTATTTCGCCTTTACCCGCCTGCTTCCTGACTTCTCTCTCCAGTCCGGGAAGAGGAGTTGCGGCGGAGACGGGCAACCAGTTCGCGCGCGACGCGGCTCCCGGCCTGATCAGGCCCTGCTTCTCGATTATGCGGAGAGTGGCGCTGTCGAAAAGCGTATAGGTGATTCCGTCCGGTTGCAGCGCGACGGCGTTTCCAAAAGCGAAAAAGGCGAGATTGTAGCCTTCGTCGATAAAGCGGCTGCCCTTTTTGTTTACCCAGAGCATTTCCGGCTCCCAGGCGAGAAACCACGCCGTGATTCTTATTGGCGCCCCGTCCTCTCCCTTTGCGTCCACCTTCATCCAGAACGAGTCGGACTTCGGCCGGATAAAAGGCCCATGTATGTTCAACGCCCCCATGCCGGCAGTAGCGGCCCCGATTTGGCCGGCCATGACGATTCCATCGCCCGTGTTGCTGGGCGGTCCGTCATACGTGTAGTTTTCGTTATAGTGCGCCCAGTATTTCTTGAGCATCTCCTTGTTGTTTCCGTATCCGCCCGTGGCGACAATCACGCATTTCGCCGTGATCGAGATCTCCCCTTCTTTGGATTCCGCAACGACTCCGCTGATTCTGCCATTGCCGTCCCGCAGGATTTTTTTCGCGGGAGTCCGTGTGAGAATCTGCACCCCAAGTTCCCTGCAATTGTCGCGCAGTGCTTTCATCAGGGCGTGCCCGTGCCCATGGACCGAGTGCCGGACCAGCGGAACCTGGTTCGGGTAGTACTGGATCATTTCAAAAGTCAATCCCATGCGCTCCAGCCACCCGATGGTATCCCCTGATTTGTCGATGAATGCACGGACGATCCTCGGATTGATCTTCGTCCAGTGCGCCCATTCCATCGCCGTTTTGAACAGCTCATCCCTGGATGCCTCGATCCCCAGCCGTTTCTGGACGGGGCTCTCGGCCCCGAAGACGTCGTGGGCCATGCCTGTGCTGCCCGTCGCCGAGCCGGCCTTTTCCAAAACGATGACGCTTCTGCACCCGTTCTCCGCCGCGGCAATCGCGGCCGCCAGCCCGGCTCCGCCGCCGCCCAGCACCACCAGTTCCGAACAAAGATTTTTTGCAGTCATGTCGGCATACCTCCCTCGAAACGGTTTATGATATTGCGGAATCCGATGAGGAGTGTATCATTCTTCGCCCGCTGGGGAGCAGGGCTTTTTCCCCGCGCCGATGTTTCATGGAGGGAACTGCCATGGAAATAACCTATGAAAATGTTTCAAGGTGGTTTGATGTCTATTTTGAAGATGTGCACAAGAGCCAGGCAAATCTCGAGACTGTGCCGAATCTTGCGAAGTACTTTTCTCCGGATCTCGAATTGATGATGTACACGGGGCCGAAGTCTCCCCCGGCGGCATTGATGTCGCGCGACGAGTTGTTGATTTCGTTTGTGCATCCCGGCCTGTTCGAGGAAATCATCCCCAGGTACTACGCGATCGATTTGAAACAGATGATTGTGGCGGTTCAATTCGAGATACGCTTCAGCGACGAATCCTCGGGCAAAAAATGGCCTCCAATCCAGGCGAGCGCCCACTATCATCTGGAAATCGATGAAGGTTCAGAGCTCAAAATCCGGCGAATACACTACTGGACGGAGGCGCTTCCCATTGATTTGTTTGAGTTCTGGGGGAAATACCGGCAGGAAGCATTGACGAAACTTGCAGTGGAATATATCAACGCAAAGGCTCACAGTCTCTAAAACCGCAACGAAGGGAATTGGAGCCGCAGCGATTTTGCCGCGGCTCCTGTAGTTCCTTCAGTCCATAATGCCTAAGGTATCCTGATCACAACTCCGGCGGAAAGCCGCAGGTTGTTGTAACGGTGGGACGGCATTTGAAAGTCTTCATCAATAACCTCGGCCCAGTCGAACGCAAGGTCGTCCATGGTCGTTCCATAATACCGAATCTCTTCCCTGGTCATCCTTCCCTTGAGCTCGTGGAAAGTCGGCATGTAGTCGACTTGAACCAGGCGAATGGCCCACCTGTCGTTGACATTGATGTCCAGGCCTCCGCCCAGTGCCATGGCGAATCCCGTGTTTGAAAAGGATCCTGAGATATTTCCCAGATAGCGATAGGCGTAAAGGTTGTTGCCGTTGTTATAGTCCTGTTGATACTCCCGGGTCCAATCCACATCCAATTTTCTTACTTCCGCCTTGGATGCGCCGAACAGCGCGTGGGCAAAGGGGCGGACTTTCGAGTTGCCGCGATAGCTGAATTCGGGCCCGAACATATACGTATACCGGCGGACATCGGCTTTTCCCCTCTGCCTGTATTCCTGCGTATAGTGGTAGTAGGGATCAGCGTCTTCGCCGCCGTAGCTGTCGTCCCATTGGTATTCTTCCCAATCCTCGCTCCGGTCCACGTCATGTTGGCCAAAATGGCCGCTGAAGTCGGCTTTGATGCCGAGCCAGCTGTTCAGGTTGTATGTGAAGGAAGCCTCGAAACCGTTCAAGTTTCCCGTACCGCCGTTTTCATAGTAGGAGTAATAATCCTCCATCCAGGGGCTGTCGAAATTCAGGTCGGATCGCAGATAGGAGTATCCGCCGAAAATCTCAAATTTCGGAAAATCCTGAGCTAAGGCCAGGCCCGACATTGCCAACATCAAAAATGCTACAACAAACACCTTTTTCATTTTCTCTCCGCTCCTTTCAGCGCAGAACTAAAACGATTTTCAGTTGAGCCGAGTCCGGCACTTACTGACTGCTTCTCGATACCACCAGAGTTCAATCTGCGGCCGGTCCTTCGAATTGAAGCAGTCGCGATTCGAATACGGCCGCATCATACTTCGCTTCCTTTTTCGGCCGAGCGGGGCGCCGCATTAACAAATTTTCCAACCATCGATATCAATAACTCGTCTGCCGGATGCCTGCGATAAAGGGCGCTACAGCGGCCGGGACGATAGTAGGCCGACCTTTCAAGGTTCGGTTGCAGGTGGCAATAAGGTTCCGTCGCGGCCAGTGGCGGCTGAATTGAGACTTGCTCAAAACTCGTGTGCAAGCGAGCCGCGGATATTGAGGGGCCCCAACAGAAAATCTTTCGGCTCTGCCGGAGGATACATGCCGGAGCGCTCATTCCCGGATGCGGATTTGTATGGATGCTCCCGGGTGATCATCCGAACAGGAATCCGCGCCGATTTGTTTTCTGCCGTGACGTTTTAGTGGGATTTATTTACGACAAGTCTGCGACCGGCCCAAATCAGGAGCAGTCGCTCCCCGGAGAACCGGAATGGGGAGCCGGTAGCGGCAGATGAGCCGATTTCAGATTCCGGATGAATTGCTATGAGTCTCCCCGGAATCTGAAATCAGCGATCTGGCATGGGCTCAGGCATCGGCCCGTTTGATCCGCTCCCTGGTGAAAACCGCGCGGAATGCGGATTACAGCTGGTGGGTTTTCCCTGTTTCCTTGTTCTTCCAGTAGCCTCTCAATTCCAGAGGCCAGTTGAACTGAATGGCCCCGGGACGGGGGCAGTCATTGGCGCAGCAGCCGCAATACCAGCATTCTTCCGGATGCAGAATGATGGGCGGCTTGCCCGCTTCCGGATGCGGAATGTACACATCGATCTGGCATGTCTCCACACAGATGTTGCACCCGTCGCAGATGTCCGGATTGAAAATTACCGGATTGTTCGGCGTCGTGACATTTGGAACAGCAAAAATTTTTTCCCTGGACACGGTCTCCTCCAAATAACCTATCACTACTGTCCCGTTAAATGTCGAATAGATTCAACTGGTTATCGGGACTGAT
>JAEAME010002045.1_pt1 | contig 12513 bp, 10 predicted proteins | sample 8958731 | NCBI WGS metagenome assembly JAEAME01 (sample SAMN16933194, study PRJNA681113) | bioreactor sludge metagenome | isolation source: anerobic bioreactor sludge (Control) | place: India:Bengaluru | collected 2018-10-24 | reverse complement strand
ATTGAGGATACCCCATGTGTTGTCTCAGCGCCGAAGGTGCTGAATATTTGTTATGGGAAGTACTTCTCTTCAAAAGAGATCCCGGATTCTATGAACAGCCTTCGGTACTCCTCTAAAAAGGTTTCTTTTTTATGATGCTCCTGCTGGTTCTTAATATACTCTATGATTTTTCCGGCATCAAGATATGAACATGTAAAGGCTCCGTATTTTTCAGACCAACCTTCAAAAGAGGGAAATAATCCGCAATTCTTCATCCACATGGATGTACTTGCTTTTATGTCTCTTATGAAATCAGCAGGAGCAAGAGAAGGATGTATGTCTGTGAGAATATGAATATGATCCTCGACACCATTAATCCTGTAGAGATGACAGTTCTTATTTTTAATAATACCTCCGATATATGCAAAAAGCTGTTTGGAATAATTAGGAGTAATTGTTCTGCGATTACCTTTTGTCCTTATGACAATATGGTACATAAGTTGGTGATAACTTGACATAGTTAAGGGTATTAAAAATTAAACAGCGAGAAAGTACTAATATACACAAATTTTTGAAAAGAGGATATTTTTTTCAACCCTTTCAGGGCTGAACGGGTATGGGGTGTCGCCCACCCCGGGCTGTCGGCCCGGGGTTATTCACATCAGGCTCTTTCAGAGCCATTCCGGGAGGTAATTTGTATACTGCCGTGTTGCCCCGGGGTTATTCACATCAGGCTCTTTCAGAGCCATTCCGGGAGGGTTGACGGCCTAATTCTGCCAATACTCATAATCTATGATCACAAAATCACTTTCAGAAATATTTTGTGTTTATATTTGCCCTGTATGTTTTGTGGAAGATCTTATTAAACATCATTGAGGTGATTGAGTATAGAAAGATCTGGAAATTCAGAGAAAGGAAGCTCCGTCCGGGAATATACCTTATTGCATTTTCCCTGGTTGTTATTCTTTCAACTCTTCGGGGAACAGTTGCATTTTCCCAGGGAAATCAGCCGAGACCCCTCAGGCAGATAGCCTTCGATGCATTCTCACACGGCGACTATGAAAGAGCCTACAACAGCTTTAGTGAGTTATTGAACACTTATTCCAAAGACCCCCTTTATAAATATTACTCCGGTGTTTGCCTCGTCCATCTGGAGCGCGATCCCCGTATGGCGGCAGCTCTTCTTAACGATGCCACCGGTGGTGCAAATATCGTGCGCACTGTACCTTCCGATGCATTGTTCTGGCTTGGCAGGGCATACCAGCTGTCAGGTGACTATGCTTCAGCATTATCATCCTTCAGCAGATATTCGGAAACAGCCGGGAAAAGGAAAGTAAGGGAAATGAATGTCTCCCGGTATATAAAGGAATGCAGCGAAAACAGGGGAGCTCTTGCCGGCAGTGAACCGAAAAAGGCAGAAATGCCTTTACCTGATAAATATGACAATATTTTGTCAGAAGCCCTTGTTTTGCAGAATAAAGCTGATTCAGCAGCCAGGGTTGCTGATGAGATCAAGAGAACACCTGCCACCTCTGCAGCGTCAGGGAACGAGGAAGTGAAAAAAAGGATAACAGATGCAGAGACCATAGCAGCATCTTTTCAGAAGAAGGCAGATGAAAAATATGATGAGGCTCATGCCGTTGCTGATGTAAACACTGTCAAAGCTGAGGCTGTTCCGGAAAAGGATGCATCAGATAGCAGCAGGAAAGAATCAGCAGCTGAAAAAACTCAGGATGTCACTTCCCCTCCGGAAGTGTTCTCCAGCTTCAGGGTTGTTGACAAGCCTGTTTATGACCTCAGTGAAAAGATAGTGATCAATCCGCAGGCTCCCCAGGGACTTATTTACAGGATACAGGTTGCGGTTTTCCGTAACGAAGTGGCTCCTTCATATTTTAAAGGGATAACTCCGGTTTACGGTTTCAGGGAAGGAGGGACCGACAGGACAAATTATTATGCGGGTATGTTCAGAAGGAAGGATGATGCATCAAAAGCGCTTATCCAGGTGAGGCAGAAAGGATTCAGGGATGCTTTCATTGTTGCTTTTTCCGGGACTAAGGTCATTTCAGCTGACAGGGCTGTAGTACTTGAAAAGGAATGGGGTAAAAAAACCTTTTTTGACGGATCGGAGGGAACAGGTGGCAATACTGTTGATACACTTCCGCCGACTCTCTCTTTCAGGGTTGAGATAACAAGATCGGAGAAACCTTTAAGCACTGAGGATGAAGACAATGTCAGGAAGCTTGCAGCATCAAGGGGCCTTGATATTTGGCAGTTAAGTGACGGGACAATTGTATATCTGATCGGAAAATTCATTACTTTTGACAGCGCAGAGGAATATGCCAGCCTTCTTGCAAGGAACGGTTACCGCGATGCAAAGGTAGGGGCATGGCTGGGCAGGAAAGAGATACCTGTTGATACTGCAAGACAATTATTTGAAAAACTTGAATGAAGGAGAGAACTTTACATAAAAGAAGGAACCTGAAGAAGGGTAATGACACAAGTTCACTTGTTCTGTATAATGATGATTATAACACTTTTGATCATGTTATTAAATCGCTTGTTGAGGTGTGCGGCCATGATCATGTTCAGGCAGAACAATGTGCGATGATAGTGCATTACCGCGGGAGCTACGAAATAAAACTGGGCCCTTCCGACATATTGACTTCTATGAGCAGATCCCTTAACGCAAGGGGATTGACCTCCAGGGTTATCACTTGATATAGAAACCGATCATATCTCTTATAGCCTGTCTGCAGACCGGACATAAGCTCCGGGCAGTGCTCGAATTCATCAGGCAATCGATCCAGGGTCGATAGATGCCTTTCTCAACATAACCGCCTCCTTCAAACAATCCGGTTATATTCATGTATTTATCCTCAGCAGGAGTAGGAACGGGCGTACCTGCCGGGATCATTTTCTTCCACTTGGAATCAAAATTGACAAGAGTTGTAATGTTTGGTTCCCAGGGTTCAACATCAAGGGGGTAGAATTCTTCATAAGCAACATCTTTCGAATAATACTCATCAGCGAGACCGGCAAATCCATGGCCGAATTCATGTATAAGCAGATATTTTGCCCGGTTGTTGTCAGATGTTATGCCGCTGTAATAATTATAAACGCCTCCGCCGCCATACCTGGGACTGTTCATCAGGACTATAATATTATCGTGAGGGACCAGGGCTGCATAATCATTTACTGATCTCATATCCTGGGTTGTAAGGTAACGTGCCGTGCCGAAGGTATAAAAACTTGAATTGAGAGCAGTATTAACATAAATATGTTCGCCGGGCACATCTGTCCCCGATTCAGACGACAAAGCTTCTACTGCCGTGATATTGAATTTGTTACTGAATTCATTATATGGTGGTTCGGCAAGGAGGACATCAGTAAGCCGCTTTACATCGCTGCGGAATTTCTCCATTTCTTCTGCAGTATATCCTTCTGCAATGAATACAAGGTCGACACATTTTGAGGGATCTCCCGAAGTTATTATCTGATTTACTTTTGCAGTTACAGGCTTCTCTTTCCTGATGAATTGATCTGTCGGATCAATCTCTGTTTCATAAAGCTTGTAAAAAGTACCTTTCCGTTCTCTTGCGCTGATCACAAAACGTATTTTATTCTTTGGGAAAGGCATAGTTGCCACTTCGTAGAAGCTCCTTTCCATAACCCTGGCTTCGGCTGTTGTCTGCCATTCCTGGAAAAGTGTCGAAAATCCCCGTGAGTAAAGCAGTTTGTTTTCAGCAGCATCAAATACTTCATATCTGAAATTGCCATAATTGAAGGGATCAGTCAACTGAGTTCTTGAACCTGCATAAAATGGTTCTTCCTTCATCCCCACCGGGTATACTGTTATCCTGCTGCTGTTACCTGCAAACATAAAATCGTAACGAAGGACTTTACCGGTAAAATATCTGTCAAAATCGACCTGTGCTGTAAGTACTGATGGTAGACAGAAAAGTATTATGATAAAAGATCTTCTCATTTCTTATCTGATAAATAATTAATTGTAAAGCTAAAAAATAACATTAACTCAGATTAATAAATTAGTTAATTTTGCCGGAAATTATTTGATTATGGCAGACCTTAATACGAGGATCAGCGATTTTGTCTGGAAAAACCTGGAAGAGAAGCATTTCCAGGGTAAGAAAAACCCTTTCTGGGAATCACTGCGAATGACAGGCACTGAGATATGGCTTGATACGGGTGACATTAATGAGGCTGAAGCCAACTGGTCGGCTGAGATGAACGCTCTGACGACAAATAATACATTGCTTAACAATGAGATACAAAAGGGCATTTACGACGTTTTCATCTCAGAGGCAAAACATCTTGTAAGAGAACTGCCTTATGAAAGCAGGGTGAGGGAAATGGCCTTTATTGTCAATGCCCGGCATAGCCTGAGGCTCGCTTTAAAATTCGGCGGCCTGGTAAGCGTTGACCTGCACACTGATACAGCGCATGATATAAAAGGAATAGAATATTATGGGCGGAGGCTTCATGAAATATGCCCGGAGCAGTTCGTAATTAAAGTGCCTTTCACGGCAGAAGGCTTAATAGGAGCAAGAAGGCTTAAAGATTCAGGAGTTAAGATCAATTTTACACTTGAATTCAGTGCAAGGCAGAATATCCTTGTAACACTTGTAACACGACCCGATTACCTGAATGTTTTTCTCGGAAGGATTGGTGATTTCATGATGAATAACAAGCTTGGCGATGGAAGCGGGATAGGCGAGATGGCTCTTATCGCATCTCAGAACTGGGTAACAGCCTTTTCATCAAGGAATCCATGGCAGACAAAACTAATAGCCGCCAGTCTGAGGCATTATAATCAGCTTGATCTCCTGGCCGGCGCTGACGTTTTCACTATACCTCCGGCAGTTGCGGAAGCTGCAAGCAAGAACCTAAAACCTGATTTTACATCCCGTATGCACGAGAATTATGAGATTGGCACTTATCCTTCTGCCAGCGAAGCTCATATAGATAAGTTCTGGCGGATCGATGATAAAGTATTGAATCTTGCTGAGAGACTTTCTGCAAGAATACCTGCATCAGGAGCGGAACTAATAGAAATTGCCAATGAAGAAAAATGCAGTGATCTGTTCCCTTCTCTTTCAAAGGATGAAAAATCATTCATAGCATCTGACGGAAAGATACCGGTATTCTCACGCTGGGCAAACAAGTTAAAGGAAGGGAAAATAGCTCCCGATACACTGCTGACCCTTGCCGGTCTGGCTTCTTTTAAATCGGATCAGAAACAGCTCGATGAAAGGATATTAGGTATCATTTCACTTTAGAGCATGAACGCTGCCTGGAAATCTCGTAAATGAGAACACCAGCTGCAACCGACACATTCAATGAGCTTATGCTGCCTTTTGTAGGGATCCTTACAACATGATCGGCCGTATTCGTCAGCTCCCTGCTTATGCCTTTATCCTCAGAGCCTAAGACAAGAGCCAGAGGGCCTGTCATATCAGTTTCAGAAATTGTCCTGCCTGATCTTTCTGAGGCACATACAACTTTCAGACCTGATTCTTTAAGGTACTCTACTGATCTTAAAATTGATTTCTCCCTGCAAACAGGTATAGTATGAAGAGCTCCCGCAGATGCTTTTACAGCGTCAGCTGTTATTCTGGCCGATCCTTTTTCCGGTATCACAACAGCATCAGCACCGAAACAGACTGCTGTACGCGTGATGGCTCCGAAATTCCTGACATCCGAGACGCCATCAAGAACCAAGATCAAAGGATCTTCCCCGCTTTCGAACACGCCTGGAAGTAAATTGGTAATATGCTGATATTCAATAAGAGATAGCCAGGCGAGAACACCCTGGTGGTTCTTTCTTGTTACGAGTTCGATCCTTTCTAAAGGAACAATCTGGTAAACTATACCATTGTTCCTTACCTGGGTCATCAGCTCATGATATAACGCTCCCTGAAGTCCCTGCCTGACAAGCAGCCTGTCTATCTGCTTCCCTGCCTTGATAGCTTCAATTACCGGTCTCAGGCCAAATATGCAATCAGATTCCTTTTGCATGATCAGATCTCTTCGGGATTATCAAGACGGAAGACAATGCCTCTTCTCCAGCTGGCAACAGCCTGAGCCCAGAATGTTATCAGAGATTCACTGCGGCTGAGGTAAAAATCGTTATCAGAAAACGTGCTCTCCTTCTTCCTGAACTGAAAGAAAAGATAATCGTCCTGCACAGTGAATCTTGTTCCCCAGCGCGATCTGATAAGTGGTTTCCTGTATCCCCAGCTTTCTCCGTCATTTGTTTTATAAACTTTATCAGGGGGCCCGTAAATGATGTACATCATCCCCCGCTCTGTCCTCCAGCCTTCCTTGTATGAAGTGAAATAGTAATTTGCGTACAGAACACGGGTGTAATATATCCTTATAAGTTCCCTGGCCCTTTCTATATTACCGCCGCAATTGATCCAGAAATTATCAAGAGCCGCTTTTGGACGCAGTGCATTAAGCATCGAATCAAGTTCGGCAGGCCCGGCAAGGTAAGCAAGGGGCTCTATCATTGTTTCAGGACTTGTCAGCTCAGGATAAGTATCACCCAGATTAAGAATTGTAAAACCTTCAGTTATATCTCTTTCAAGTGTTACCTGGTAAATGCCTTTCTGACCGAAATTCATTGGCAGCGTATCGGAGTAGGGAAGAGGGATAATAGTATCAGGCCCGTAATCTATTGTCTTTTCCGGTAGTATCATTGAAGGCGGGTCAGGAATAGCAGTAAATTGCTTATACAAGGAGATATATATCGAGTCGGGCGGGCTCTTGATATAGACAAGGTTTAAAAATTCATTCTGTTTAACGACAGGATTGAAAAGAGGATTCCTGTTAAAATGTCCAAGAGCCCTGAAATTGTACCTGTTATTGTATGATAGTGTATTGAACGGAATAAAAGCCTGAACCACTTCACTGCGAAGCCTGTCGACAATCTTGACCTCGGCCATATATTCCAGACCGGGACTTACCCTCAGCGGTACGCTGTAAACATATTCCTGCCGGTTTTCATCTTTAGGTATTGTAACATTGTAGAAAGCGGTATCTGCCAGTATCCTGCCTGCCGAAATATTGTATAGTTTTGCTGTTATTAGCATCTCCGACAGCGGAATGCCCTGAGGATTAGCTTCGGAAAAGAACATCTGGTTGGCAAAGAATTTTACTGAAAGATCAGACCTTTCATCCGATATGTTAAGGATATTATACCTGGGACTGAATACATTCTTTGTGGGGTTATATAAATATGACAGGTCTTTTGGATCGATAACTACTCGTGATGAAGTACAGGAGGCTAAAAAAGCCAGTATCAGAATCCCTGTTAAAAAGGGTGAAGTCCTTCTTGATAAATGCCCGGTATTCATGGTTTCATATGTTTAATTTTGTGGAGCTGCACTCCCGGCCCAACATATCCTGACCCTGCACAATTCCTTACTGTCAGTTAACCTTATAACTGAATGATTAAAGCAGCCGTCGTTTCCTTCATCCCCTGATGTTCTTACAATAATCTCCTCTCCAAAAACAGATTCTGCAAGATAGTTTATTTCCACCGAAGAAGGATGGTGCCCCATAATGAAATTCAGATCATAAGTATTGCTTATCCACTTCAGGTAGTTCACATTATTGGTATGGAGATTAACATCAAGATCATTTACAGATACTCTGAAAGCAGGAGAAAGAGAACCGTTAATGTCAGATCCCGGTAGTTTTACGGCTCCTCTCGCTGAAGGAGCAGCAGCCTGGTTTTCATTATTGTACTTTATCAGGATCTCGTCAGGTCTGTGTATCCTTTTTGTTATCCTGTCTATTATAAGCCAGGATGAAGATGCAGCAGCAATGTGTTTTCCCTCACTTGTGTACAGATCATAATTCCTCATTGCAAACATCTTATCCGTTCCACAGGGCCAGGTCCTTACAATCACACTATCCTTCCACAGGGGTCGTTCTGATATCTCGGCATACATTCGCGACAGTACCCAGAAGTGATTCTTTTTCAGCAGGTCATCCCTGCCGTATCCCAGCCTTACAGCATGGTCTGCAGCAGCATCCTGCATGAAATCGAAAAGCGAATGCAGGCTTATCCTCCCGTCAGGCCCTGTCTCATAGACATGTACAGGGTACGTAATTTGCAGTTCCTTTAAAGCCATTTTCAATCACCATTCTGAATGAAAACTTCCACATCGCTGGTATATTGTTCCCACTTTAACATTTCTTCATTGTGCTTAAACTTAAGCTCCTGGTACCGTTCATATATCTCATGTGTCTCATCAGCAGATTGAACCGAAGAACCCAATAAGGCATCAAGCACGGAAAGCTCTTTTTCTATTTTCTCTATTTCCTTTTCTGAATCTTCGAGCCTTTTTCTGAGTTTCCTCAGGTTACGGTCATATTCTTTTCTTTCAAGATATCTCTGTTTATTTGACGAATTTTCATTCCCGGCCGCCTGTGATTTAACCGGCATATCCTTTCTCTCAATCTCCCTGAGACTGTCCATTCTCTTTTTTCTCAGGAAATCATAGATCCCGCCTATATGCTCCCTGATAGTCTTATTTCTGAATTCATATACCTTTTCAATAATGCCATCAAGGAAATCCCTGTCGTGGGAAACCACAATTAATGTGCCATCATATTTTATTAGTGCCTGCTTAAGAATATCCTTTGATCTCATATCGAGATGGTTTGTCGGCTCATCAAGGACAAGAAGATTATGAGGTTCAAGCAGGAGCCTGACAAGAGATAATCTGGATCGTTCCCCTCCTGACAGTACCTTTACTTTTTTATCTATATCCTCGCCATGGAAAAGGAACGCACCAAGGATATCCCTCATTTTAGTCCTTATTTCTCCTTTGGCTATGTAATCAATTGTATCAAAAACAGTGTGCTCTTCATTCAGCAGTTCATCCTGGTTCTGAGCAAAATATCCTATATTCACATTATGTCCCTTCTTTATTGAGCCACTGTGATCAAGGTCCCCGATAATAATCTTTGCAAGGGTCGTTTTTCCTTCTCCATTGCGTCCGACGAATGCTACTTTCTCTCCCCGTTGAAGCTTGAAGTCAATCGAATCCAAAACATTCTTGTTCCCGTAACTTTTTGACAGGCCCTCAGTCTCGATAACTACTGTACCGGATCGTGGAGATGGAGGAAATCTGAGATACATAGAGCTCTTATCTTCTTCATCAACCTCAATCTTTTCAATTTTATTGAGCATTTTGATCTTCGACTGGACCTGTATGGACTTGGTAGGCTTGTATCTGAATCTTTCGATGAATTTCTCTGTATCATTTATCATTTTCTGCTGATTCCTGTAGGCAGCCATCTGCTGTTCCCTTCTCTCCTTTCTCAGTTCTGTGAATTTCGACCATGATACCTTGTAATCATAGATCCTGCCAAGCGAGATCTCTATTGTGCGGTTTGTCACATTATCAAGAAATGCCCTGTCGTGTGATACAAGAACCACGGCTCCGTTATATGCGGAAAGAAAACTCTCGAGCCATTGTATTGATTCAATATCGAGATGGTTTGTTGGTTCATCAAGAAGAAACAGGGAAGGTCTTTTCAGAAGTATCTTTGCCAGCTCAATGCGCATTCTCCATCCTCCGCTGAGCTCATTTGTCAGCCTGTCGAAATCAGTCCTTTCAAATCCAAGTCCTTGCAGTGTTTTCTCAGCTTCTGCAATATAGTTGTTGCCGCCGAGGATCCGGAATCTCTCTTCAATTACTGTCAGATGGTCGCATAGTCTTAGGTACTCTTCAGATTCATAATCAATCCTGCCTGAAATTTCGGCACTGCATCTTTCAATATCCTCAGAGAGGCTCTTTATTTCTGAAAAAGATGTCAGCACCTCGTTAATTATCGTTGTTGAATCGTCAACTTTCATCTGCTGCGGCAGATAGCCAATAGTTATTTCTTTCGACATGTCAACCTGCCCTGATGAGGGAGCCTGCATACCCGCGATGATCCTAAGCAAGGTGGATTTTCCTGATCCGTTCTTGCCGGCAAGGCCTATCCGGTCCTGGTCATTTATAAGGAAAGAAATATCTGTAAGCAGATCAAAGCTGCCGAAGGAAACACATATATTTTTGACTGATACCATCCTGAATAAAACTGGTGCAAAGATAAAAAAAGTATCTTCAGCGGTATTTAGGCTCATTTCTCAATAAGAATTATCTTTGCATCCTGTATATTAAAGGGAAAATAGTGTATACACCATTTTTATTGAGGCAATGAGAATTAAAAGATATTTATCAGGGGCGTTTATTACCGCTTTGATTGTAAGTCTTGCAGTGACTTCCTGTAAGAAGGAACCGGATGTTGAGTACGAATATTTTGTTTCAAGGGATAACGTTTTCTCCATATCCAAAACTGCTATTAATGACATGATCAATAATCTTGATGATTATTACCCGGATCTGAATGTGATAAAACAATACATTGAATCAGGGATAGTTATCTATAAGGTTGTTTATAACACAACTGTTGAAGGGGAGAAGATAACAGCATCAGGGCTTGTGTGCACTCCTGACGCAGGAGGAGATTATCCTGTTCTTAGTTTTCAGCATGGGACTATCACTGATAAATCAGCCGTTGCGAGTGAAAACCCGCATGTGCTGAACAACCAGCTTGTTGAACTTATCGCATCAATGGGCTTTATTGTTGTGATACCTGATTATCCCGGATTTGGAGAGTCGGCTCAGATACCTCACCCTTATCTCATTAAAGAACCGACTGTTCAATCGGTTGTTGACATGCTCAGGGCTGTTAAGGAGACATCGTCAAATGCTGAATTTGGAGTTACAGGCATTAAGGATGAGTATTATCTCTTCGGATATTCCCAGGGGGGATGGGCTACACTGGCTACTCATAAGGCCCTGGAAAAGGATTTTCCCGCTGAATTCAATCTGGCAGGCAGTTTCTGTGGGGCAGGACCCTACAATATTTATGATCTGTTTGTCCAGATACTTAGTCAGCCAGAATATCCGATGCCGTCATATATAGCTTACATTATAAATGCTTATTCCCATTATGATCAGTTCACAAACTCATTGCAGGAAATCTTGCAGGAATCATATGCCGCAAATCTGCCGAACCTGTTTAACGGAACCTTGAGTCTTGGTGAGATAAACAGTCAGTTATCAATGATATTATCGGAATTGTTAACATCTGATTTCCTTTCAGGATATGCCTCATCACCTGTATATTCAACTGTCCGCGAAGCAATGAGGGCTAACAGCATAGATGCATGGAATACTTCCGTTCCCCTGTTTTTTGGTCATGGCGCTGCGGATACTGATGTAAGCGTGACTGCAACGGAATTGATGTACGACAGGATGATAGATGCCGGCACTTCAGGAGATTTATGCACTAAAGTCATTTACCCCGGACTGGACCATGGTTCTGCAGTAATGCCCTGTATTAGAGATGGCTTGTTGTTTATAATTGATATCAGGGATAATCAGTAGAATAAAAAAAATCATCGGGTGGGAAGGAAGAAGGAATTACAGTTACTCGAAAAAGTCAAAATATCAGATATAGGCTCTGAAGGCAAGGCCCTTGCCAGGGTTGATAATAAGGTCGTCTTTGTACCTATGCTTATACCAGGTGACGTTGTTGATATCAGGGTTAAGAGGAAAAGGAAGAATTACCTTGAGGGAAGCGTTGTACGGTTTCACGAATATTCAAAAGACAGGATAAAGCCAGTATGCCGTCATTTCGGGGAGTGCGGGGGATGTAAATGGCAGCATCTGCCATATAATCTTCAGCTTCAGTTCAAGGAAAAACAGGTTAAAGACAACCTTGAAAGAATAGGCAGACTGCAGCTTCCTCAGGTAAGCCCGATAATTGGATCTTCCCGGATATTCGGGTACAGGAATAAGCTGGAGTTTACTTTTTCAGACAAAAGGTGGCTGACAAGGGAAGAAATGAATTCTGGCACCGAGAACGGGAACGATGATGCTCTCGGCTTCCATATACCAGGGCATTTTGACAAGGTGATGGATATCCTGGAATGTCATTTACAACCCGAACCTTCCGGTTCGATAAGGAATGCAGTGAGACGATATGCCCACAGGAAAGGGCTCCAGTTCTTCGATCTCCGGCAGCAAAGCGGATTCCTTCGTAATCTTATAATACGTAATACCTCTGACGGCCAGGTAATGGTTATAGTGGTCTTCTTTCTGGATGAGAAAGAAAGGAGGGAGGATTTGCTTGATTTTATGGCCTCTGAGTTCCCCCGGATAACATCACTCTTCTATGTAATTAACAGCAAGAGAAATGATTCACTTGCTGATCAGACCCCTGTGCTGTATAAAGGTGAAGATCATATAACCGAGACTTTCGATGGACTTAAGTTCAGAATAGGGCCGAAATCCTTCAGCCAGACAAACAGTGAACAGGCACTTCAGCTATACAGGAGGACCAGGGATTTTGCCGGACTGACAGGCGATGAGATTGTCTATGACCTCTATACAGGCACGGGAACAATTGCAAATTTTGTAGCATCATCTTCACGAAAGGTTATCG
>JAEAME010002043.1_pt1 | contig 12516 bp, 11 predicted proteins | sample 8958731 | NCBI WGS metagenome assembly JAEAME01 (sample SAMN16933194, study PRJNA681113) | bioreactor sludge metagenome | isolation source: anerobic bioreactor sludge (Control) | place: India:Bengaluru | collected 2018-10-24 | reverse complement strand
GATTGACATATTGTTTCCTCCTGCAAATATTAAACAATATATAATTATGATTTTGTAGAGGTAATGTGTTAATATTAATAAAGGGAAAATATCTATTTGATGATTTAAGTATTGAATATACCCTAGTAGATGAGTTATAATTTAAATTAATATATAATCACCAAAAAGGAAACATTTGATAAAAATAAAAGCGGATTGGGGTTGTTATAATGAAACTGAAGGTGATGACATTTAATATCATACACTGTCAGGATTACCCTTTACACAAACAAACGGGTAAAGACGTAATAAATATTAAGTCAACAGCAGAAGCAATAAAGTCGTGTGATTGCGATATTGTGTCGCTGAATGAAGTCAGGAATGCCGGACCAAATTGTGATTATCGAAATCAGACAAAAATACTTGCCAAACTTGCCGGTTATAAATACAGTTATTTTGGAGAGGCAATAAGATTCGGTCATCTTTTCCCTTACGGCAATGCAGTACTCTCAAAGTATCCTTTTAAGAATGTGGAGACTATAAAGATAGAAGATCCGTTAATAAAGGATGAAAAAGTATATTATGAAACAAGATGCATAATAAAAGCAGTAATTACAATAGACAAAAAGGATATTACTTTTATAGCAAGTCACTTCGGTCTTGCAAACAGCGAGAAAATAAATGCAGTAGATACCGTATGCAGACTTATAGACGAAAGTAACCAACCGGTAATATTAGCAGGTGACTTTAATATGCAGCCTGATGATATAAAGTTAAAACCGATATTCGACAGATTAAAGGATACACAAATAAAATTTACATCACCAAAATATAGTTTTCCGTCTGACCGGCCTCGTATTTTAATTGATTATATATTAGTATCCGATGATGTTATTATTGAAAAAGCCGATATACCCGAGATATTGATATCCGATCACAGACCTCGTATATGTGAAATAATTGTTTGAAAGGCAGATAAAGATCATACTCAAGTCGATATGTACCACATAAAGGCACAATTGTAACATTGAGGTGCACAGTATGCATAAGATATTTTAAAAAAGAAACGGGGCAGACCCCGCTTCAATTCAGAAAATCCTTAAGAAATATTACATCTTCTAAAAACTGATTACATGAATCATTTTTTACAAATTCGATTAACATGTATCTTGTTTTGTTGTCGTGAATAGTTTTCACCCTGTTAAATATGTCTCTCCAATACTGTCCGCCGTCAGACAGACAAAATCTTTGAATGCTGCCGTTTATAACCCTCCAGTTAAACACATGAACATTTGTGAGGAAAGGTGCAAGTTTATCAATATATTCATAAACTTGAGTTAGTGGCATATCGGCATAGGGCTGAAAATACGCATAAGTACAAATTGATGAATTACCGTCCTTATCGGCAATCTGTTTTACATCGTTCAGTAAAGAAATATATGAATCCAACGAATCTGTTAATGTACCACCATGACACTCGTATGAAACAGTAATTCCGTGCAATGAAGCCGTTTTTGCAATTTCATAGGATTCATCGGCTATTTTTTTTCTGTATTCGTAATCTGCATTTGAACTTCCTTTATTGCCTGCCCAAACACGTATGTTTGGCGCTCCTAAATTAATGGCGGTCAGGAGTACTTTTGAGAATTCTGTTATATAATTCTCATAGCAACCGACTCTGTAGTATGAACCGTAAGAAGCAACGGATAAACCGGCTTTTCTTGTATTTTCTCCTGTAAGTTTGGCGTTCTCAATGTTATCAAGTGGTACATGTATATCTCCTCCCCACTCAATCGCATCGATATTTGCTTGCTTTGATATATTAATTATCTCGTCATTACTCAGTTTTCTGAATGTAACAGACACTATACCCGTTTTTATCATATATATCTCCTTAAGCCATTATTGCGGCTTTTTTTCTGTCGACTTCCCAATCCATATTTTCATTGTTTAAATAATGTTTAAGCTCAGACAGCATAAAGTCACCCATTCGTGTGCATTCTCTTTCCATGCTCCCTGCTATATGAGGTGTGATTATGACATTAGGCAGAGTAAATAATGGTGAATCATCTGCGGGCGGCTCGGGATTTGTAACATCCAGACATACATAAAGATCGGGACGTTTCTTTAGAACGTCAATCATTTCATTCTCTTTGATGATTGCCCCTCTTGATGTATTAATAAACGTAGATGATACTTTCATACTTTCAAAATGCTTTCCCGTTACCATACCGATTGTCTCGGGTAGTAAAGGTGTATGTAACGACACGACATCGCTTTGGCTGAAAACTTCATCCAAAGAAAGCATTTTTATTTTCAACCCTGCTTTATCAGCCGCATCCTGCGTTAGAAATGGGTCATAAGCTACAACATTTAAATCAAAAGGTTCAAGTAATCTGGCTACAAGCTTGCCTATAAGACCCAGTGAAATGAGACCCACCGTACTTTTATATGTACCATAAACAATCCTGGGTGTCTGGTTTGCGGCACTTTTGATTTTCCTTCCGGTTTGCTTGTATGAGTTCATAAAGGACCAGCCTTGCTTTAGACTAAAAAGAATCTGGGATACGGTGAAATGAGCAACGGGTACACCGTTTGCTCCCCATGCACTGCATATTCTAATACCTTTGTCCCAGAACGGTTCTGAAACAACACCCTTAATAGAACCTGCTCCGTAGAATATTATCTTTAAGCTCTTAAAAATATTAAGCATGTCACTGTCAAATTTAGAACAGGTCCAGGTTGACATAACAATATCAATATCTTCAAATTTCTCAGGATTCTCAAGTATCATTGCTTTTGTAACTCTTCCAAGAGACATATCAATAAGATTTGATATTTCATCCTGCGTTTGTTTTGAGTAGACCCGATTTAACAACTCCTGTGTCTCAATCAAATAAATTCCCTTCACGATAATCCCTCCATATGTTTTCAAACCATATATTATATTCCGGTATAGGACGCACATCCTCCCAGTAGTTTTCTGTTCTGTCTTCTTTATATACGGTTACCAGCTGTTTGTCCATATATGTTTTTGCTGTTTTAGCACAATCTACGATAAGATATGAACCACGGCTTGTACCGCCTGACTCAATGTAATAAATCATTGCACTGATATAGTTTATCTGGCATACAAGATTGTCAAGACAATAGTAAAATTCTCTTAAATCCTCTTCCTTGCCATGTGATAATTTTAAAAGAGTATCATAATCACAATATGCCTCATTCAGTGCTTCTTTTAATATATCATATGCCCTTATGGCACCTGCTTTTTCACTCATTCGTCGTCTTAATTTACTGTGAATATCTTCTGCGGTAACTTGAGAATCGGTCTTGTTTAAGAAATTACAACCGGTATTAATTATATCCAAAACAGACGTGTATAACTTGTCTTTTACTTTTGAGATATAACTTTCTACGTCAACAATGTTACGTTTTGACTTTATATATTCAGCGCATCTCACACCGCCTGTCTGGGTTGAGTTTAATGCGGTTCCTCCCGGCCGGTATACACCGTATATTCCTGCGGCTTCTCCTATTGCAAATATACCTTTAATATTACTTTGCCAGTTTATATCAACCTGTAGTCCGCCGTTATTGTGCTGTGCACATAAAGCTATTTCTGGCATTTCATTTTCGAGATCTATGTCATGATTTTTATACAGATCATATGCCTGAGGATTAATCTTTTTTAATCTGTCAACAGGCCGTGCTATTATATCATTTTTATTGATTTTGCAGTTTAACAGATAATTTTTACCTTCGTCAAAAAGCAGATCAAACCAGTTATCACATGCGTTTTGGGTATAATCTATCCAGACCCTTCTGTTTTTCTTGTATATCTCTTCATATATGAGGTAGTCAATTGTTGAAGAACCTTCGTCATTCAACTTTTTTGCATCAAAAGGCCATTGATATCCTTTAAGAAATATGGCATTCAATGCTTTGCTTTTTGTTGAAAAACTCTCAAAAATAAAATCCTTTTCATCTTTACCTGACAAATCGGTAGAAACATATCGGGGTATTACCTGTTGAAATGTACCGGATAGGTTCCATCTAAACTTTACGGAGGCAATACCATATTGCCATTCTGTCAGATTTGCTCCTTTACAACCCGCTCTGAAAGCAACTCCTGTCGCTCCGATTTGGCTTGGAGGATAGACAGAATCCCGGTACATGTCTGCGGGTCCGCCCGTTGCCAGCACTATATTAGGACTGAATATGATTTCATAACCCCGTTCCGAAAGTGCAACTATACCATATGCTTCGTCATTATCCGTAAGAATTGATATCAGCTGCATATTGTCGAGCATAGTGATACCTTTCATCTTTACACTTTCATACAGTACTTCGGTCATGTACTTCGAAGTTAACGGTCCTGCCGATGTTGCTCTTAATGACGAATCATGATCTGTCCGATAACCCACATATTGTCCGTATTTATCATGAGGAAACGGAACTCCCAGATTAACCAGCTTATAAAAATTACGGCATGAAAGAGAAGCTTCAATCAGTGCATGATCCCCATGCATACCTCCTCCTTTAAACAGATGCTCCGCCATGAGTGTAACTGAATCCTGTTCCGTACCGCTTTGTGACATTTTATAATATGTCTGTTTATCCGATCCTGTGTTTCTCGACGTACCTGCATACAGACCGTTTGAAATAACAACAATATCTTTTACGCCCAGTGCCCATAAAGTATCTGCCGCGTTTAGACCCGCGGCACCTGTACCGACTACTACGGCGGTACAGTATGTGCAGGGTATTTCATTGCCGTTTATTACCGTTGTCGAATTAATCATAACCGTTTTATATGGAAACCTCCGTCAATATCAATTACCGTTCCGGTTGAGTAAGGAAAATACCCGCTGCAGAATGCAGAAACCGCCAACGCAATATCCTCGGGTGTACCCCAACGTTTTATAGGTAATATGCCTTTGTTAAATATCAGGTCGTTATACTTTTCGGTAACTGCAAACGTCATATCCGTTGATATGATTCCCGGTCTAATTTCGTATACATTGATACCGAACTCGGCAAGCCGATCCGCAAAGAGCTTTGTTGCCATTGAAACACCGGCTTTTGATATACAGTATTCACCGCGATTTACAGAGGAAGTATCTGCCGACATTGAACTGATATTAATTATTACACCGGGTTTTTGGCCTTCATTTACCTGTTTTATCATAATGTTTGCAACAAGCTGCGTAAAAAAGAAAGTACCTTTTAAGTTTATGCCAAGTACATAGTCCATGCTTTCTTCGGTCATAGAGAGTATGTCATTTCTTTGTTTGGGAGCGGTTCCCGCATTGTTAACAAGAATATCTATATGTGAGACCTCGCATATAATGGTATCAACTATCGCTTTTCTGTCTTCCGATGACTGAATGTTTCCGCATATATACCTGCAATTACTGTTGTTGCTTATGTATGTGGAAAAGTGTGGGTATTCTGACGGATCTTTTTTTGTACCTATTGCGTATACTGTATACCCGTCGTCTATAAGTTTTTTTACTATGCTGAAACCTATTCCTCTTGTTCCTCCGGTAACAACTGCAACTCTGCACATATTATTACTTCCCTTCACTGTTAACTTCCCTCAATATGGGAAGATATACTTCTTTGTCGTGGACGGGGCATCCGGCTATTTTTCCTGCTCTCATTATTTTAGTGCATAGGCTGCATGTTTGGCAGCATTTGGCTGCAGACATACAATTGTCATGTAATATATCGTTTGCAAAATCAGGATATGCAAATGAATTCCTGCCCATCCCCATTATATCAGTTCTTCCTTTTAATATTTCATTTGCGGCAATGTTTGGTGCAAATTGCTTAAACCAGCTGTAACCCGTTCCTATTACCGCAATATCCGGATAAGCTTCTTTAATTTTCGCGGCACCGTATAACAGTCGTTCGATACCTTTAAGAGGATGTTCGTTCGCTATGTATGAGCCATGGTTGTATGGCCTGTTCACATGAGGATTATGGTAAGGATTACCCATTGTGACGTTTAATAAATGTAACCCTTTTTCTCTTAAAATACCTAACAACTTTATAGGCTCACTTAAATCCATATTGTTTGCACTGCCGCCCCAACCGGTATTGCTTCCGGTTTTTATGTATGAATCAAAAAGATTCAACCGGGATGTAACTATAAAGTTTTCTCCGCATGCTTCCCTAACTCTTTTAAACGATTCTACAAGTAAACGGATTCTGTTTTCGAAAACACCCCCGTATTTACCGTGCCTTTCATAAGCTGACAACAGTTCCCCAAGAAGATATCCGTGACATGCCTTTATATCCACTCCGTCAAAACCTACTTCTTTTAGCAAAAGAGCGGTTTTTACAAACATATCGGGAATCGTGTCAAGATAAGAGTCCTCGGCATAAGTGAAATCGTTTTCAGGTATACCCGAACTGTGACGAAGTTCTTTGTTGTCATAAGCACATATGGGCTTTTTAATTCCGTCGGGTTTTGAATAACGACCGGAATGGGTAAGCTGTGCAATAAGAACTTGTGGAGTGTCGGCAGTATTTTTGCGAATATCATGAATCAGTTTACGAAACGATTCTTTATTTTCTTCGGTTATATAGAGTTGCCTCGGATTTGCTCTGCCTTCTGTGCAAATGGCTACCGCTTCAAACCATACAAGGCCGGCTCCGCCTTTTGCATATCTTATATATCTCCGTGCAGTCAAGTCTGAAGGGGAACCGTCAAACAGGCCGTCACATCCTTCGAGTGGATGTATTGCCATCCTGTTTGATAACGTATATCCGTTTCCTATATCAATTTTCTGCTTTAGAATTGAAACATCGTCATTGTAGCCGATATTAATATCTAATTCATTAAATAAACTCAATAAAGTGTCTTTTGATTTATAGTTAAATTGCTTGCTTATCAAAAAAATATCCTCCTAAAATTATGAATATGTGATGACATAAACCAAAGCAATAAACATGTCTTGTCTTATCAGATATATGTTTATTGTTTGTATTTTAGCATATTAAATCGTAAGCAAGTATGCAGAAGCATTACTAAAATATGCAGTTTATATAAAAATACGTTTTATAGCCTGTAAATAGCCGTATCCATATAGGTCATCGGGCTCAAGATAACTGGTTTCAGTCCATTCATTCCAGCTGTTTATTGTTATTAAAGGAGCTTGGTCAGGGTGGTTGTCTGCGTATTCTTTTGCTAACATCAAAGCTTTCTCTATGTTTTCAGGTGCATTATTTTTAACTATTCCGCCACGGAACTCTTTAAATCTTGGGTTGTTGTCCCAACCTACTGATATGTGGGGAAAATACGGGATGTCATATTGTGAAAGGCTTTCCCACTCTTTTACAACGTCTTTTATAATTTCGTTATAGTCTCTGTCTATGTGTGCAAAGTGCACAAACTGATAGTGTGACATACTGTCGAAACCCAATTCATTAATGAGCTGCTTTGGTGACATTTGATGTGTACCGTCAACTCCGCTTATGTTAAGGACGTTTTGGGACCAAATTGTAAGCTGCAGATGAAGACCCGGAAGACCTCTTTTAACCGCTTCTTTCTTAAACCATATTAAAGCGTCGAAGGCTTTTTTTATGCCACCGAGTCCTTTTACAAGGTTCTCGACGTCATATATCATAAATACGGGTTTATTGTCTATTGTATAGTAGTTAGGTAACTTAAAGTACTTTTCAATCAGTCTTATTGCAATATTTTCAAACTGCTCTCTTGTAACGGAACCGTCCCAAATCATATTACTAAAATCATGTGAAAGCCTTATATCCCATGTGTTTGTCACATTATGGTTTGCCCACATAAGATAAAATTTCATATCCTTGCTATTGGATGCTTTCAGGAAACCGTCGTTTAAACAGTTTTCAAGGAAAGGTCTGTTATCGTACCAATACCAGTCATATATAAAGACATTAACTCCATGGTCAAGGGCACATTTGATTTCCATCTCCATTACATAAGGATCTGCTTCGTTTACATAACCCCATAAAGGTTTTCTTGGCCATGTATGACCTTCAAACTTCTTTACGGAATTCTTTACCGATTGCCATTCTCCCATTCCTTCAGGCCAGAACATCCGTGTTCTTACTTCGTCTCCCGTATATGCCGGCCATATATATGCGGCTACATCATACTTATTTTTTTTGTCTTTCATGTTTTATACTCCATTCTATTTATTTTTCTTGATTTCCGAAGGCCTTTTACCATAATATTTATAAAACAAGCGTGAAAAATAATTTGAACTGCCAAACCCGACATCTACAGCTATTTCGCTGATAGGCTTATTTGTGGACTTAAGTATGGAAAATGCTTTTTCGAGTCTTAGTATAGTCAGATAGTTAACAAATGAAGTTCCTGTATATTGTTTAAATATTCTGCAGAAGTGTGATTTATTATACTTAAAGTGTTTTGATATGCTGTCTGTGGTTATATCATCATAATAATGCTCTTCAATGTATGTCAGTATTTGATTCAAATTGGTATTCAAATAAACGGAATTATCATTTTTCTCTATATAAAATCTATAAAGTCTTGCAAAAACATTAATAATTGCAGCCTGTATGAAGAGCTCGTATGATTCTTTTTTTTCTTGATCCTCTTTTATTATTTCAATAAGTAGTTCATATATCTTTTCATCTTTAATATAGCTTTGAAACTTAACTTTTGACGGAAATAACTTTACATATTGGTTATTTATTTTTACTCTCAGACCATTTGAAAGATTATCTTCCAATATCAAAGCATAATATTTTACTCCGTCTTTTCCGGATTTTGCAGCGTGAAGCTGATGAGGATTAACAAACAGAATATCCCCTTTAACCAATACTTTTGACATATTTCCGCATGTTACATTAAGGACACCTTCAAGTACTATAATAAACTCTGTACGCGTGTGCCAGTGTGGTAATATGCTGCTAAAATCAGCAGGATGCCACATATAAATTACAGTAATGTCATTTTTCTGATAAAGAGGTTCGGGCATTTCTTGATATGATTCTGTTATCATATATTTCACTTCTCTTAAAATCAATTTTGTGCTAATAACTGCAAAAATATTAAATGAATCTTTTTTAATTTTAGTATAGCATACAGAATGTAAAAATTCAAAAATTAAAATCAAATAGGAAGTGTGTTTTATGAAAAAGTATGTAATATTAATAATGTTAACCGTAATGTTAATGACATTTGCTTCCGTAGAGGCATTATCTGCAGATATTGTTAATATTGAGGATAATGAAAAAGGCTGGGTTAATGATGAGATACGTTTTAACGGAACGGACTGGCTAAATAACTCTGTCTATACAATTCAAGCGGAAACAGCTCCGTATGACATTGACGGAGACTCCTTCTCACTGGCATGGAATTATTCAATGAATGCGGCAGTTAATTCAAAACAGTATGACTACATTGAAAAAAACCTTGAAAAACCTTTAACAGGCGGAAACTTTTCAATGTCTTTATGGATAAGAAGCGGAGCAGGGACAGATGCAAACGGATATAAGGTTGAAATAATTGCATATGAACCAAACGGAACGGCACATAGCATAAAAACAAGCAATGCTTTGAGTGTGAGCGGATCTGCACCTGCCGATAAACAGGATAACGGCTGGCATAATATAAGTGCGGAATTACCTGCGAACAAAAAGATAATAAAGATGGGAATCAAGTTGCACAATGGAAATTCCATAGCTACTGCATGGGGTATTTTAAATATAGACAATATCCAATTTACAAACACTCAGATTGCACAGTTTACAAGAATTGACGAGACAGGATGGCTTACAGTTGAAAGAACAAGTGAAAGTCCAACAGTTGCCAACGGTACATTACAATACTATTATGAAGGATCTGAAGTTATAGTGATTTCAGGTGGCTTAACGCCGGATTTGGAATACCTAAAGAGCATATCTATGGCTAAAACACTGGATTCGGCAATAAAGGGAGGATTCATAGAATATAAAGTGTATGTAGACGCATTTAATAGCAGTTTAAACGGAAGCTCTCATACAAAAACGAAAATGCTTGCTTATGATGCAAGCGGTAACAAGTATGATCTGAATGCAGAGACCCGGCTTAAATATGGTGCATTTTTATCAGGCGGCATGATATTCGGAGGTTGGAATCAATTCAGGGCGGAATTGCCTGCGGATGTTGATGTTACTAAGATAGAGATTCAGTTATTCTGGTATGAAAACGGCGGAATGGGATCTGTTCCATACTATGTGGATGATATAAAAGTTATGGACAATGATATCCCACAGCCTGAAACTACCGAGCCGAACCCGCAAACCGGCAATACACAGTTGATATTTGTATTATTCATGACAATTTTAGTCGCAGGGGTTATAGTTAAAAGGAAAGAATACAATATATAAAATATAAACGGAGGAATACATTGAAAAGAATTTTAGCGGTCTTAATACTGTTGGCTTTATTAAGCTCATGTAATGCATTTCCTTCCGATGAAAAAAACATAAAGCCTACAACAGGCAACGGAGGGGCAAACGAAGTGGATTACTTTACATCGAAAATCGGAATGTGGTATTGTGTATGGTGGGACTCACAGGAGAAAAACTCCAAATATTATGAGAGTCACTGGCTGAAAGAAACACGCGTAAAGCCCGTTAAACACGGCTATTATGCGACTGATGATGTATTGAAGACAGAAGATGATTTTAAGTATTTTAACACAATAGGAATTGACTATCTTATTCTGGATGATACCAACGGTCACTTTGCGGATGAAGGGAATATAGCGTCACATATAGAGGCATGCTTTAAAACAGCCCAAAACCTTGGTCAGGACGGCAGCCCCGAATTATGCTTCGCAGGAGGAGGCCCTCTTCTAAGCAATAATAAATCGGGTATGAAGAGTGAACTGGATATATTCTATTCATATGCAACTAAAAAGTATAAAGACAACTATTTTATGTGGAAGGATAAACCTCTTGTCGTATTTTTCATTGATCCGATGAATTATGGCTATACTGACGACAGATTTACAATAAGATTATCATCAGGCCATGTATCTGAAAGTATTAAGGTAAAAGAACAATATAACATACAAAGTAACGGGCTCTGGGGTTGGGTTTTTGATATGCAATACAAAGACAGTGAGGTATACGGAATAAATCCCGGTTGGTCCAGAAGCCATAATGGCCTTCACTATGGATCCGAACCCAAAAGCCGTGAAAACGGTAAGAGATATGTATCTATGTGGCTTGAGGCAATAAAAGCAAATCCGGAAACTATAGTCATAGCAAGCTGGAATGATCATGCCGAAGAAACAGGAATCGAAGCTGTAAACATTTTAATTCCTATTGAAGGCAGGGAGAACGAAGACCCATATTTTTATCAAAAGGTTACCGAAGGATATCTTGCCCTAAGGAAAGGTTACCTTGAAAACTGGTATTACCGGGCTGAAAATGATACGGTTACGTATCAGTACAGAGATGGAAAACTGTATAAGGTTAATTCGGTTTCTGAAAAAGATGTGGTAATATTGTTGCCGGATGATTACTATAGTTGGTCCGGCGTAATAAAAGAATGAGTAAGAAGGGAATGATTTATATGAAAAAAGGATTATTAATTATATGCATTTTATGTATTGCGTTTCTTTTCGGGTGTTCTTCTGAAAAAGAAGATATAAAACAAACCGAGGAACCGATAAAGACATTAAAAGTTCAGGCAACACCTACCGCGGTGCCTACACAGACTCCTACACCGTCTCCGACCCCGGCACCGGCTGCTACCGTTGAACCGGGTAAAGAAACATATGCCGGAGAAATACTCGATGCCCAAAACGGTATAGGAGTTAATCTTTCACCGATGACAGGTAATATTAAAGATGAAACGATAACAGACAACCTGGCTGTTCAGTTTTTTGCGACAACTACTTTTAACACTATAAATGTTAACTGCGTAAGCTATGGAAACAATACAGGTACAATTATATTTAATTTGTATAAATGGATGGGCTCATATTATGCTACACTTGAATCGGAGCCTGTTGCAAAAAAAGAATATGTTGATTTTAATGACAACTCAATACTTTCACTGCCTTTTGAAATTCCGCTTCCCGACGGTGAATACCTGCTGCTGCTTACCACGACAGAACCTAACGAAGGTGTAGGGGTATACACAAACGCAGACGTAACCGATGCAAAAACAAGGTTATATAAAAATGATGAGGTTGTAGAAGCGGGAGCAATCTATATGTCAATAAATTATACAAAGACACCTAAGAATGTGTCAGGCCCCATTCAGGATCCCGGGTTTTAATTTAATATAAATACCTAAGCTCTGATTGAATATAATCGGAGCTTTTCTTTTTGAGGAAGCATTTACCGGGACATATTTATTAATTATTCATTATTTAATATTTAGTTTGCTTGATAATATCATATACTAATGCTAGAATTGTATTGAGCGTAACTGTTATAGTAATGCCCTAAATTTGTGATTAAATATAATAATATAAACAGCAATAAATTGGAGGTAAATTATGAATCCTGAAAGAGCACCTT
>JAEAME010002042.1_pt1 | contig 12517 bp, 12 predicted proteins | sample 8958731 | NCBI WGS metagenome assembly JAEAME01 (sample SAMN16933194, study PRJNA681113) | bioreactor sludge metagenome | isolation source: anerobic bioreactor sludge (Control) | place: India:Bengaluru | collected 2018-10-24 | reverse complement strand
TTGCCTAATAATCCGCTTTCACCGCCGTGCGGGTTTAAAGCAGCTACCCCGATTACCGGCTTGTTAAAACCCCACTTAATAAATGAATCATTGGTTAATTTTATCCGGGATAAAATCTTCTCCTTTTTCACCATCGTACATGCTTGGGCTAGAGAGTAGTGTGTTGATAAGTGTACTGTTCTCAGCTTACCTGAGATCAGCATCGTAGCATATTCATTTACTACTGATAAGCGGGCCATATATTCCAGGTGTCCCATATCCTGGTATCCCGCCAACACCGTGGCTTCTTTATTAATCGGAGCGGTGACGATAGCCTGCCCTCTTTCTTGCTTAATATCTTGCATCGCTCTTTCGATATATTCCATTGATGCTTTCCCACATACAGCTGATACCCTTCCGGAAACAAATTCATTAACTGGTATGTTATTTAAGTTAATCAGATTGATACTATCATCATCTAAATCATCAATATTCTGAAGACACCTGATAGTGATGTTTAAACCCGATAAACTGATGGCTTTCTCCAATATCGTCAAATCTCCAATGACCACGGGACGGCATATAGATCTCGTTTCAGGAACAGCCAATGCCTTTACAATCACTTCCGGCCCCACCCCGGCTGCATCACCCATAGTAATCAGGACAATCGGTTTTCCTTGTTTCACATTCTCCATTTTCGCTGCACCCATAAATATTTATAATTCGGTATTGAAACCGATCCAAATCAACCTTTATCATTACAATACAGTGCTTCTCATAAAATTAAAAGTCAAGTCCCAGTTCTGTCCAGCTATATTACTGTGATAAAATTGAGGAGTATGGCGATAAAAGATATCACCCATAACCGCAAAGCTTTTCATAATTACCAGATGCTCGAGAGTATCGAGACTGGTATTGCCCTTACCGGTACGGAAATCAAGTCCATCAGGGAAGGGCGGGTCAGTCTGGCTGAAGCATATGTTCGTCCGGAGAATGGAGAACTATGGTTGTTGAATGCCCATATTGCCCGCTATGACCCGGGTAGTTACATGGGACACGACCCAGTACGGCCGCGAAAATTACTGCTGCACCGTAAGGAAATAATGTTGCTTGCTAGTAAGGTCGCGGAAAAAGGGCTGACTTTAATACCAACCAGGCTGTATCTTAAGGACAGTCATGCTAAACTGGAAGTGTCTTTGGGTAGAGGTAAGAAGTTGTATGATAAAAGGGAAGCCATCACCAAACGTGATAATGAACGTGAGATGGAACGGGCGGTCAAACAACGCCGCATCCATTCCTGATTGCTTATGGCACATTTGGGTTATTTTTCTATCAGCTTAGATATTTGGTATTTGGATATTGAGTTTATCACTTTGGGGGCGCGTGGATTCGACAGGGGAAGTAGACTACTGGAATGCAGGCCGAGGTGCCATCACCCTCGCAAAACAGGTGGCAAAACACAACTGCCGATGATGCAGTTTTAGTTGCTGCCTAAATAAATAGGTAGCACATCCAACCTGGCCCCACCTCAACGGGCTGGGATTGGGTGACGAAATGTTGGGGTGCCGTTACCCGGACGCTGATAAGGGTGGTGAAAGATTTATCAGCTTGCCTGGTTGAACTCGGCCGACAGAGGCCAGCCCGGTAAGATCAAAGAGTCGGCTAAGCTTGTAGGAAGTCCAGGGCCGCTTCTTTTGGACGGGGAGTTCGACTCTCCCCCGCCTCCACCACAAACACAGACGAGCCTAGAAATGGCTCGTTTATGATACGGATACCAGACCCTTCTTTAGAAGCCGCCACCTGAAATACAGGTTTAAAGGGCGGCTTCGGCCTTATGGCAACAATGGATTTTGACTTCTTGGTATCAAAGTAAACGGCATCCAACATCGATAATAGCAGATGTCTTCGTTCCGTCATGTTCGCGCCGGTCCATAATTCTTTGAGATTCAGTATTAGTTTACCTGCTTCTTCGGCAGCATTTGCTTGTGGTACAACTAATGACTCCAATTCCATCTCTAGGAGTCTTTTCTGCCGATGATATTCTTCATCAGGAAAAACTCCGTCAATATAGGCTTTAGCCATACGGCGCAGTTTCTCATGGACGTTTAACCTGGTTTTCTTCACCCTGTCAACTTCGTCTTTCAGACTAATGATGGTAAGGATTTCTTCCTGCCATCGGGGACCAAGTTCAATCGCACCAATCAATTTCCCCACTTGCTCATCAGCAATATCACAGGCAATATAACCACCATGTGCGGGACAAGGTTCGATACTTCTGGATTCATGATGCTCCCGGTAATAATGACGTCCGTTGGTATATGTTTGTGCCCACATCGGCATCCCACAATAGCCACACCGGATTATCCCTTTCAACAGGTATTCCCTTACCGGTCTGGGATGAAGGGTTTCCGACCGTCCGCTGTTCTTCTTCATTGTTATCTGAACGGTCTCAAATATGTCTTGAGACATAATTTGTTCATGTGCCCCGGCAATGACTTTCCCACGATGGGTTATTTTTCCGACATAGAATGGATTATGTAAAATACCTCTCACAGATGCCGTGGTAAATAGTCTTGCTCCGGCGGTCAGATTACCATTAGCATCAGGTAATTTATGATGGTCTCTTGTCCTGAACCCATTCTCATTTAACCAGGCCGCCAGTTGGGCCAGCGTGGTTGTTCCGGTGGCATAACGTCTGAAAAGTTCGATTACGGCCGGTCCTTCTTTGGGATGAATATGAACTCCTCCCGGATGCTCGTTACCACATTGACAATATCTTTCGCCTTTAACCTTCTCTGCCCAACAGGATTCATAGCCAAAGGGTATCCCGCCAGTATGTCTTCCCTGGTTTGCCCGTTCATCCTGCCCTTTCCTGATATGAGTGGCTAGTGATGAACTGAAATATTCAGCAAACGATCCCAGCATCTGGGTGAATAGTTTCCCTTGAGGATTTGAATAGTCGATATTTTCAGTAATGGAAACAAGGCCGACACTATGTTTACCAAGGATGGATAATGATTCCAGTAGTACTCTCTGGTTTCTTGACCATCGATCCAGAGTGTGGACGACTACCACATCAAACTGTGATTTAGCAGCATCTTCAAGAAGCTGCCGGAAGACAGGCCTTCGAGCGATGGCATCGACGTGGGCTGATTTACCTTCTTCACGATAGACCTTAACTGGTTCCCAGCCCCGGTTTTTGCAGAGTTCCTTAAATAGCCTTTCTTGGGCATCCAGGGAATGTCCCTCGACTTGAGAAACATCTGAAACTCTTATGTACGAAACCGCTCTCACTGACTACCTGCTATTCTGTTTTCTTGATGCTACTGATAAAGCTATTTCAGCTACCGTTTCTAGAAAATGTCTGATTATTACCTTATCAACTTCACTTGTTTCAGCTTTATCGGTGGCGGCCAGTGTATACGTGTGGTGTATACTTGTCAACGCCTCCGAATGACATCTATCAGAACTGGAATAATCAGTTGGTAGAGTCATCCTGTTTACTCCGGGCATCAAGTAATCTCTTTAGGCTGGCATAACCAATTCCGAGTTCTTGGGCGGCTTTACGTCTCGACACCTGGTTCTGTGCTAGGCGCTCCAAAATATCTCCAAAACGGACTTTGAATCCTCTCCGGTCAGTTACCCTTGGTCTACCTATTTTGATGCCCTTTGACCGGGCTTTCTCCATACCCAGTTTTACGGCCCGCCCTTTCCTTACACTTTCCTGATGTGCTAACCAGGCGAATAATGGAATGAGGAAGCCGGCAAACGGGCCGGTGGTATCCAGAAACGGTTCGTTGAAAGAATAGAACTGCACATGCCAGTCCTGGAGAGCCGACATAACTTTGGAAACCGACCACTCCCCTTCCCTTGAGAAACGGTCCATTGACCAGACTACCAGGACATCAAACTTACCTCTCCGTGCGTCCTCCAGCATTAACTGAAATTGTTCACGGGGTTTCTTGCCAAAGGCACTTTCTTCAACATCATATTGCTTGACAACAGCCCAGCCGCGCTGCTGGCAGACCCGGTCAAGGTCAGCTTGTTGTATCTTCGGGTCTTGTCCCCGGCCTTCAGTACTTACTCGCTTCCATAAGGCAGCACGAACAACTCTATCTAACATAGTTATCTCACTTTGTTTGTCCCCATGATTTTCTGTATTAATGAACGCCTTTCATTGATCTGGTCTGTTATTTCTTTAAGCTCGGTTTTCAGGTTCTGGACGTTATACTGCAGGTCCAGGAAAGTTACCCAGGCACTGCGCATCTTCAGTTGTTCCAGAGCTTGACCTAACCGGGCTTCATTCTGAATTATTTCTTTTTCCCATGACTGATAACGGGTGATATCTGAAGCCAGCTTTTTCTCTCTGTCCTGAAGTGAAGGTAAGGTCTTGATCTTTTCCGATAGTTCTTTACATTTCTGTTCAAGCTGTATTACCTGTTCCGCTTCTTTTTTCTTCTTTGTCAGTTCCTGTTCCAGATACGATACCCGGGACGGTTGACTGTTTACTTGCTGTAATTGTTGGGTGAGGTCACGTTCCCGTTTATTAAGCTGGATAGCTTCCTTTAATTGTTCCTCCAGCTTGTTGATCCGGTTACTGGTATCTTTGTATTCGTTAAGGACATTAGCGAGTTCTTTTGCTACTTCACTGATTTGTTTAGATATCCTGTCTTTAATAGTTTTTAGTTCGTTGGTATCCAGTACCAGACGGGGCTTACCATGGGTCATAGTGGTTTTTACCTTGAGTTGGGAAAATATCTGTCCGGATACGGAAGTAGTAGATGTTACTCCATATTCATCGCTTGCTTTCCTGAGTACTTCCGTGACAGTCGCTCTACTGGTACCTTCCAGGGACATGACCAGGGCAACTTCTACCAGTCCCAGTATCTCTTTCAGGTTTCGTAGACCATTGGCCGTTTGGTACGTCTTAACAGCCGGTGAAGTGATGATTCTGTTTCTTTCTGTTTCCATGTCCGTATCCGTTATTTCTCGAATTTTTCCTCTACACATATAATTAGATGGGGTTCGATGTTTTTTCTCTCTCGGCACCACTACCCCTACCCCGGATTATTTCTGAGAAATATCTCTTTTCCCTTCAGTTTTCTCCATTACTTCCTTCACAAACTCCTGATATGTAATAAAGCCCCTGAAGTGCCGGGCATCCCGGTCACAGACCAGCATGATGAAGGGTTTATTCGACTTCCTCCCCCGGGCTGCTCTCACCGAGAGAGGATTGGAACATACAGGGCAACCTATCTTTTTCATCGTCTCTTATTCCTTTCCAGGTAGTATTTGGCTAATAGGTACATGGCAGTACCGCGGATATTGGGATTATTACCGGATGTGTTCTTTGCCTTCGCTATCACCATGTCCAGGGCCTGTTCTACGGTTTGTAACTGTTCGTTCGAAAACTGTAGCTGCATATGCTTTAATCTGGCCGATTGTGCCTGCTGCCAGGCTTTTAGATGTTCTGCCAGGTCATCCTGCCCGATAGTGGACAAGGCAGTGAGGCTTTCGGCTGTTTCCGGGAGTAACGATAAGACCTTCTCTTTCGGGATTGAGGATAGTATCCTGTTTAACATAGCTCCTTTCATGGCCAGGTCGTCTTCACCATGGATGCCGTTTAGTGCCTTGGCTAATAACATGGCTTCGGCATCATTCAGATCGACAATTACACACGGGATTCGTTTATAGTTGTTCTCTCTTAATACCTTGAGTCGTTGGTTACCGGATAAGACTTCAAATTGTGATTTACTGATCGGTCTGACTACCAGTGGTTGTAATAGTCCGTATCGGGAGAGACTCTCTCTCAAACGTTGCATCGTTCTGATGTCCATGTTATTAGCATTCCAGGGAGCGGTAAGAATTTTTTGAATTGGTAATTCAACTGTCTTCATCTTTCTTTCCCTTACACTACACTTGAGGGGTACAGGGGAGGATTCCCTTGTTGTGGTAGTCCCTCCCTACCCCCTACCCTACCCAGGTTATCTGAACTTATCTCTATTTCTCCCTTTTTGGGATACGGTAACACTTGTGGTTTAAGCCTGGACCGCCATGATGGATCGAGGAAATAAATATACCTATGTTTACAACTTTGAGGGACGAGCGTTACATTGATGCCACAATCAATCAGATGCTTCACCGAATGTGTGCCAAAGCCATGTGCCAGGCTTCTAGATTGCCTGGCGATTCCATCTCCCAGGTTATATAGTGGCATTGCTTCAGATAACCCGGTATATAACCAGTTGGTAGCCTGATAGATAGTCCCCACATGTCCTTGAGAAGGATCGGCATAACTGACCATGAACTTGATATGTGTGTTTTGTTTCAGAGCACGGATAACTATAGAGATTACCTTGGACTCTGAATTACGGGGTAAATCATCGAATAGCCATAACCGTGTTAGTACCAGGCAATCGTCAGGTTGTGCCCGGTAAACCAGGTTATAAGCATTAGTCGGACCGGCCCCAAGAGATATAGCGCCTTGAAGACGATTATCTATGAATACTCCGAAGGTGAGTTTGGTCCCACCAGGAAATGTATGAAGATAGTGGTTTCGCTCAATCAATCTCTTCGCTACTACGAACGGTACCGGTTTGACCAATAGAGACTGGAGCGCCGCCGTCGGATTCGGACCGCGTCCTTCCCGATGGAATCGGGATGTGCTGACCATTACACTAGCGGCGCTCATCTATCGTTCTCCTCTAGATATTCGTCATCTTTAAGAATTTCACTCAGCATCCAGCGAGCGTATTTTTCACGACTGATGTTTCCGGTTTCAATACTTTCTTTCAGTATGCGGCGCCAATCTGGGATGCTGATTCGGCGCCATTCCTCTAGTAACCAGCATTCATGTTCATGCCGGCGTTCCCATGATAGTTCAGCCAGAATTTGAGCCTTGGATTTTTTCAATTCTTCGATCAAGATATCCGGTAAAGGCTCGGGGGCTTGTATTTTGATCTGGTCGTTTACCGGTATCAGTGTGGCTCCAAGCGACCTGCATTTTTCTAAAAGTTGAGTCGTATTATTCATATGACTATCGACCATTTTTTATTTTCAGTATCTTCCACCTTAATTTGTTGCGCCTGATCCCTTATTTCCGCCTTTTCATCCGCAACATCCAAAACATTGAGGCTGGACTGAGCGTGAATACTATCCGCAACATCAGGGGGTTTTTCTATGGTTTGTTGCGGATGATTTGGCATATCATTTTGAGTCTGGTCTGAGCCTGGTGTTTTGGATGTTGCGGATCTATTCTCACTTTGGGGAAGGTATCGTTGCCAACTATCCTGAAAATGTTCTTTTTTGTAACCTCTGGGAGTAGTATCTCCTACCCTGATGGTTGTTGGTTTTATCTCATAAGGTTTTAATAGAGCAGCAAGCGATCTTTGTGTTAATGGTTTTCCTTTTAGATCGCCCCAGGGACTTTCATCCAGTTCATTTAGTTTTTCTACCAGTTCTGAGGATGGTATTTCTGAGACATAATCAAACACTTTCTGTATATCAGAAAGGAGTTGGATACCTAAAGAGTCATCGTTACGGCTTTCCCCATTCATTAGTGCAATTGCCGCTTTTCTAGCTTCTTCAGGCCATATCCCTGCCGCGGCGTCGGCAATCGCCAGTAACGGTTCCCAACAATCAGCTGCCCTGTCATCAATCTGATCCGGAATATTTTCTACCGTAATCGCGATTTGGCTTCCCTTAAGCCAGTTAACAATATCGTCGTATATTTGCTTTGCTTCATTTTCCACATGCCGCCGTCGAAAACGTTCCACATTTTCTCCTTGAATACGACGGTGCAGCAGGATCGGTATACTTCGGTCAACTACGGTCCCGGGTAGTTTACCAATGCCGGCAATCGCTTTCGGGCAAAATGTGGAAAAGTCTTTATAAGATATCTTCGTCCCCTGCCCGACACAGACGGTACATTTCCCGCCCCTTCGATAACCTGAGTTAAGAATCCCTCTTAAAGTCTCGGCATACTCCTTATCCCCTTTGAAAGCGGTATCCGATTCATCCAGTAATAAGGTCGGAGATTCAGCATCGATTTTCCGAGTCAGGGCTGCTGCCGTGACATGTCCCGTCAACCACGGCCGGGGCACCAGTAATTCCAGTACCTCAAGTAGCCGTGTTTTCCCGGACCGCTTTTCTGTGGAGTGAACATATAAATATGGAGTTGCCTCCGCATCCTGGAAGTTATAACAGTGTATTACCCATAAAGCGATGGCATATGCCTGGACGGTTGTAATGACCACGAAACGTCTTAGAAACGAGACGATGTTATCAAGGATATCGGAGCCTTTCTTTATTTCCGGTAACTCTGCTGGTTTTACTAACTCAAGTAGTTTTTCTCTGGATCCGCCAACAGCAACCCAATCGGCTGCATCCTTTACTCCCTCTCCGGGTAGTTCAATGACCTTTACACTGGCTGTGATACCTTCGAGTAACGTCTTTACCTGGGCAGCATGACGTCTACCTGGCTCATCTTTATCCGCAATTACGATTACATACTTACCTTGTAACGGGCCCTTCATGTCTTCTGTGAATTTACCGGCTCCACCAGGATTACATGTCGCTACTAAACCTAGAGATCTGATAGCCTCTACGTCTTTCTCACCTTCAGTGATAAATACATATGACTCACTTTGGCTGGTAAGAAGTTCCGGTAAACGATACAGTACTCTCTGGACACCTTCCAGATTCCATATCCAACCGCCTTTACCATCGAGCCGACGCTGCTTGAAAGCTTTGGGGAAATACCGGACAACTTGAAATAGTAGATTTCCTTTTTCATCCGAATAATCGTAGGTATGGGTAATTTGAGGTTTGTTATTGGGATTTGTATAGATATCAATACCTAGCTTAACAGCCAGTTTTTTCAGGTTCCCTTTCTCACCACAAGCTAAACAGGTGAACCCGGTTTCCCGAAATCTTAGATTGGGCCGATGTTTATCCGGATGGAATATACAAAATGCGGTATACCATCCTTGTTTATCAGGACCTTTAACTTTCTGTAATGAAAGGATGACGGATTGAAGGATGGTTTGTTTTTGTATCTCGTAATTAGAGTCCATGACTGTATAGTAGACTCTATACAGCGTATATAGGAGGGCATTTTTCGTTAAACGGAAATTGCCCCCTAATGTTTGATGTGCTTACTCTTGGTAGCACGGGGTGGTTCAAGACCAACCAGATTAAACAGTTGGTCTGTGGCTCTTTTTACCGTCGCTTCGTCACAATGCCGTTTCCCTGCAATTTCTTCAATCGATTTCTTTAGGTATAACCTGTCGAAAAGCATTTCAAAATGTTCCGGTACCCATTTTTTATTATTTTCATAACCAATGGTTTCTAAATATTGGTCTACTACGTGTGTATATTGGGGTCCAAGTTCTTGGCGTTTTTGTTTACCGGACATACCAATTAGTTTCCATTCGGGTAGTTTGCTGTTTGATAAATTACTTTTCCCTTCTTCTACCTTGATGTTTATCTTCCTCGGGAAAAATGGCCCTAATAGTCCATCCGGGTTTACTCTGGATTCTTTCACCGGTGTGGGAGGATGTAATTTTTCTAAGTCATCTTCCAAATAAAAAAAAGGAGGCCACCAACTCTTTAATCCATGTTTCCAACATAGTCTAAGTATTTCATACCGGTATTCAAAACATCTGGCTATATGTCGATTTCGATGAGACGACGCATAATCCCATACGCTTTTCCCGTTGAACCACCCTCGCCAAAATTTCCAGACATTTATTTTGAAGGTTCCACCCAGTGATTTTTTAAGATATTGCCGATATTGTCTTAAGTATTCCGCCATATCCATCTGAGATTTTATATATATAGGATCTCGTAGTATAGGTAATAACGAAATAGCATTTTGAATTACCCACGGTAAAGAAAGTAAACCACCAAGCCATCCCTTTATGGTTGTTGCCGCAAGGTAAGTCTCTGTCTGATTCCGGGATTCCCCAAACCCACCGGGTTTCTTGCTTTTTTTGTTGAGTTCGTCGTGTACAATGCGGAAGCTGTCTTGATACTTTTCTCTAAGTTTTTCGAGATCTTTACGAAAGGATTGTGCTTCAGGTCTTTCCTGATATTGTTGATGAAGTAGCCTTATGGCTATCAATGAACTGATTAGTTCATTAGTCCATTCTAAGCTGTTTGCGTTTTCGTATGTAAGATATGGCATTTTGTATCAATTTTTAAGGTATCTTGTACCGGTATTTGTGAATTTTGGATTTTTACTGCATGACAAATCTAGTATTTTATGTCATATGGGTAGATTATATGCCTGTGACTTATTACTCACAATAGTCCTTTTAGTATAAGCCATTAAGCTTTATATACAATCTGAGACAATGCTTTCAAGGTTGTTTGGTTGACTCTCAGCTCAAATACCAGGCAACACATAAGTCCGAAAAATAGTTAGAAATGGCCTTAGAGGATTAAGTTGTTGATTTGTAAACCATTATCTTCCGTTATTTATTCACCTGCATCAAAGAGGGCAAATTATGTCTTAAGAAATAATTATTTTTATTGGCTTTTTATACTCTCAATTATCTATACCTTAAAATGCCCGGAGAGTATTTAATTTTTTTCAGGTAGAAGGGTTGTTTCGAAAAGTCCATGGAGCAGTCAAGGTCTGGTAGATTGGTCCCTATAGGTTGCTTGCTCAAGTCGTTTCAGAAGGTCTGTCACTCCCTTACTGTCACTAGATCCATAGTGTGATCCTACTCCTAAGCTTTCGAAGACTTGTTGGACAACTTCAAAACATTGATTAAGAAACTCATTTGTAAAATCTTCCATGTTAAGAGCTAAAATGTCCCTCTCATTCGCCTGTGGATTGTTAGCGAGGAGCAACGAACTGTACATAGCGAGGTGAAACTTGTAATCGTTGACCTCTAAAGAGGGGATATTAGGATGTTCATTCAAGAAAAAAAGTTCAACCCGTTTCAAAATCTGAATACATTTAGGATATAGAGACATAGAGTGATCAGCGAAGATCGAGTTGTAATTAGTATCCTCCTTGAGAAGACTAGAAGGTCGAGCACGTGCATCATTCGGTCGCCTTAATAAAATAGCTATGACCGCTTGTGCAAGATATGTTATTGAAATGATCTTGCCGATTGGCTTTCCCTGATTCTTATAATAATTCTTCCTTCGATCATAGTAGAAGCCTTGTGACTTGATATAATCCTCTATATCACGCTGAACGGTATCAGTCGCTCTCAGAGAAGCGACTTGAATGGCAGTTTGGCTATTGGTAGCTTTAATGATCCTGTTGCGGGTTTCTTCTTCATTGGGAGTCTCTGCAACACCTATAACTCTAACTAAAACATCTCTGGTATCATTTTTATTAGCTAGATTGGCAAAGTGGTTATTAATTTCGTAAGAAGTTTGAAGTCCATTCACGACCAATGGATTCGACATTGTTAAAGTTTTTCCGCTAAGAGATGCATGGGCTGCAACGATTGTGACTCCGTTATTTAGCCACCAGAAATCATCTCCTGTGGGATTGGACAGAGTCTCTCTAATTCCCTTATTAACCTGAACGCTGCCTTGATAGTCTCTGACATTGGCTTCAAATACTCTCAATCTTAGACGACCATCTTCTTCGGAGATGAACTTGTAAAAATCCACAAGGTTTACTAAGCATATAAAGCTTTCTTCCCCAGATGAAATAGGACTTTCTGCTAATCGGAGGCTGAAGCTCGTAGTAGGTAGCTGCCTTGTTAAGAATAGGAGTTCCGCTGCACCTATAAAGTCAAATGAAAATATTGCCGAAGAAAATAAACTCCCGAAAGTGGTCTTAAGCTGGGATACTAATCGTGCAACGTTAGGATGTTCCTCGTCTCCCATTGTGACGTATTTGAAATGTGCATGTAGTGTTGGGAGTCTTGCTGCGTTCTGTTGATACGTCTTTCTAAATATTGCAGCGATCCGACGCAAATCGTCGTTGTAGACTGTAGTTAGCTGGCCCAGATCATGAGATAGGTCGAACAGATCCCTAACAGTAGTATCAAATTTCCGAATGGGATCTTCACGGAAACTTGCTTCTAGTTTCGATTGGATGATGAATAGGTCAATTTTAATCTGTCTACCAAGATTGTTGATGTCGGTGTCTTCTCCAACAAGATTGCCGTTAGCTAATGTGTACATAGAATCGACTCCGCCATCGCCCCCAGCCCCTGTCTGTCCACTCTGGATTTCTTCATACGAAAGGTCAAAATCTTTGAGTACATGTTCAGCAGTAAAGAGCTCAAAATAATCTTTCTCTGACAATTCCGGTGCTTTGGTATCTTTCTGTTCTGCCAAGACTGCCCTTAAAACGATGCGATCGTTCTCTGACACTGTATCTCTCCAACTAAATTACCGGTCTTCTCGTTGACGGGTATCAACATCCATCTTTGCCGATTTATTACGTAACAGAGATGTTGATAAAATATGTCTAATGGATTTTTCCAAAACGAAGTCTTTTTGGTTATGGGAATTATAAACTTTGTCGTTGTTCAGCGATTCGGTCAGTAGTTGATCGTTGAGG
>JAEAME010002040.1_pt1 | contig 12531 bp, 11 predicted proteins | sample 8958731 | NCBI WGS metagenome assembly JAEAME01 (sample SAMN16933194, study PRJNA681113) | bioreactor sludge metagenome | isolation source: anerobic bioreactor sludge (Control) | place: India:Bengaluru | collected 2018-10-24 | reverse complement strand
TCGATATCGATGCCAACGGCATCCTGCACGTTTCCGCCAAGGACAAGGGCACCGGGAAGGAACAATCCATCCACATCGACCGCGCCGGCGACATGAGCAAGGATGACATCGACCGCATGATCAAGGAAGCGGAAATGCACGCCGAGGAAGACAAGAAGCGTCAGGAATTCATCTCCGCGCGCAACGAGCTGGACGGCCTCATCTTCGGCACGGAGAAGAGCCTGAAAGACTACGGCGACAAGCTGAGCGAGAGCGAAAAGAGCGAACTGGAAGCCGAACTGAAGAACGCCAAAGAGCAGATGGAGAAAGCCACCGAGGCTTCCGAGCTAGAATCCATCAAACAGAACCTGGCCACCAAAGCGCAGCGCCTGGGCGAGATCATCTACGCCCAAGCGCAGCAGCAACAAAGCGCCGAAGGCCCCACAGCCGGCGAAGGCCAGCCCGAACCGCAGCCAGAGGGATCCCAGGATTCCGACGGCCCCATCGACGCCGATTTCGAGGTTGTGGACGATAAATAATGTGCTACAGGCACCGGCGGGGATCAACTCTCCGCCGGGCCAAACCTGTTTCTTAGAGAGGATTTGAAGTGGATAAAAGAGATTATTACGAAGTTTTGGGCGTGCCCAAGACGGCGGATGAAGCCGAGATCAAGAAGGCCTATCGCAAGCTGGCGATGCAGTTCCATCCGGACAAGAACCCAGATAACAAGGCGGCGGAGGAAAAGTTCAAGGAAGCCTCCGAGGCATATGAGGTCCTTTCCGACAAGGATAAGCGCCAGATCTACGATCAGTACGGCCACGCGGGCATCAACCAGCAGTTTGGCAACGGCGGCTTCAACTGGGATAATTTCAGCCATTTTGAAGACATCAGCGACCTCTTTGGCGGAGGTGGCTTCGGCTCCATCTTTGAAACCCTCTTTGGAGGCGGTTTTGGTGGCCGCGGCGGCGGGCAGCGTCGCTCCAATCAAGGCAGTGACTTTCGCATCGAGCTTTCCCTCAGTCTGAAGGAGATCGCCCTCGGCACCGAAAAAACGGTCAAGATCAACGTCAAGGACGCCTGCGACGTCTGCCACGGCAGCGGCAGCGCCGACGGCAACACCGAAACCTGCCAGCAGTGCCGCGGCACGGGTCAGGTACGCACCGTTCGCCAATCCCTGTTCGGGCAGATGCAGACCGTCTCGGAATGCCCCTCCTGCCGCGGCGAAGGCAAGATCATCCGCAACAAATGCGGCAAATGCTACGGCGAGGGACGCGTGGCCAAGACCAAAGAGATCAAAGTCAAGATTCCCGGCGGAATGGAAGACGGCCAGATCCTGCGCGTGCGCGGACAGGGCCACATCGGCCCACGCAACGGTCCCCACGGCGATCTGCTGGTGCAGGTCCACGAAAAGCAGGATGAGCTCTTTGAACGCCACGGCAACAACGTGGTCCTCGATTTTCCCGCGCATTTCACCCAAGCCGTGCTGGGCGACGAGATCATCGTGCCCACCCTCACCGGCAAAGCCAAGATGAAGATTCCCGCCGGAACCCAGAGCGGACGCGAATTCCGCCTTAAGGGCGAAGGCATCCAGGGCTTGTACAGCGATTCCCGCGGAGACCTTATCGTGCGCATCAACGTACTAACGCCCATCCGGCTTTCCCGCGAGGAAAGCGATCTATACAAACGCCTGGCGGAGCTTAACAAGAAGCGCGAGCTCAAGCCAGGCAAGAGTTTTAAGGATAAACTGAAGGATTTTTTCACCTGAGGTGGAAAGCCCCATGCCGTCTGTGTATTGTCCCGGCCTGGAAAATTTGCCTCCCGTCGCGATGGTCAGGCTCGAAGGTGAGGAATTCCATCATTTGGCGCGGGTGGCCAAACGTCGCCTGAACGAGGCTTTGCTGCTGAACTCTGGCCGGGGCGTTCTGGCCAAGGCAGTGGTCGAAAGGCTGGATAAGCATGCGGCCTTCTTGAGGATCACGGAAATTGTAAACAAGGTGGAGCAGCATCAGGCCTTCGCAGTGGCTTTTTCCCTGCTGAGGAACCGCCACGACGAGCTGCTGGTGGAAAAATGCACCGAACTGGGCGCGTCAGCCTTTTTTCCGTTGATCACAGACCACTCGGTGCGCCAGGCAGCGGACAACACGGTGAGCCGTTTCGCCAGGATCAGCCTCGCCGCCATCAAGCAGTGCGACAATCCCTGGCTGCCGCGGTTTTTCCCCCCGGGTAAGCTGGAGCAAGCTTTGGATGCGATCCGGACTGCCGGCTATACTCCCATCCTCTGTTCTGAGCGCAAACCGGACCGCTGGTTGCATCATCTGAGTGGGGAAGAGGTGGGCAGGCCCTGTTTTCTGATCGGCCCCGAAGGGGGGTGGAGCGAGGTGGAATTCAGTTTGATGCAGGGTTTGACGGAGATTTCTTTGGGGGATCTGGTAACCCGGGCGGAGACGGCCGGAATCGTTATCGCGGCTCAGTGGCAGGCCTTTGCCAACCGCTTGGGCCAATAGCCTCAAAAATATCCTATAGAGCCAGTTTCAGCTTTATCAGCCCCATCAAGGCTTCCTCCTGGTCGCAAACGAGGTCCATCCTCACCGCCACCAGGTTCTCCCGCAATTCCGCGTGCCGAGCCAGTTTGGCCAGGTCCTTTTCCGTGCAGAGCAGCCTGTCCACCTTGTATTTATCCGCCAAGTAAGCCATTCGCCTGATCTCTTCCTGGTTTGAGAAGGCATGGTGGTCCGCGCAGCGGAAGTGGTGCAGCCAATCCAGTCCCATCGCTCTCACGGTGTCTTCAAAAGAGTCAGGATCGGCTATGCCGCTGATCAGCAGCAGCCGTTTCCCCTGCAGAGCTGCCACTTCGACCGTTTTGCCCTCAGCCGTGATCCCATCCCGGGATTGCAGCCAGCAGTGGATGACAGGCAGATGAAATCCCTCCCACCAGACACTTTCGGCTTCTGCGCCGCGGGAAACGCGCTTGTGGGTGACCACCAGCAACGAGGCCGCGTCCAGCGCGGAGAGCGGTTCCCGCAGATACCCCGCGGGCAGCAACCGGCCGTTGCCGCAGCCTGTTTCCACGTCAAAGCAGACAATATCCAAATCGCGGGCTATCCCCAGATGCTGAAAGGCGTCGTCCAGCAGCACGATATCGAGGTCGGAATACTGGGCCAGCAATAGCGAAACCGCGGCGGTACGCTGCTTGCCCACTCCCACGGGGATACCAGGCAGACGACTGGCGATCAGATATGCTTCGTCACCTGCCAACTCTGCCCCAGGCAAGATGTCATCACGGTTTGAGATAAGCGTGGGAGTGTTCTCAAAAACGCCCTTGTAGCCCCGGTGAGATACTCCCACCCGGAGCCCTTTGTCGCGCAAAAGTCCAGCGAGATAGATGCAGAAAGGTGTTTTGCCGCTGCCGCCGGCAACGATGTTGCCGATGCTGACCACCTTGCGGGGCGCGTGCCAGGCCCTGGCCGAAAGCCTTTTCCTGCGTTGGGTCTGGATGATGGCGTTCAGGCTGCTGAGGGGGTTGATCAGGTCGCTGAGCGGCGAGCGTCGTTTAAGATGTTTGGAAATCAGGTCCTGTAGGGTCAATCACCCTTCCGGATTGAGTTTGGCCTCGATCAGGGAGATCAGCTTGTCGATGCTGAAGGGTTTGAACAGGATGTCCTGGAGGCCGTCGGATTTGGCCCGCACCAGCACGTGGTTGGGGTCGTAGCCAAAGCCTGTCATCATGATCACGGGCAGGTCCGGATTGTAATCCTTGATCCGCCAAAACAGCTCGTAGCCATCCATGTCCGGCATGGCGATATCGGTAATCACCAGGTCGATGCTGCCGCTCATCACCTCTTTGAAGGCGTCCAAACCGTTGTTGAAGCCCAGCACCTGCCACTGGGGACGTTGTTCCATAAGCTGCAGTTTGAGGTCTATGATCAGGCTTTCTTCGTCGTCAACTATGCAAATTATCTTGGGCATTTATTTTGATTCTCCAATTATCAGGTCACGGATCTGCCGGTATTTATCCAGCGCTTTTTGCGCTATCTCCTCGGGCAGATGAGGCGCGGGGGGCTGTTTGTTCCAGCCGGTGGCGCTGAGGTAATCGCGCACGATCTGTTTGTCGAAGCTGGCAGGAGTTTTGCCCTCCTGGTATTGGGATAGGTCCCAAAAGCGGGAGGAATCAGGCGTGAGGGCTTCATCAGCGAGGAAGATCTGGTTGCCATGGGTCCCGAACTCAAACTTGGTGTCGGCCAACACGATCCCTTTGGGCAGCAGTTCCGCGTGGGCCCAGGCATACAGCTCCAGGGATCTTGCTTTGATGAACTCGGCGATGCCGGCATCCATATGTTCGCGCATCTGCTCGAAACTGATGTTCACGTCATGGCCTTCGGAAGCTTTTGTGGAGGGCGTGAAGAGCGGTTGCGCGAAGCGCTGGCTTTCCCGCAGCTCTTCGTCTATCGGCATGCCGCCGATGGTGTGCGACTTGTGGTATTCGCTCCAGGCCGAGCCGCTGATATAGCCTCGTACGATGCATTCCACAGGGATCACGCGCAGTTTCCGCACCAGCATGCTGCGTCCCTCCAGCCAGCTCTTGAAGGGCGAGAATTCAGGCGGGTATTCCTCCACCCGGTCGGTGATAAAATGGTTGGGAACTATATGCGATGTGGTTTTGAAGATGTGGGTGGCGATCTGGTTGAGGATAACCCCCTTGCCCGGTATAAGATCCGGCAGCACCACATCGAAGGCGGAAACACGGTCGCTGGTCACGATCAGCAGCTTGTCGCCGAGGTCAAGGATGTCGCGCACCTTGCCCTGTTGGCTGCCGATAACAATATCCAAGTTACTCAATTGCTGATACATATTTTATTCTTTGTGATTTTTAACGTGATATTCATAGAGCAGGCGCGCTTCGTCTGTGTCGTTTAGGTTGATCGCCAGCAGCTCATTATCCCGGTAGGAGACCGGTTCGTTCACGAATTCGTATCTCACCCCTTCATGTCTGCACCAGCTCAGCAGGCCGTTTTCCACGCCAAAATCCTCTTCGTTGAAGCTCAAGGACTTGGTCACATAGAGGAAGTTCAGCCAGTCGCGGTATTGGGTCAGCTTGTCGATCTCTTCGTCCAGCAAGTCGGCCTTGGCGAATTCGAGGTTGTCAAAATAGCGCTCGCGTTCTTTGGCAACCATCTCCAGAATTCCGTTGTGGGGATGCAGATAGGTTTCGCGAAGCAGGGTCTCGAGCTTGTCCAGGTCAGGTTTCTCCGCATCCGGAATGTCTTCTGCGAGAGCCAGGCACCAGCCCTGGCAGGCGCCGCTTTCCAGCTTGGCGCAGGGGTGGCTGGCCGTTTCGCAGTTGGGGATCTTCAGAATGCGCCCGAAGGTGTCCATCACGTCGGTGAGGAAAAAGCGTCCCCGCCAGGGCCCCAGATAAATCCAGTCGTCATTGGTGTCTTCTTTGAGACAGACAAAGGGGAAGCGGTGGCCGTCTAGGGCCAGGTAAACGTAATCCCGGCTGGGCTGCATTTTCTGCTGCCAGACCGGCTGGTGTTGCCGCAGCCAAACCTTTTGGCGGATGAGGGCGTCTATGGCCCGGGGATGGGTCTCGATCTGCAGGCTGTCGGCCAGTTGGGAGATCTCGGCGTGGCGGGGATCGTTGTCTGCTTTCTGGCGGATCGTCTTCAAACGTTGGGCCAGATTGGGCGTGATGCCGCACCATAGGGCTTGTTCACCCTGCCGGAAAGTGTAAAAAACCCATCCCGAAGGCAGCTCAATGTTCTTCGGACAGCGGTTCTTATCCCATTTTACGCTAATCATGCGCCCATCGTTTTCCCCGCGCCATTTGTGTCAATAGAATAATCCGGCCGCTCCGGAGCACGCTTCATCCCTTCTTCCTGTGGTCATTCCAATTGAAGTTTCGCCCAACACATCCCGAATCTGGCATGGGATGTTTTCAGCGAAACATGGGAAGGTTCACGCTTTCCGGCCGACTACTGCCAGCCGAGTTTTAGCGCATAAACATCAGGCTATGGTTCCACCCCCCAAAAGCGTTTCGCCATGGTAGAAAACGGCGAACTGACCGGGGGCGATGGATAGCTGGGGAGTTTCGAAGACCAGCTGGACAGCTTTGTCTGGCTGCGGTTTCAGGATACCGGGCGCGGTGGTATGGGCAAGGCGGATCTTGGTTTCGACGCGGGTTTCGGAGCTTGGCGGAGGGATCGAGACCCAGTTCACGTTTTCAGCAATGAGGCGGTCCCGGTAAAGATAGCTTCGCGGCCCAGTCACCACTTGGTTGCGCGTGGCATCGATGGAGGTCACATACCAGGGTTCGGACTTGCCGCTGATGCCCAGATGCCTGCGTTGGCCAATGGTGTAATAAATCAGGCCGCGGTGTCGTCCGATCACTTTGCCGTCCGGATCAACCATGTCGCCCGGCTCGATCCGCTTCTGATCGAAGAGGCGGGGATGGTCCTCTTCGCTGAGAAAATCCTGGCTTTCGGCTGTGTGGAGCAGGAAATCCAGGCCTCGCTCACGGGCGATTTGCCGAACCTGGGCTTTGCTGAGGTCACCGAGGGGGAAAATGGTGGTGGCAAGTTGTTCCTGCTTCAGTTGGCAGAGGAAATAGGACTGGTCCTTGAGGGGATCAATGCCCTTGAGCAGCTGCCAGCGCCCGCTTTCTGCACTGAAGCGGATCCGGGCATAGTGGCCGGTGGCGTAAAAGTCGAAATCCACCCCCTTGCTTTTTAACGCCTGAGGCAGCAGGCCAAACTTCATGCTCTGGTTGCAAACCACGCAGGGATTGGGAGTTAGCCCCCGCAGATAGGAGCGGCGGTAATGATCCAGCACTTCGCGCTCGAATTCCTGGGAAAGGTCCACTCTGACCACCTCGATGCCCAGAAGGGACGCCACTTTGTCCAGAACGGCCTGCTGGGTCGTAGATCCGGAGCCAAAACAGCCTCCGCTGATCCCGTGGGCGGATTTGGGATCGTGCAGCAGCATGGAGGCTCCGATGACCTCGAAGCCTTGCTCCTGAAGCAAAACGGCGCTCACGGCGGAATCGATGCCGCCGCTCATGGCCAGCAGCGCCCGCTTCATCCATGCACCTCGAAAAAGCTCTCCAAACGCAGCAGGGTCCTGTTGTCCAGCGCTTCCGGCTGATCGCCTTCGAGGGTGAGGAAGGGCAGCTTGATATGTTTCTTGAGCAGGATGTTGTCTATCTGCAGGTGGCAAAAGGACTGCGTATAGCTGATCACTACATCGATCCGCCGCTGCCCAAGCTGGGGCAGGATGTCCTCCAGACGCTCAAAAACGCTGTAGGGATAGGTGTAAACGAGGTATTGGCCGATGATGTCGGGAAGCAAGGAAGGCATGGCAAACTGGCGCTGGACCTCGTTGAAGAGCACATCCGCGCCCTGCCCTGAGATCCGGTCGTAGATGTCGTGGTAGATGGGAGGCACGCCCAGATAGGCGCAGCGGAGTTTTGTAGGGATGGGGTCGCGGTTGGCGGCCTGGCGCAGAAAGGCATCCAGCTCCTCTTCAAAGCGGTCCGGATCGCCCTGGAAATCGGAGGAATTGACCAACCAGAGGTGGTTTTCCTTCCCGGTCACAAGGCGTTCCCGCCAGGTCCATTCATCCAAGGTTTTCAGCTTGGCGCGGATGGCGTCCAGACGGCGTTTCACCTTCACCACTTCGGCGCGGCTCACCTCAAAATGCGCTTCAAGCTTGCTCAGTTCGGCATCCAGAGCCTCTGGCGTGCGTTCCTGGGGAAAGGAAAAATGCCAGACCGGCAGGCCAGATTCGGCCAGCATCGCTGCCAGCGAAGCGCTATTGGAGCAATCGCCCTGCATGATGGCGATCACTTCATCCAGATCAGCGTTGAGGGCGGCGTCGTAATTGCCCTTGATCCAAGCGCAGATGGTGCGTGGAAATCCCTTTTGTTCAGCCTTGCGCACATGTTCGGCGGCATCGCCCTCCACGAAAATGTTGTTCAAGTCCACCGGTCTGTGTCCGGCGGCGAACACCACTTCCACGGGGAAGGATGTGGTGAAGCCTATCCGCTTATTCTTCATAGCTTTGCCTCAAGTATTGCTCCTCCCATTCCTCGATCTGGCTTTGGGTGGCCGCGATCTCGTTCTCCAATGCCGCCATCCTGTTTTGCAGCTCGCTGAGGCGGCCCGGCTCGGAATAGGTTTCCGAGCGCGAAAGCTCCATGTGAACGGCTTCGAGCTCTTTTTGCAGGCCCAGCAGGCGTTCGGCGCCTTTTTCGATGCTCAGATGGATCTGTTCCAGATACCAGGGGTTGATCTTCTTTCTTCGCTCGCGGGGAGGGGGAGCGGTTTTGGCGACCTCCGGTTCTTCGAAGGCCAGCTCTATCGCCCTCTTCCAGTCGCAGTCAGGTTCTTCCACGGTGGTGTAGATCCCCGCGGCGGAGGCTTTTTTGCGGAAGACCCAGAATTTGCTGGCCAGTTCGCCAAGGAACCAGCGGTCGTGGGAGACGAAGATGATGGTGCCGGAATAGGCTTTCAACGCTTCCAGCAGGGCATCGGTCATGTCGATGTCCAGATGGTTGGTGGGTTCGTCGAGGATCATCAGGTTCGGGTTGGAGTGGATCATCTGGCAGAGGAAGAGCCTGGAACGCTCGCCGCCGCTGAGCACGCGGACCCTTTTCTCCACGTCGTCGCCGCGGAAACCGAAGCGCGCCAGCCAGCTGAGGACGTAGCCCTGGGGTGCCTGGGGAACAAGCTGCCAGATGGTTTCCATCACGGTGAGCTCATCGTCCAACTGCACCTGGTGCTGGTCGTAATAGCCGATGTCGAGGCTGGCCCCGGTTTTGAGACTGCCGCCCATGATCTCGTGCTCACCCAAAAGGATGTTCAGCAGGGTGGTCTTGCCACAGCCGTTGGGCCCCAAAACGCAGATGCGGTCCTGGTAGTGGGCCTTGAGGTCCACATCGCGGGCAAGTTCCAGCTCCGGCGGGATGCCGAAACTGAGGTTCGTGAGGGTGTAAACGTCATTGCCGCTGCGTTTTCCGGAGGTCACGGGCAGGCGCAGCTGTTTCTGCTGGCCCGGCTTTTTCACGATCTCCATCCGCGCCAGCATCTTTTGGCGCGATTTGGCAGAACTGGTGCGGGTTCCGGCGATGAATTTCTGGATGTAGGCCTGGGTTTCGGAGATCAGCTTTTGCTGCCGTTCATACTGCCGTTCCTGGCTGAGGCGGGCGATCTCGTCGGCGGCCTTGAAAGAGCTGTAATTGCCCTTGGTAAAGCTGATCCGGCCCTCGCGCAGGCACCAGACGCTGCTCACTGTGTTGTCCAGGAACTGGCGGTCGTGGGAAACGATCAGAAAGGGTTTGGCCTGCTTCAGCAGATATTTTTCCAGCCAGGCGATCATCTCCAGGTCGAGGTGGTTGGTGGGCTCGTCCAGGATCAGCAGATCGTGCTCCAGCAGCAGGATGGCGGCCAGGCAGATGCGGGTCTGCTCACCGCCGCTGAAATCACCGCAGCGCCTGGGCCAGGTCTCCGGCGGCAGGCTCAGCGAGGTGAGCACATACTTCAGTTCATTCTCAAATTCGTAGCCGCCCAGGCTGGTGTAACGCTCCACGCATTGATTGAGCCTCGTTTCGGTTTCCGGGTTGTGATGCCGCGCCAACTCACGGGAAAGGAGGTCGATCTCGTCCGCAAGCGAGATCAGTTCCTCTCGGGAAGCGCGTACATGGTCCAGCAGGCTGATGTCGGGATCCAGCTTCAGGTCCTGCGGCAGCCAGGCCACGCGGCAGTTCCGGGCGCGCAAAACCTCTCCCGAACTCGGCTGCAGCAAGCCCAGAAACAGGCGGATCAGGGTGGTCTTGCCGGAACCGTTGGTTCCGATCAGCCCCACCCGGCTGTTCTGCTCCAAACTGCAGTTCACCTGGTCCAGAACGTAGTTGCCGCCGAATTCCAGCGACAGATCGCGCGCGCGGATCAAACTCATGCTGTCATCTTCATCCTTTCTGAAATTGGCGCGAATGGCTTCCTGGCTCACTTTCGCGTCTTGTTCAAACCATCCTTTCCAAAGGGGCGGCGCTGTCAAATACAAATTTTGCTTGTCAAAAACGGGGGCTGTTTTTTTTAGGTTCCAAGGTCCGGGATGTAGCGCAGTCCGGCTAGCGTACTTGAATGGGGTTCAAGTGGTCGCAGGTTCAAATCCTGTCATCCCGACCAACACTATCAGACCCGGGTGAGAGCCCGGGTTTTGTTTTTTCCAGCGGTTTACCCTTTCTTAGCCCTTTCCTGTTCACCCCCTGTTCGCCTCCCGCTTAGTTCCCGCTTGGCGGGCGGGAAGTCAGCGGGAGGCGAATGGGAAGTGAATGGGAAGTGGCAAAGGGCGGGTCAACGACCGACTGAGGCTGAAATCAGCTTGGAGCAAGGCTTTTGAGGAAGGCAGAGGTCCGGCGCGCAGCAGGATCGGGGGAGGATGTCAATTCAAGTGCCAGAGGGCGAGTTCCTTCTGGCGCCTGATCTCTGAGGGCTTCGGCACGTGGATGGGCCTGCCGGTGTAATAATCCAATCCGGTATAATACATGCAGGTGCTTACCGTCATGGGCGTGGGGGTGAATTCCTGCACCTGTTCCACCTTCAGGCGGTTCCGGACCAGCCAGCGGCGCAGTTCCAGAGCGTCCTGGATGGTGGTGCCGGGATGGCCGATGATGATGTAGGGGATGATCTGGCGTTTTAGGCCGGCCTGTTTGCAAGCCTGGAAAAACTCGCGGGAAAACTCCTCAAAACTGGAGATCTCCGGCTTTCCCATCAAACGCAGAACCGCGGGAACGCTGTGTTCAGGGGCCAGTTTCAGCCTGCCTCCTGTGTATTTGGCGGCCAGGGACCTGATGTAGTCGGGACTGCGCAGGGCCAGATCGTGCCTGATCCCAGAGGCGATGAAGACGTGATTGACCTCTGGCAGCTGCTCCAGTTTTTCCAGAAGCCGCAGCTGCTCTCGGTGGGCCGGTTTCAGTCGTGGGCAGATCTTGGGATGGAGGCAGGAGGAGCGTTTGCAGCTGTCCGGCCAGCCCAGTTCGCAGACCGAGGCGTACATGTTGGCAGTGGGACCGCCCACATCGGAAATGGTTATGGCTCTTTTGCGTTTACTGGAGAGGGTTTTGGCCTCTCTGACAAGGGAATCCGCGGATCGGGACCGAATGGCCCGCCCCTGGTGGGTGGCGATGGCGCAGAAATTGCAGCCGCCATAGCAGCCGCGATGAGAGGTGAGCGAATCCCTGATCTGTTCGAAGGCCGGGATCTTCTGCTGACCGTAGCGCGGATGGGGCGCGTATTCAAAGGGCAGGGTGTAAAGCGCGTCCAGGTCCTTTTGGCCAAGGCCAGCCGCGGGCGGATTGTGCCGCAGCCAACGTCCGCCGTTCAGCTGGTAGAGGGTCTTTGTCTGCTGGTTTTCCTCAAAGAGGTGGGTCATGCGGTGAAAAGTGTGTTTGTCCGCGCAGGCGAGGTTGTCCGGCAGCGCCAGATCTGCCTCGGAAGGAGGTTGCGGGCTGAAGGCAACGGTCCCCAAAATTTCCGTGAGCTCCGCCGGATTTTTCCTGTCACGCAAAGCCCTGGCGATCTCCAGAACAGCGTTTTCGCCCATGCCGTAAACCAGGAGAAAGGCCTTGGCATCGGCCAGGAGGCTGGCGCGGACCTTGTCCTGCCAAAAATCGTAGTGCGCGATCCGGCGCAGAGAGGCCTCGATGCCGCCCAGAATCAGCGGGACCCTTTTGTACAGGCGTTTCAGGGCGTTCGCGTAGATCAGGCTGGCGCGGTCGGGACGCAGGCCGGCCCTGCCGCCGGGGCTGTAGGCGTCGTCATTGCGCTTTTTGCGCTGGGCGGTGTAATTGCAGACCATCGAGTCCAGGTTGCCCGCCGTGATGCCGAAAAAGAGGCGGGGCTCGCCCAGGGCCTGGAAATCAGGGTCCTTGGAGGGATCCGGCTGGGGAATGATGCCCACGCGGAAACCTGCGGCCTCCAGATGCCGGCCAATGATGGCCGCTCCGAAGCTGGGATGGTCCACATAGGCGTCACCGGACACGATCACGATGTCCAGTTCGCTCCAGCCGCGGGCTTGGGCCTCAGCCAGGTTGGTGGGTAAGAAGGGCATGGCTTGTAAAAGTCAGGGGCAGAAGCTGCTTGCTTCCGCCCCTGAAGATGCAGGGTAAAAGGTCCGCGGTCAGCCGCTGACCCGGATGATGTTGATGGCTTGGGTGCCTTTGTCCGTCTCCATCAGGTCGAAGCTGACGATCTCGTCCTGCTCCAGAACTTTCAATTCCCGGGGAGAGTTGGTGACGATGGACTTCCAGTGTACGAAATATTCCTTGTTGTCTTCTGTGATAATAAAGCCGTAGCCTTTATTCTTGTTAAACCACTTAACTTTTCCTTTCATTGGTACCTCTTAAATATTAGTAACTCCACAAATAGTATAAGCCAAAATCAGTCAACAGAAAAATGAAATTTCTCCAGGCCGCGGCTTGAGCTCTGGAGCGGATAATTTTTCATTGACGATTTTGCCGCGACGGAAGATGATGCCAAACAAAGCCGAAATGCTTGC
>JAEAME010002039.1_pt1 | contig 12543 bp, 11 predicted proteins | sample 8958731 | NCBI WGS metagenome assembly JAEAME01 (sample SAMN16933194, study PRJNA681113) | bioreactor sludge metagenome | isolation source: anerobic bioreactor sludge (Control) | place: India:Bengaluru | collected 2018-10-24 | reverse complement strand
CGAATGCGGAGTTTTCCGATAATCTGCGCTGAGACAAAGCCTGCGATATCCGTACATTTGATGTCAGCTATCCTGCGGATTATCACCGGAAGCGATTCGCCGGCAAAAAGGTCGGCTATACGGTTCTCGTTAAAGATATTAAAGAAAAACAACTGGCCGAGCTGAATGACGATTTTGCCAAAGATATGGGCTCCGACAGCCTGGAAGCCCTGAAAACCAGGGTTCGCAATGATTTGGTAACGCAGGCGAAGCAAGTTGCCGAAAAGAAGGCCAGAGAGACCCTGCTCGATACCATCATGCAGGGTCAAACGGTGGAGGTTCCGGAGTGTTTGGTAAATGAGGAACTCGAGGCCCATGCGAACAGGGTGGCAACCAACCTGGCGCACCAGGGCGTGGACATTAATCAAGCCTCCATCGATTGGAAAAAGATTTTCGAAGAGGAAAGGCCTCGGGCGGAACAGGCTGTTCGACGGTCGCTGTTCCTCGACACGATTGCCCGACAGGAAGGCATCGAGGTAACAGAGGACGAGATCGACGAGGAACTGCAGAAGTTCGCGCAAGGCATGGGAAAGACCGCAGCAACCCTGCGGGCGCAACTCGAAAAAGAGGAACGAATACATGGCTTTGTGGAGCATTTGCGCCAGAACAAGGCGCTTGATTTCATCTATCGCAATGCTAATATAACCGAGGGGTGAGAAGCATTGGCACTTATTCCAATGGTGGTCGAGCAGACCAATAGAGGTGAGCGCGCATTCGACATCTATTCCCGTCTCCTGAAAGACAATATCATCTTTCTGGGAACACCGATCGATGACAATGTCGCGAACGTCGTAACAGCCCAATTCCTTTTCCTGGAAGCCGAGGACCCGGAGAAAGACATCCACCTGTACATTAACTCTCCCGGCGGATCCATATCGGCGGGGATGGCTGTCTATGACACGATGCAATACATAAAGCCGAATGTCTCGACTATTTGCATCGGTCAGGCGGCCAGCATGGGAGCCTTGCTGCTTGCGGCAGGCACTCCGGGGAAGCGCTTTGCCCTGCCAAACTCCAGAATTCTGATCCATCAGCCATCGATGAGCGGCCTTGCGGGCCAGGCCACCGATATCGACATTCACGCAAAAGAGATTCTCAGACTGCGCGAATCCATGAATGGAATCCTAGCAAAACACACCGGCCAGAGCATCGAACGAATCGAGAAAGATGTCGAGCGCGATTACATAATGACCGCGAGCCAAGCAAAAGAATACGGCATAGTGGATCAGGTAATCGTGAGAAAAGAATAGGGAAGCCTATCTGCATTCTGGAGGACTCCTTTGAGAAAAGACGACGAGAGAGATGATGTCTTAAGATGCTCCTTCTGTTCCAAGAGCCAGAATGACGTCAAAAAGCTCATTGCCGGCCCCACGGTTTACATCTGCGACGAATGCGTCGACGTCTGCAACGAGATCATCGCCGACGACGTTGTGACTTCCCCGATCGGCGAAAAACTTCCCAAACCCCAGGAAATAAAGGAATTTCTCGATTTATATGTGATCGGCCAGGAGTTGACCAAGAAGAAGCTCGCCGTCGCCGTCTACAATCATTACAAGCGCCTGGAAATATCCAAGAAACGCGGCGATCTCGAACTGCAGAAGAGCAATGTGTTGCTCATGGGGCCGACGGGCACCGGCAAGACGCTGCTGGCTCAAACCCTGGCCAAAATGCTTTCGGTGCCGTTCGCCATCGTTGACGCCACGACGCTGACCGAGGCGGGTTACGTTGGAGAGGACGTCGAAAATATAATTCTCAAGCTGCTGCAGAACGCGGGCGGGGACAAGGAAAAATGCCAGCAGGGGATCGTTTATATCGACGAAATCGATAAGATCGCCCGCAAAGACGAAAATCCCTCGATTACGCGCGACGTATCGGGAGAAGGAGTGCAGCAGGCGCTGCTCAAGATATTGGAGGGCACCGTAGCCAACGTTCCTCCTCAGGGAGGGCGCAAACACCCGCACCAGGAATTCATCCAGATCGATACCACAAACATCCTTTTTATATGCGGCGGCGCGTTTGTCGGCCTGGAGAAAATCATCGAGCGCCGGATCGGCAAAAAAAGCATGGGATTCCTCGTCGGCGACAAATCGGCCAAAGGATTGAAAAGCTCCAGGAAGGACCAAACCTCCAATTTGCTGGAGGCCTGTGAGCCCAGAGATCTCATCAAGTACGGCCTGATCCCGGAATTTGTCGGCAGGCTTCCCGTCATCGGATCGCTCTCGGAACTGGATCACGCGGCTCTGGTTGAAATTCTTACGAAACCCAAAAACGCCCTGGTGCGCCAGTATCAAAAGCTGTTTGAGTTTGAAAACGTCAAGCTGAAATTCACCGATGACGCCATAGGCGCGGTTGCCAACCTTGCCCTGGAGCGCAAGATGGGCGCCCGGGGTTTGAAAATCATCCTCGAAGATCTTATGTTGGACGTGATGTACCAGTTGCCGTCGCAGAAAAAGGTTAAAGAATTTATGATTACGCGCGAAATGGTCGAGAACAAAGATATAGTATTCGCACTGATGGAAAAAGCCGGATAACCAAAGAATGACAAACGAAACTACCGCCAAGAAAACTGAACGACTCCCGATGATCCCGATCCGGGACGTCGTGGTATTTCCACACATGATGATCCCGTTCGTGATTGGGCGGCCCACATCCGTGCGCGCACTGGAATTCGCTTTGGAGGGTTCCAAACGGGTTTTCCTGGCAACTCAGATGGATGCTTCGGTCGACGAACCCAAGGCATCGGATATCTATGCAGTGGGCACCGTGGCCAATATCGTCCAGAGCGTGAAGCTGTCGGACGGCAATATAAAGGTCCTCGTCGAAGGAGTCCAGCGCGTCCGGGCAATCCGGTATTCCAATGATCCCGGATTTTTTGTAGCCGACGTGGAACTGCTCGACGAGACATCCGCGTCCAGCGCCCGCACAAATCTGCTGATCAAGAGGCTGCAGACCGTTTTCGAACAATTCTCCAAGCTGAGCCATCATGTCAACTACGATGCGATTTTGAACGCCATGAAGACGCTGGAACCGTCCAAGCTGGCGGACAACATCTGCGCCAACCTCCCGATCGGCATCGAGGAAAAGCAGCAGCTTCTGGAAATGGTGGATCTGGCGGAGCGGATCGAAAAGATCAACGAGATCATCGAAGTCGAGATGGAAAAGATCAAGGTAGACCGCAATATCCAGGGACGCGTCAAGCGCCAGATGGAGCGGGCTCAAAAAGAGTACTACCTGAACGAGAAGATGAAGGCGATCCAGAAGGAATTGGGCCGCAAGGACGAGAAAAGCGAGCTCGACGACCTGAAGAAGCAGGTCGAGGCGGCAAAGATGCCGAAGGACGCCAATGAAAAAGCGATCAAAGAAATCCAGCGGCTCGAAATGATGCCGCCGATGTCGGCGGAATCGACGGTTTCCAGGACGTATCTCGATTGGCTGCTGGCCATGCCCTGGAACAAGAAATCGAAGGAAATCCGCAGCATCAACTGGTCCAAGAAGGTCCTGGAAGAAGATCACTACGGTCTGGAAAAAATCAAGGATCGCATCCTTGAATTCCTTGCCGTGCGCAGCCTGGTCAAGAAGCCGCAGGGAACGATTCTCTGTTTCGTCGGCCCGCCGGGCGTCGGGAAGACGTCGCTGGGCAAATCGATCGCGCGCGCAACCGGGAGAAAATTTGTCAGGCTGTCCCTCGGAGGAGTCCGTGACGAAGCGGAGATCCGAGGCCACCGAAGAACTTACATCGGCGCGCTGCCGGGCCAGATCATCCAGTACATGAAAAAGGCGGGCACGCGTAATCCCGTATTCATGCTGGACGAAGTCGACAAGATGAGCATGGATTTCCGCGGCGATCCGTCCGCCGCCCTTCTGGAAGTGCTCGATCCCGAGCAGAACCACATGTTCGTAGACCACTACCTCGACACCGAATTCGACCTGTCGATGGTTATGTTCATCGCGACCGCCAACGTCCTGCACACGATACCGCGGGCGTTGCAGGACCGCATGGAAGTCATACAGCTTTCGGGTTACACCGAGAACGAGAAGCTCGAAATCGCCAAGCGGTTCCTGGTCCGCAAGCAGATAGAGGCCAACGGGCTGACGGCGAAACAGATCCAGTTCACCGATGACGCGCTGCTGGAGATTATCCGCAAATACACGCGCGAATCCGGAGTGCGCAACCTGGAACGCGAGATCGCCAATGTTTGCCGCAAGACCGCCAAGAGAATCGTGACGGCCGAACTCAAGACCAGCACAATTTCGCCCGAAGAAGTGGAAAAACTGCTGGGGCGGCCGAAATTCCGCGTTCAGGGAATCAGCGAAAGCAACCAGGTCGGCCTGACCACGGGCCTTGCCTGGACGGAGGTCGGCGGCGAAGTGCTGCAGACCGAAGCGACGCTTATGGATGGAAAGGGCCAGTTGACCCTGACAGGGAAACTGGGCGAAGTCATGCAGGAATCCGCTCGGGCTGCGATGACGTTCGTTCGCAGCCGGGCCGCCGAATACGGCATCGGCCGGGAATTTCACCGGAAGATGGATTTGCATATTCATATCCCGGAAGGCGCCATACCCAAAGACGGACCTTCCGCCGGAATCACGATGGCAACCACCATCGTTTCGGCGCTGACCAAGATCCCGGTACGCAAGGACGTCGCGATGACCGGGGAGATCACGCTGCGGGGCAAGGTACTGCCCATAGGCGGAGTGAAGGAAAAACTCCTGGCGGCGCACCGCGCCGGCATCAAGAATGTCATTCTCCCGAAAGAGAATGAGAAAGACCTCCAGGACCTCCCGCCAGATATCCTGGAAGTCATGAGCGTTAACCTGGTAGAAACCATGGATGAAGTCCTGCAGATAGCCTTGGAGAGACAGCCAGTCTCCAGGCAGGTATCTCAGATGTCGGATATGAAGGGCGCTCGTCCAAACGAGAACGTCGCACACTGAACCTGATTCCCCACGATTCCCGGTGGCACAAGCCGAATTTGTCATAAGCGCCGTCTCGAAACGTGATTTCCCGCACGAGGGAATTCCCGAAGTAGTGTTCGCCGGCAGGTCCAACGTCGGCAAATCCAGCCTGATCAACCGGCTTGCGGGCAGGGCGAACCTGGCACGGACAAGCGCTACACCGGGGAAAACCCGGTGCATCAATTTCTACCGGATCAACGGAGGTTTCTACTTTGTCGATTTGCCCGGCTTCGGCTATGCCAAGGCAGCAAAAAGCGCAGTAGAGAGATGGAAGGAGTTCATAGAGCAGTATTTTCAAAGCAGAACGACCATTGCGCTGGTCGTCCAGCTGGTCGATTCGAGGATGCCGCCGACGGACCTGGACCTTCGTCTTTCCGACTGGCTGGCAAAGTTGAATTTGCCGCGTCTGCTGGTCGCGACAAAATCCGATAAGCTTTCGAATAATCAAAGGAGCGCTTCGACGCGCATTATATCCAATTCATTGGGGGGTGTATCTGTGGTGATGTCCTCGGTCAAAACCGGGGCAGGATGCAAGGAAATCTGGAAACGGGTGCTGGGAGCAGCCGCCTTCATTGAGTCCGCAAGCAAGTAGCCATTGAATACCCACCCTATTCTCCCTCCGGAGGGAGCCGCACATGCCTGAAACGACGCAACGTCGAAACAGCAACGGCCGCGAAAACGGCCATCTGAATATTCTTGAACTGAAGGAGATGAACATCTCCGCACTGACCGAAGTCGCCAAAGATCTGAACGTTCCCGGGTATGCCGGGATGCGGAAGCAGGAACTCATATTCGAGATCCTGCGAGCCCAGACCGAACAGAGCGGACTGATCTTTTCCGAGGGCGTCCTGGAGACGCTTCCCGAAGGCTTCGGATTCCTCCGGGCACCCGACTACAATTACCTCCCCGGACCGGATGACATTTATGTTTCACCGTCGCAGATCCGCAAATTTGATTTGCGGACCGGAGATACGGTTTCAGGCCAGATCCGCCCCCCGAAGGAAGGAGAACGCTATTTCGCACTGATAAAAGTCGAAGCGGTCAACTTCGAGCATCCCGACGCGGCGAAGGATAAGATATTTTTCGACAATCTGACCCCGCTCTATCCGCAGGAGCACCTAAAACTGGAAACCGTGTCGGGCAATCTGTCCGGCAGAGTCATGGATCTTCTGGCGCCCATCGGCAAGGGGCAGCGCGGTTTGATTGTATCCCCACCGCGGACGGGGAAAACGATGCTGCTGCAGTCCATCGCAAACGCCATTTCCAAGAATCATCCGGAGGTCGTACTTATCGTGCTGTTGATCGATGAACGGCCGGAAGAAGTTACTGATATGCAGCGGTCCGTTAAGGGCGAAGTCGTCAGCTCCACGTTCGATGAGCCGGCATCGCGCCACGTCCAGGTCGCCGAAATGGTGCTGGAAAAGGCCAAGCGGTTCGTCGAGCATAAGCGCGATGTCGTGATCCTGCTGGACAGCATCACGCGGCTGGCCCGCGCCTACAACACCATCGTGCCCCCAAGCGGAAAAGTCCTCTCCGGCGGCGTGGACAGCAACGCCCTGCAGCGGCCGAAGCGGTTCTTCGGCGCCGCGCGGAATATCGAGGAGGGTGGAAGCTTGACGATCATCGCCACGGCCCTGATCGATACCGGCAGCCGAATGGACGACGTCATATTCGAAGAGTTCAAGGGCACCGGCAACATGGAGCTGCATCTCGACAGAAAACTCGTCGACAGGCGTGTCTTCCCTGCCATCGACATCAACAAGTCGGGCACCAGAAAAGAGGAACTGCTTATACCCACCGCAGACCTGAACCGCATCTGGGTGCTGCGCAAGGTCCTGACGCCTCTGTCCATCACGGAAAGCATGGAACTGCTGCTGGACAAGCTCTCAAAGGCCAAAACAAACGGGGATTTCCTCAATTCCCTCTCGGGCGGCAGAGAATAGGCAACCGATTCCGGACCGATGCATCCAGATTTCCATCCGGAATTCAAATTCCAGATTCCGGATGGAAATGCGACAGGAGGCTTTGAAATCCGGAATCAATAATTTGCTTAAAGTGGCAGGGGACCTGCCGCCGCGGCGTCTTCCCCGAAGCATCAACTTGGGGTATATTGCCTAAAGCTATCACGGAGGAACTCTCATGCGCTATTTCATCACAGCATTCGTTATGTTAGTTCTTTTGAGCATGGCAAGCCCTTCCGGCTTCGCCCAGTTGCGCAATCTCAGCGAATACTCGCATGACTGCATTAACGTAGATCAAACCGTTTTCGTTCTCAGGGAAAAGGACACTGCGGAGTTTCACTGGGCTTCCGAGTGGACGCACACGACGGCATACGCTCAACCGGAAAAAGAGGCGATTTTTGCATGGAAGTTCAAGGACGGATCCAAGGCGTATTCGAATCAGGGAGACTTCATTCTCGGAGACCTCGGCAAAGCCACGGGATATCTGATAACCGGCAAATCGGCAAACCTGGAAGATATCAACGGCAAAAAGATCCAGCCTCTGACCTCCACAAACTATCCCGTTGAGCTTGAACTCTGGATCGGCGAAATCGACGGTTCAGCCGGCTATAAACCCGAGCACCTTTTGGACAAGGTCTGCTTTGAGGGTAGCGGCATCCGTCCAGACGAGCCCAATCATTTTTGCAGGTGTCACTAGCCCGCATTATCTTGCGGTGTCGATGAAAAAAAGCGGCCGCTCAATTGTGCCCGGAATTATGCGATAAACTTCGTCATGGAGTTTGATTCGGCGAATTTCCGATTGAAGTCGCGTATGCGTCCCACCTCAATATACCCGTCGCGCAGCGCAATCTGTTGAGCCTTTCCACGCATGCTTCGCGAAATCAAAGCCATGCGAGCCCCCGTACCGGCTGCATTGCCCATTTGCCGGAACCGGTCGAGCGGCAGGGGCGGCAGCATTCCAATTTCAATGGCGCTCTCTACGTCGATATACGTACCGAACGCGCCGGCAAGCAGAATCCGGTCGATTTTGTCTTCACTCAATCCCTCCGCCTCAACCAGCGCCCGGATGCCCACGCGTATGGCCGCTTTGGCCAACTGCAACTCCCGGACATCCTTCTGGGAAATGGTGATTGTTTCGCTGCCCGGAGTCTCTGCGAGAACGAATTCCAATCCCCCATTTGAGCTGCGTACGCGAGGATGGCGGCCCATTCTTCCCATGCCATCAATGATATTGTTCAACCGCAGTTGAGCCACCACATCCAGGAGTCCGGAACCGCAAACACCGACGGGCGGTTTGCCCTCGATGGTCTGGATGCCCAGGTTGTCTCCGGTCAAGCGCACATGCTCGATCGCGCCGGGCGCGGCGCGCATTCCGAATTTGATATGAGCGCCCTCGAAAGCGGGACCGGAGGCGCAGGACACGCTTCGCATCGTGCCGCGATGGTTCAGGCATATTTCCGTATTGGTTCCGATGTCGACGGCAAGCACCGTGCTCTCCGATTCGTCGATTCCCGCCGCAAGCAGCATCGCCACATGATCCGCACCCACAAAACCGGCGATATTGGGCAACAGGTGGGCATAGGCGCCCGGGGCGATATGCAGTTCAATATCCCTTGCCTTGATGTCGACCGCAGACCGCACGGCCGGCACATAGGGCGCCATACCCAATTGCCGCACGGGGAGTTTTAGAAGCATATGGTGAATGGCCGTATTCCCGACAATGACCGCATCCACGATATCGCATCGAACGGTCCGGGTTTCGGAGCATAGAGATTCGACAGCTTCGTTCAGCGCTTCTACCAGAAGGGACTGCAGCTTTGCGGCATTTTGCGGGGATTTTTCGGCCGCCGCCAGCCGGGCAATGATATCTTCGCCGTAGGATATTTGAGGATTCATCAAGCCCCTGGATGCCAGCGTTTTTCCGCTTTCCAGGTCTACAAGATAGACGGCAATCTTGGTAGTACCGATGTCTGCGGCGAGACCGAGCCACCGGGAGGAAGGATCGCCCAGCGCCACTATCTCAGTTTCGCGTATTGCGACGCATACATGCCAGTTTGCCTTGCGAAGCACGGAAGACAGCGTCTGTTGCACTCTGAAATCGATGCCGCCTGGAGAAACGCCATGTTGCGTTAATAGGGCAGCCCACAGGGTTTGATCGTCCGCTTCCGGAGCATCCAGCGAGGGCGGACTTAATCGCACAACCAGGTTGCGAATTAGAGGTTCAGGTTCGACGGCCAATTCCAATCCTTCAACCTGCATGCGCTGCGGCGCCGTTAAAGACTCCGGGGGCACATGGATTGTAGCGTCGCTTCTGACGTGAGTCCGGCAGGCAAGACGATAATTCTGTGCCAATTCCCTTTCCGACAGGCGTGATTTTTCATCCTCAGTCTGTTCGCCGACATCTCCCGAAATTGCCTGCACTTTGCAGCGTCCGCATATGCCGAAACCTCCGCAAACGCTCACAAGGTCTACATTCAACTGACGCGCGCAGTCCAGAAGAGACTGCTCGGAGGGAAATTCGCCCCTCCGCCCAACCGGTTCAAATTCGATGGCAAACAAATGTACACTCCCTCCAAATATTGGGTCAAAGTGTATACCAATTTCAGTGACAGTCACCATAACTCCGAAATTATTTATTGCAGAAACTGGTGACTGCCCATGATAAATATAAGCAATCGTTACTGTTAGAAAAGTTCCACCAGGCGGTAATTTCGGAGTTATGGTGACTGTCACCGAAATTCGGAGCTGGTGAGCCAGCGGCAGAACTTACCGGCACTGGAAGGTATTTCCTTCGCATTTGCCGTTTTTTCCATTTCCGCGACGATAGCGCTTCCGACGACGGCGCCGTCGGCAATCTGCCACACAGCCTGCACATGCTCCGGTCTGGAGATGCCAAAGCCGACGGCAACCGGAAGGCGCGAGTGTTTGCGTACGCGCTCTACCGTCGGGAGCACGTCACCGGAAAGCCGTTCCTGGGCTCCAGTCACGCCCGTCCTCGAGACGACATACACAAAGCCGCTGGAGCATCTGGCGATTTTGGCAATCCGGTCTTCACTGCTGGTGGGAGCCGCAAGGAAAACGCAGTCCAAGGCATTTGCCTCCATGCAGGCGCAATATTTTTCGGCTTCTTCCGGAATGATGTCGGTTACGAGAATGCCGTCGACTCCCGCGGAGCGCGCGTCGCGGGCCAGCGAATCCAGGCCATATTGAAATACCGGGTTGAAATAGCTGAACAGAAGCAGGGGCACTTCCGTTTGTCTGCGGATCGATTCCACTGCCTTCAGATAATCAGACATGCTGTACCGATGGGCCAGAGCCCGCGAGCCTGCGCGCTGAATCACAGGGCCATCCGCCACCGGATCGGAGAATGGAATACCCAATTCCACGATATGAGAGCCCGCATTCTCCAGTTCCGGCACAAGTTCCACTGTAGTCTCCAGGTCGGGATCGCCCGCCATTATGAAAGGGATGAAGGCCTTTGCTCCGCTTTTCTTCAGTTCCTGAAACTTATTGCCTATTCGTCGCTCCATTGTATGCGTTCCTTGTATGCAAAGAGGGAAGCAAGTCGTTGGTTGTTAGTCGTCAGCAAGATTTGCCATCCCACCAGCAACTAACGACTAACGGCTGAAAGTATTTCGGAAACCTGGTTTACATCCTTGTCGCCGCGGCCGGAAAGATTCACGATGACGAGAGTATCCTTTTCCAGCTCTGGCGCTATCCGGATCAGTTCGGCAATTGCATGAGCGCTTTCAAGTGCCGGAATGATGCCCTCTGTGCGGCTCAGAAGCCGGAACGCCTCCAGCGCCAGATCATCGTTGATGGAGGTATACTGCACGCGGCCCCGGTCATGCAGGTATGAATGCTCCGGCCCCACTGCCGGGTAGTCCAGCCCGGCAGAAACGGAATGCGTGGCCGCAATCTGGCCATTTTCATCCTGCAGAACATAGCTGTAGGTTCCCTGCAGCACCCCTGTCCGCCCGCCGCTGAAGCGGGCGGCATGTTCGCCGAGAGCGGTGCCTCTGCCTCCGGCCTCCACGCCTATCATTCTGACGCCTGGCTCTTGCAGGAATTCGTGAAAGAGGCCGATCGCATTGCTCCCCCCGCCGACGCAGGCGACGAGCAGATCCGGAAGGCGCCCCTCTGCCGCGAGGATTTGGGCGCGCGCCTCCATGCCGATAATGGTCTGGAAATCGCGTACGATCAAGGGATAGGGATGAGCTCCCAGAACCGATCCGAGCAGGTAGTGCGTCCCGGACACGTTTGTCACCCAATCCCGCATGGCTTCATTGATGGCATCCTTAAGCGTGCGGCTGCCCGAATCCACCGGCCGGACTTTGGCGCCCAGCAGCTGCATTCGGAATACGTTCAGGGACTGGCGGCGCATATCCTCCGTTCCCATGTAAATCTCGCACTCCATTCCAAAAAGAGCCGCCGCAGTGGCCGTGGCCACTCCGTGCTGTCCGGCTCCGGTTTCGGCGATGATGCGTGTTTTGCCCATGCGACGCGCCAGCAGGATCTGGCCGATGGCATTGTTGATCTTGTGTGCGCCCGTGTGAGTCAGATCCTCGCGTTTGAGATAAACGCGTCCTCTGCCGAGGAGAGAGGCGATGCGGCGCGCAGGCGAAAGCGGCGTCGGGCGTCCCGCATAATTCCGCAGCAGATCGTTCAGTTCGGTGTGAAAGCCGGGATCCTTTACGGCCTCGCGATATGCATCCTCGAGTTCCCGGAGCGGACCCATCAGCGTTTCGGGAACGAACCGTCCCCCATAAGAACCGTATCGCCCGCGTTCATCGGGACCGGTAAAGCTATCGTTCGGCATATCTCACCTCGTCCATAAACTGCTTAAGCTTGGCTGCATCCTTTTTTCCCGGCGCGCATTCAACTCCGCTGCAAACGTCGACGGCATACGGCGTCACAATCCGAATTGCCTCCCTCACATTGTCGGGCCGGAGGCCTCCCGCCAAAATTATCGGGCGCGTGCGCTTCAGGCCGTTCAAAAGATTCCAGTCAAACGGCTTCCCCGTTCCGCCGAACAGAACATCGTCTTTTGCATCCAGCAAAAATGCCTGTACGGGGTATTCCTCCAGAGCGGATGCAGGACCGCTCTCGCCTATGCGCACCGCTTTGATTAGAGTCCACTCGCCGAGCGCCCGGCAGTATTCAGGAGTCTCGTCGCCATGAAGCTGCAAAATCCGGACTCCCGCGGCATGAGCCGTTGAGGAGACTCGGGCCGGATCAGCCACGTTTACGAACAGCCCAACGGTGGCTGCAAACACCGGAAGGCGCCGTATAATCGACCGGGCATCTTCAGGACGAATATATCGTGGACTGTCCTGGAAAAAGTTGAATCCCAGCGCGTCAACGCCCGCATCCAGCGCCGATACGGCATCTTCATATTTTGTGATACCGCAAACTTTGACCTTCATTCGCCTATCCTCGATTCCAGATTTCAGATTTCAGATAGCTATCATGCATGCGGTCCATTACCGGAAAATTCTACTTAATAGACTGTGATTCTCGCGCAGATTGTTCATCTGGAATCACTACTGTCCCGTTAAATGTCGAATAGATTCAACTGGTTATCGGG
>JAEAME010002038.1_pt1 | contig 12551 bp, 12 predicted proteins | sample 8958731 | NCBI WGS metagenome assembly JAEAME01 (sample SAMN16933194, study PRJNA681113) | bioreactor sludge metagenome | isolation source: anerobic bioreactor sludge (Control) | place: India:Bengaluru | collected 2018-10-24 | reverse complement strand
TGTATGATATGTACAAGCCCTGGTACAAAGAACTCCCGTTGAGTGAGGCGATCTGGAAAGAACTGGTGACTCTGCCTCTCTACCCGGATCTGCAAGAAGATGAATTTGATTTGATCACAAACACGATCAAGGTGTTTTACCTTTGAACCGGCAGCCCCTGGTGGCAGTGGTCACAGTCAACTGGAATACTGCCAAAGAAACCCTGCAATGCGTGGATTCAGTCCTCAAGTCTGACTATTCCAACCTGTCACTGTTGGTGGTGGACAACGGATCCCGGCCTGGAGAACTGGGGATTTTACAGTCCGGATTACCGCCAAAGGTTGAGTTGCTGGCCTTGGACAAGAACTACGGTTATGTGGGAGGTGTAAACAGAGGCCTGAAAAGGGCTGAGGAGCTATTGCCGGAATACTACCTGGTGATGAACAACGACACAGTGCTTGACCAAGCGGCCGTCAGCGAACTGGTCAAAGCAGCCGCAAGGCAGCAGAACAATTGCATCGTCACCGGAATTGTGTATGATTACCATCAGCCGGAGATCATCCAGCAGACCGGCTCTAAATGCATCAATCGGAGAAGGCTGGTGTACGAGCCTTTGCACCGGAATGTCCGGGATCCAGGTTTGCTCGAAGAAGACGTGGAGATGGACATGATCGACGATGTGTTTTGGCTGCTGCCCCGGAGCGTTATAAAAAAAGTTGGTTATTACTGTAACCATTTCTGGTTCAATGACGAACAGGCGGATTACGCCCTGCGGGCGATCAAAACGGGGTTCAAGCTCATGTTCACGCCCAAGGCAAAATTGTGGCATAGAGGGAGCCTGTCGATCGGAGGCAAGGCCAGGAACCCCGTCCGCGCCTATTTTGATCTTAAGGCAAGGCTGCTGCTCAGGTACAGACACTTGAACCGGATCGATTTTACCGGCTACTACCTAAGCGTGGTGGCTTCTTTGATCAAAGCCTCCATCAAGATCCTGATCAAATGCATGTTAAATAAGGAAGCCGATTGGAAGGCCATTGAAGCAAGATTTTTGGGTTTTCGTGACTTCAATAAATGGATGTTCAATAAACAACCTGATACTGGGGCATACCCCAAAGTAATAAAAAGGACTTGAAATGCTCAGGAAATTACTAAGGGCTTGGAAAGCAAAATACCCGGCGCTATTCTTATGGTACATAAGGATGAAAATCCGCGGCAAGAAGCTGCTGATCCCGGACCAAAAATACGTTGAGAACTATTATTGCCAAAAACATGGCGTCAAGCCCGATCTTGTTCATCCCAAAAAATTCTCAGAGCATGTGGTCAAAATCCTCTTGACGCCTCCCCCTCAACTGAAAGTTTTTTGTGCTGATAAGTATGAAGCCAGGAAGTATGTCGAGGAAAAGGTGGGCAAGGAAGTCCTCAATGAACTCTACGGCGTTTTTTCAGATTACGGGAGCTTCAGGCAATCCTATGAGCAGCTACCCGATCAATTTGTCATAAAAGCCACGCATGGATCATCCTGGAACTACATCTGCAAGGACAAGGGACAGGTGGATGAAAAAGAGCTTAAAAGGCTGATCCAACACTGGCTTAAAAGCAACTTCTATCACCACCTCAGGGAGTTGGTTTACAGGGATATCCCTCCCCGGATCGTCTGTGAAAAGTACATGGAAGACGATAGCGGGGGGCTTACTGATTACAAAGTTCATTGTTTTAACGGGCAACCCAAATTTCTGCACATGGTTGTGGGCAGATACAGCGAAATGGTTTACAACACTTATGATGTAAAAGGGAATTGGTTGGATCTGGATTTTTCACAGGGACATGCTGACGTTAATGTGAAGCTTAATCCTGACCTGCCCCTAGCAAAACTCCTTGATTACAGCAGAGCGCTAGCGGCGGATTTTGATTATGTGAGGGTTGACTTTTATTTTGTTCAGAGGAGATTGATCTTTGGCGAGTTTACGTTTACCCACATGCACGGGCATTACGGTCTGCCGGTGGATAAAGACCTGCAACTGGGCAGGTTTTTCGACCAGGAGAGGTAAACATTGATAATGTATCGCGTGGATGTGTGTGTCATGTTGCGATTTCACCAACATTTCCAACATTCCGGAAAACCGAAATATACGGGAAATCCAATGCAGATAAGTTTATGGCGGCAGCTTTCAGCATGAGTGAATGTGTAATTAGAAAGCTGGAAATTGGGCTGATGGCTCCTGATCTAGTAGATGAAGTGGACAGCTTCATTGAAGCTAACAACGGCACCATATTCCACGAAATTTTTCTTAACAAAGCCACCGCTGATACTTGCGGAACCGTGCTGACTTATTATCTGGCGTATAAAAAAAACGTATTGGCAGGTGTGTTCCCTTGCCACACCACCATTGACGGATTTGTTCGGCGCAGCTTTTCCAACCTCACTTCGCATGACCTGCCCTATGGAGGCTGGGTGTACGACAAGAGCACGGTCTCCATCGAACAATTGCATAAAGGACTGAAAGTCAAGTTCAATGAGGCCCTAAGTGTCTCCACTAACATCGAGTTATCCAAGGACAGCCCCTGCCTGGACCCCTCAAGCAGACACTTTTCCACAGCCAAGACAGTCATCCTGGGCTTGGCCGGCAAAAGCGAGGAAGATCTCTTCAGCGGATTTACCCACTCCCAAAGGAACAAGATCCGTAAAGCCGCGAAGCTGGGCGTGGTGGTTACGCCGATCAACCCCGGGAATATCGAGGCATTTTACGGGCTGTTGGTGGAGCTAAAGGACAAGATAAACAAAACCTACAAGCCGCAGGAGTATTTTGGCTCTGTTTTTGAGCACTACCATCGGGCTGGGCGCGCCTGCTGCCTGATGGCCCAATACGGGGGGGAGGACATCTCGACACTCATCGTGCTGGCGAACAAGGCCTATGCCACCCTTTGGTACGGGGGGCGAAGCATGGGAATACCCAAAAATCTCTATCAGAACGAGCTGCTGATCTGGGAAGCCATCAGGTGGGCGCGGGGATATGGCAGCAGATACTTCGATCTGTGTACGGTGGACGAGGAAAGGCATCCCAATCTAGCCAGAATGAAGCTCAGTTTTTCCAAGGAGATCTATCCTTACTACCGCTATGTCAGCAAGGGATTCGCTTACAAAGCTCTCAATAAGCTGCAGAGCAGTTTCAAAACCCCATGAAGAACGATACACGCAATATCATCCTGGCCTTTTTGGGAACAGTTCTTGTGGTCTACCTGTTACCAAGGCTGGGATTACCCATTATCATAAATCAGGTAGTCTTTCTTCTGCTTATTGCCTTTACCTTCAATTCCAAGGATGATATCTTCTGGCTGGCTTGGTATTTCATAATCGCCAATGCGCCGGGGAACCTGTTCATCGGCAGCACAACCAGCCTTTATAACATACCTGTTTACCGCCTTCTCCCAGGGGTAGTTTTGACTTTCCGGGAGTTATTCAATATCATGTACATAATCAAGATCCTCAGATCCAGAACACCCAGCCTTTTTGTGTTTAAACGTGAGATAACTCTGTTCATCAGCGTGGCATTGCTGTATTTCGCGCTCTCATTCGCGCTGGGTATTTCCTTTACAGGTATCATCCGAACTTATAGATTGCTCTTGCCCTGGTCCTGGGTGTTCATTCTTTCCAAGTATCTAAATGACAAACAAGATATAAAGCGGTATTTTCTGCTGATCGCGCCCTTCGTGTTGATCTCCCTGGCGACAGTATTGCAAGTTTATATCACTGGCAGCTATCTTGGAGATGTGCTAGGGCAAAGGTCAGCCGCCAGGACCCTTGTAGCCTCCGAAGAGAACCTGGCCCGGGTTTATTCCTCGGCAATAATGAACATTATAGCGCTGATCATGAGTGTATATTATCTGGCTAAAAAAGATAAAGGTATAAACGCCAATTTTGTGGTCCTGGTTATGTTGGCGTCGTCTTTGAATATTTTCCTGTCCGCGACCAGGGGCTGGATCCTGTTCATGCTGGTTCTGTTCTCTTCCTTCTTCTTCATGAGGGGTTTTGGCATCTTAAATCAAGTGGTGCGCATAGTTGTGATACTGGGTGTCCTGTTGCTTATCATGGCAATTGTCACCCCCGTAATCACATCCCAGATGCTGCTCTCCTATGAGCGTTTTCTCACTTTGGAACTTCTGGCTGAAGGGGACCTAACCGCTGGGGGAACACTGGGCAGAATCACTGACCGAGGTCCGATAGTCATGGCGGCCTGGCGGGACAGCCCCATGATCGGCTGGGCTTTCTCCAACAAATTTTACGAGTACGCGGACATTCATGTGGCGCATCAGACAAATCTGCTTAATGTGGGCATACTTGGGTCAATTGTTATTAACCTTATTTATCTGGTAATATTATTCAAAACCTACAGTATGGGCAAGAAAGCGGGATACCGGAAGGCTTACGGCAGGTCAGCGCTGGTTTTCAGCATTGCCCTCATAGGCCTGTATATAGCTCATTCGAGCTCGAGCATGCTATGGGGATTTTACAGTGGAAATGGCTTTTTTTGGGCAATACTACTATCTGCCATTGGTGTGGAGCTAAATCCAGCGCGAGGGAATGCCAATGTTTACAAGAGTGTTTAGGATGAAACCATGGGAAGCATGCTGAAGCAGAGATTTTTGGTCCAGTTCGGCTCAACCGCGATTGTTCACTTTATTGGCATGCTCGCCGGGATAGTCGTAGCCAGGATCGCCGGACCAAGCGTGGTGGGCACCCTTGCATATGCCACTTCCTATGTTGGGATTTTTGGATTTTTGAACGGTTTGTTCGGCTCCCCGCACATCAAGCTGGCCTCCGAGGGTAGGGACCATGACACTTGCATGGCTGTATATGCCCGATTGTCAATAATATCCGGGGTTGTCTATTTCACGGTAACCCTGGGTTGGTTTCTGATCCAGAAGTACATACTGCACTATTCCTTCGAAAGCAGGGCGGTGCAGATAGTGATCCTGTTAACGCTGCTGACATTCGTATTCCATAAATTCGAAGCATATGCCAACACAGTGTTCACGGCAAATCTCAAACAGGCCAAGGCGAATCTGCCCACTTTCCTCCGGCAGTTGCTATATCATATCGGCAGAGTGGTGATCGTAATTTTGGGCTACCGGGCGGTGATGATCTCGGCCTGGAATCTGCTGCTGGCTATACTTGCCGTACCCTTTATCCTGAGCTTGCTCAAGGAATACCGTCTGGGGAAATACGACCCCCAACTGGCCAGGGAGTACTTTAAATATGCCTTACCCATATTCATCATAGTGGTGATAAATTCAATTAATCATCATGCGGGCAAGCTGCTCCTTGCCCACTATACCAATACTACCCAGCTGGGTTACTATTCAGCTGCCAACTCGATTGGCGGGATGTTCATGCTGGTGGCAGGGCCGGTGGGGGCCATATTCTTTCCGCTGTTTTCCGGGATGATCGCCAAGGGCGACTGGGCTGGCGTGAACAACAACATAAAAAAGTACCAGGAATTCATCGTGTTGTTCATTTTTCCCCTGATCTGTGCCTTGGCGGTGGCGGGTGGTCCGTTGCTGTTGTTGATCCTGGGGGACCGGTACCAGCCGAGCGTAAATCCATTCATGATCCTGATCATTGCCACCTACATCACTCTCTGGGGCATGCCTTACGGCAATATCATAGACGGTATGGGGAAATTCTACGTGTCCGCCTGGATCAATGTTGCCAAACTGATTGTGTTCATAGTTTCAGTAACGGTTTTCCTCTCACACCGATTTCTCAATCTTGGGGCCACCGGCCTCGCTCTGAATCTACTGGTCCTGAACCTAACAGGTAATGGCCTGTATATATATATGGCAAAAAAATTTGGGAATGTACTTATTGACACAAAAAACCATTTGCGCCATCTGATCATCATGGCTATAACTGCTGGTGGTTTCGTGGCCGCTAATCACCTGAAACAGCTTTGGCCTTTGTGGTGGCTGGCCTATGTTCCAGTTTTTCTGATCACGGTTTACGGCGTATTGGCTGCGGGTAAACTCATACGCAAAGAGCATTGGCTTTTACTTCTGGATGCCCTCAATCTGAAGAAAACGATCACTTACGTAAATGATGAGATTCGCACCGGGAACGATAAGAATGATGGGCCGTCGGCTTAATCTAAGGTATGATTCCCTTTGCTGATTGATGTGCTTTCTAATAATCCACAGGCACCAGAAAAAATAAATCTGGAAAACACACCTGAATGGTCATCAAGGATATCAGAGTTTATGATAAATTGTGGACATAGGGAAACTCAAGACTATGATGAAGTTGCTCTTGACACCATTTCCAAACTGATGAGGCAGTTGTTCATTCTGAAGAAACCGCAACTTCTTGCCGTATCCGGTAAACATATATGTCAACTGATGCTGAGTTACAAAACCCTGATAAGGTGGCTAAATGCTAAATAAAAAGATAGTTTTCCTCATGCCCTCCAGTTCCCAGGATTCTGAGTTTGAAAACCAGCCTCATCCGGAGTTTAGTTGGGAAACCCCCCAAGGGGAAATGGTAGGCATCTGGGGTTTGGAGTGGGGCGACCTGCATATGAAAGCCCTGGCAGAATATTATCCCCAGTACGATTGCGAGGTGTGGCAGCCTGATCTGCGGGCGGACAAGATATATACCGCCCAATTACTTAAGAATCTTGTCCACAGGAATTTTCCCGCCTGCCTAAGAAGCAGATTAAAGTACTTTCGGGTTGTGAAAGAACTGTGGTCGCGCAGCTACCGAGACAGTCTGCGTGAGTTAGACCATGAGAACACGGTCTTTATCATCCCGCTCAAGCATTACAAACTATGGCTGAAGCCTCTGATCTTTTCATTGAGGCATTCCGGGCTGCTGTACCGTACCTTTCTGAATCTGCGGCACGCCTTGCCAGATACCAATTATTCACCTCATCCTGTAAAAGCATTGGCGCAAGTGCACAGTAATTTGGTCAAGCAAAAGTGGATGAAAAGAGTCAGGAACCTACTGGTCCAGAACGATAATCCGGCAGCCTTGGCCGAGTTGCAGACCAACTACCCCCAGATCAGGATGTTCCCATTTCGGGTCGGTCTGGATCTCGATTTCTGGCAACTGGTTATGTCCAAGGAAGAAGCCAGAAGGCAGCTGGAGATAGCATCCGATCTGTTTGTGATAATCATGTCGCAGAGGCTGGTGCCTGAGTATCAGATAGACAAGTTCATTGAGGTCGTTTCCAGATTAAGGCCTGGCAGGGATTTTGTATGTTACATCACCGGACATGGAACCAAAGAGTACGAAGAGTATCTGAACGGTCTCGTGGCAAAATACTGTCTTCAGAATAAAGTCCGCTTTGTCGGTTTCGTGACCGATGAAGAACTCCGCGGCTATTTCATCGCGGCCGACCTGTTTGCCACCGTGCCCTATATGTTTGCTGGTTCCGGAGGCGCGCAGAAGTGCATCGCGCTGGGAACGCCCATCCTGCATGTTACCCTGGGGGGCACGTATAGTTTCCTCAAAGAACATGATGCGGGAATCTACGTGGGCCCCCATGACTATGATGACTGGGTGGTGAAGCTGGAACAGCTAATTGGTGGGAGTGAAGTTCGGATAATTCCCCGGGAGATCGTGGAAAGCAAGCTCAGTTGGAAACAGACCGCGGACGATCTTCACAACGCTATCCAGAATCTGGCAAGGTAAAGAGATATGAAAGCAGTGATTCTATCCGGTGGGCTCGGTTCCCGCCTCAAACCCTTTACGGAAGTCATACCCAAGCCACTTCTTCCCATCGGGGAAAAGGCGGTGCTGGAGATTCAGATCGAGCATCTGAAAAAACACGGATTTGACCATATATACTTGGCCACGAACTATAAATCCGCGTACATAGAGAATTTCTTTGGCGATGGCAGCAAATATGGGGTGAGATTAACGATCAGCAAAGAAGAAGAACCACTGGGAACCGCAGGTCCGGTCAAGCTCTTGGCGGATCACCTTGATGAGCCTTTCCTGGTCATGAACGGCGACATCCTCACTTTACTGAATTTCGCGGTGTTTTATGATTTTGCCCTTAAACGGGACTCCTGGCTTACCATCTGCACCAAGGAAATCATTCAGCCCTTCCAATTCGGCAATATCTTCACGGACGGGGACCTGGTAACCGGCATTGAGGAAAAGCCCAACATCCGCACCACCATCCTGGCTGGAATATATGTATTCAAGCCCCAGATCCTGGACTTGATCCCCAGTGGAACTTACTTTGGCATGGACGCCCTGATCAAGAATATGCTGCAGCTCAGGCTGCCTATTACCCACTACCCGATAAATGAATACTGGCTGGACATAGGTCAGGTGAAAGACTACGAAAAGGCACAGGAAGTGTATAAAGAAAAATTTTCTGGTTGAGAGATGGAAACGGTAAATACCTTGGTGATCGGAGCCGGCGCTGTTGGCCTGGCTATTGGCTATCAGCTTGCCAAAACCGACCCCGATCTCGTAGTGGTGGACAAAGAGACTGGTTTTGGCAAACATACTAGCAGCAGAAACAGTGAGGTGATCCACAACGGGCATTATTACCCGCCAGGTTCGCTAAAGGCTAAACTCTGTGTTAGGGGCAACAGCTTGTTGTACGGTTATCTGGCCAAACATGCCATAGCCCACGCCAATACAGGCAAGATCATCGTGGCCATGGATGAAAGCGAAAAAAAACTGCTTGAAGAATATCTGAAAACGGGACAAGAAAACGGATGTCAGGGCATGACCCTGCTAAACCAGGAAGAGGTTCGAGACCTGGAGCCTGTCGTAAAGTGCACTGCCGGTCTCTACGTGCCATCAACGGGCGTTTTTGACACACATGGATTCATGAGCAGTCTGGAAAGCAGGATTGAAAAACAGGGCGCTTTCACAGTTTATGGCATGAGGGTCATGGCGATCCGCTGGGAAGATGGACAGTACATTGTCGAGTTTGCCAATGGAGAAGCTTTTCGGTGTAAACGACTTATTAATTCCGGCGGACTATGGGCTGACCAACTGGCTCGAATGGCTGGGGTGGACATCGACAAAATGGGCCTGAAACTGCACTGGTGCAAGGGTGAGTATTATAAAACTAACAAGCTGGGCGGCATTAGGCATCTGATCTATCCCGTGGCTGACCCCAAAGGTGTCTTTCTGGGTATCCACCTTACATTGAATCTAAACGGGGAGATCAGATTCGGCCCCAATGCCTATTACCGGGAATCCTTGGATTACCGATTCGACGAGGGTTTCCTGAATGAGTTCCACCGGGCGGTTTCCAGGTATCTGGAATTGAAGGTCGATGATCTGATGCCCGATGACACCGGTATCAGGCCGAAGCTCCAGGGGCCTGGGGACGGATTCAGGGATTTCTATATCCAGGAGGAGTCTCGTAATGGTTTGCCCGGTCTGGTCAACCTGATAGGCATAGAATCTCCCGGCTTGACAGCCAGTTTGGCTATTGCAGAATATGTTAACAGCCTGATGCCAACAGAATGATGTGTTTATGGGATGTATCAATCTGTACAGATGGATTTGATGGAAACAAGAGAATTTCAAGGGTTTGGTCTATCCAAAAAAAGGAGAATGAGTTAGTATTATGAAAATCATGGTTACAGGAGCCGCGGGCTACATCGGATCAGTGCTGTTGCGCCAGTTGTTGCAGGCGGGATTTCAGGTTCTCGGCGTGGATTCGCTACTCTATGGAGGTGAATCGCTCATAAGTGTGTATAATGAACCAGGCTTTTCCTTTCAAAAGGCGGACATCAGGGATATCAACTCAATCAAACAGCTGCTGGTTGACGTCGTCGGGATTGTCCATCTCGCCGCCATTGTGGGCGATCCAGCCTGCGCGCAACAACCGGAACTAGCCAAGGCTGTAAACTGGGATGGCGCTAAATCCCTGCTGGACGCTGCCAACTCGGCTACAAATGTGAAACACTTCATTTTTGCCTCCACCTGCAGCAATTATGGTAAAATGGCCGGGAACACTTTGATCACGGAGGAATCACCTCTGAATCCAATATCCTTGTACGCGGAGCTGAAGGTCAAATTTGAGCAATATCTGCTAAACTCATGTTTCAGGCCAGACCTGATCCGCACCGCCCTGAGATTTGCCACGGTGTACGGACTGTCACCCAGGATGCGCTTTGACCTTACTGTCAACGAATTCACCCGCGAGGCGGCTTTGGGCAGGGAGCTTATAATTTTCGGGGAGCAGTTCTGGCGCCCCTACTGCCACGTTGAGGATCTGGCCAGAGCTTGCCTGGCTGTGCTTGAAGCAGCCCCCGAAAAGGTTAAGGGCGAGGTTTTCAATGTCGGTGACACGACCGAGAACTATCAGAAAAAAATGCTGGCTGACGAGTTATTGAAGCTTCTTCCCAACACCGTTATCAAGTACGTGCATAGAGACGAGGACCCCAGGGATTACCGGGTTGAGTTTACAAAGATCAACCGACAGCTGGGATTCCGAGTAAGCCGCAACGTCCCGCAGGGCATGCGGGAAATTGCCGGAATACTACAGGATGGCATCATCTCCGACCCAGATTCACCTAAATATAGGAATTCTTAATAATGACCGGATTGCTGTCCTGGCTTTATCAGGTTCTCTTTAATGCCCATGCCCGTCAACGCGCGAAAACGTTAAGAAAGAGATTCGCCCTGGATGATTCTGTCCGCCTCAATTACCCGGAAAATATCTTTCTGCATGGCAACATCCACATCGGAATAAACACCTATATCAACGGTGCAAGGATCACTTCCGGTCCTGATAGCAAAGTGATAATCGGACAGTGGTGCGCGATAGGACACAACGTGAACATCCTAGCTTGGAGCCATGATCCGGCGAAAGCCACGGGTAATGAGAAAGAAAGGCCTGCAGTGCAAAAAGACATCCTGATCGGAGACCATGTCTGGATCGGCACCAACGTTCTTATCCGGGAAGGGGTGTCGCTCGGCAGTGGCTGCATCGTTGGTGCGAATTCCGTGGTCACGAAATCCTTCCCTCCCAACTCAGTTCTTGGCGGGTGCCCTGCCCGGCTGATCAGGACGTTGGACAAAAGTTAAGAATTTTTGTGTATTGATGTTGAGAGAGTTTAGATAGTTTAGAAGGTTGAGAAAGTTGAGAAGGTTGAGAAAGCTGAGAGGGTTGAGAAGGTTGAGAAAGTTGAGAAGGTTTAGAGGGTTTAGAAAGTAGACATGATCAGAGAGTATGGTTTTGAAAAACTCAGTGTGTGGCAACACGCGAGAAAACTCGTGAAAGATATCTACGGCCTGACAAAACTATTGCCAGCAGAAGAAAAGTATGGGTTGATCAGCCAGATCCAGAGAGCAACGGTATCTGTCAGCTCAAATATTGCTGAGGGAGCATCCCGGCAAAGCTCAAAAGATCAGGGCCACTTTTACCAGACGGCCTATGCCAGCTTGATGGAAGTACTGTGCCAACTCACTTTATGCTTGGATTTGGAATACATCAATGAAATCAACTATAACAGCATTAGAGATTCAATCAATATGATAGCTTACCAACTTTCCCAGCTAAGAAATGCCGCAATAAACAAACCCTCTCAACCTTCCAAACCCTCTAAACTCTCTAAACTCTCTCAACTCTCTCAACCCTCTCAACCCTCTCAACCTTCTAACACCTCTCAACCCTCTAAACTCCCTAAACCCGCTAAACAATGAGATACCAGCCCATCATCGACTTCATCCACTCCCTGTACCCCGGCCGGAGTTTTGTTCCCCTGCACGAGCCTTTCTTCGGTGGCCATGAGAAAGAGTACCTCCTCAACTGCATAGACAGCACCTTTGTCTCCAGCGTGGGTAAGTACGTGGATAGATTTGAGGACATGATCCGGGAATTTACCGGCGCGAAATATGCCGTTGCAACGGTCAACGGCACTGCCGCCCTGCATATCGCGCTGCTGATGGCCGGGGTCCAGAGGGGGGACCTGGTGGTCACCCAGCCCCTGACCTTTATCGCCACCTGCAACGCGATCTCCTATTGCGGTGCCGAGCCTGTTTTCATAGACATAGACCGCAAGACCCTGGGCCTTTCCGCGGATGCCTTGGAAGAGTGGCTACGGGAGAATGTTGATGTAGTTGACAGGGGTTTAGAGGGTCGAGATAGTTTAGAGGGTTTAGAAGGTTCTGGTATGCGGCTGCACTCTCAACCTTCTCAACTGCGAAGCGCTAAACCTTCTCAACCACAATCTGTATGTATTCACAAATCAAGCAGAAAAAAAATCTCCGCCTGCGTGCCAATGCACACTTTCGGCCATCCTTGCGAGATCGATAGGATCGTTGAGATCTGCGATCGATACCATATCCCAGTAGTGGAGGATTCGGCCGAATCACTTGGCAGTTTTTACCAAGAGAAGCACACCGGCACTTTCGGCAGATTGGGGATATTCAGTTTTAACGGCAACAAGACCATCACCACCGGCGGCGGAGGCATGATCATTACCGATGATGCTGACCTGGGCAAACTCGCCAAGCATATCACTACCACGGCAAAAATGCCGCATCCTTGGAGCTTTGAGCACAACATGACCGCGTACAATTACCGCCTGCCTAATGT
>JAEAME010002036.1_pt1 | contig 12556 bp, 12 predicted proteins | sample 8958731 | NCBI WGS metagenome assembly JAEAME01 (sample SAMN16933194, study PRJNA681113) | bioreactor sludge metagenome | isolation source: anerobic bioreactor sludge (Control) | place: India:Bengaluru | collected 2018-10-24 | reverse complement strand
TCCGCAGGGTCTTTTCTCTTGTTCCCACACATTGGATCATCACGACTTTTTCTGGTTTTCTGAGTTTTCCATTTCTGAGAAGTTGCTCAAGCTCTAGTTCTGTGATTATGTTTGGGTTTTCACTATACCCGTAGTAACCGATGGGTTTTAGGGGCTCAGCTCCTGTAGCAACGATTATTGTGCCTACTTTAATTTGCTCTGTTTGCCCGGGTTTTTTCGCTTGCAGGGTCACTTGGAAGTTGCCGATGAACCCGCTTACTTGATTGACGAGTGTTGATGTGTGTACGTGAACTTGGCTATTGGCTTTCAGGGTGATGATGGCTTCTCTGAGAACTTCTGCAGGGTCTCGATCTGTGGGCTCCAATTTGTAGAGGCGTTTTAGCATTCCACCCAGTTCCGCTTCTTTTTCGACTAGATGAACTTGGAAACCCTGCCTTGCCAATGACGTTGCGGCTGTAATTCCAGTTATTCCGCCACCTATCACCAAAGCTAAAGGGGTGATGTCTATTTCCATCTCGGTTTGCGGTTCAAGATACCTCGCCTTTGCAGCCGCCATTCTGACTAAGTCTTTTGCCTTTTCAGTGGCTTCTACTGGTAGGTGCATGTGGACCCATGAACAGTGTTCACGGATGTTTGCCATCTCGAAAAGGTATTTGTTTAGCCCTGCTTCCTCACAGGTCTTCTGGAAAAGAGACTCATGTGTAGCAGGCGTGCAGGATGCCACGATAACGCGGTTTAGCTTTTGGTTCTCTATCTGCTTTTTGATAGCGTCAAGACCAGCTGAGGAGCAGGTATAGATGTTTTCTTCAGCATAAACCACGTATGGAAGAGTTTTGGCGTATTCAGTGACAGCTGGAATGTCTACTACTCCTCCGATGTTGAATCCGCAGCGGCATAGGAAGACGCCGATTCTTGGTTCAGGCTCTTTTACTTCCATTGTATCCCCCTTATATTGACTGGTTAGCAGAGGCTACCTCTGAGGCTTTAGCGGCAGCAGCGCTAGCCTGAGTCACAGATTCAGAAATGTCTCTTGGTGCTTGACAGAATCCACATACAAAAACCCCATCAACATTTGTCTCAACAGGCATAAGCAATTCATCTTTTGTCTTAAAGAAACCATAGTCGTCCAATTCCAAGTTGATGCTGTTTGCCAAGAGCTTATTGTCTTCCATTGGAACAAGTGCTGGGCAGAGTACGACAAGATCTGAGTGCAGTTCATCGATTTTGTCTTCTTCGATATTTTCGAAGCGAATTAGCAGGTTTAATGTGGCAGGGTCCTCTAGTATTACGCTTGCGCGGCCGTTGACGTAGTTGACACCCCACTCATCTTTTGCCCGTGTTACTAATTCCTGAAAACGCTTACCAAACACCCTTAGATCCTTAAAGATAATGTTGACTTGGCATTCAGGGTGATGTTCTTTGACTAGGATTGCCTCTTTTGTTGAGTACATGCAGCATACACTCGAGCAGTATGGAAAGAGGTTTTTACCGCTCCTCGACCCCACGCAAAGCAAGAAAGTTATCGCGTGAGGTTTTTTTCCGTCGGATGGTCTTTGGAGTTCTCCGTGGGTTGGTCCTGAAGCGTTTATTAGTCTTTCAAATTCCATTGAGAGAAGAACATTTTTGTGCCGTTTGTGGCCGTACTCGGTGATAGATGCGGGATTCCAGCTCTCCACGCCTGTGGCAACTATTATGCTTGAGACGTTGATGATGATCTCTTCTGGTTTTTGATTGAAGTCTATTGCGTGGGCTTGGCATAATTTCTCACAAATCCTACATACACCTTTTTGGAAGAAGAGGCAGTTGTCCTTGTCTATAACGGCGACGCGTGGGACTGCTTGGGGGAAGACCATGTAGGCTGCTTTTCGTTTTCCCATGCACATGTCGAATTCGCTTGGAACTTTGATTGGGCATTTTTCTGTGCACTGCCCGCAGCCGGTACATTTGTCGGCATCAACGTATCGGGCTTTTTTTAGAACTTTTACCTTAAAATCTCCTGAAGTACCTTTGATGTCTTTGACCTCTGAGTACGACAGTAGCTTGATTTTTGGGTGTCGAAAACACTCCATCATCTTAGGTGCAAGTATGCAAATCGAGCAGTCCATCGTGGGAAAAGTTTTGTCAAGTTGAGCCATTCGTCCGCCGATACTGGGTGATTTCTCGACCAGATAAACCTTGATTCCTCGGTTAGCAACATCCAGGGCGGCTTGCATCCCCGCTATACCACCACCAATCACAAGAACTGAACTTTCCTGCATACTTATTCCCTGGCTGTTTCGTTAGGTCGAGCTTACCCGCTAAGTTTCCTTTTCCCCGCCCTCAAGCTTCTGTCGAATCGAATCAAAATCTTTGATAAGTTGCGGTAGATGCGGCATCCGCTCCGTAATTACATCCACTAGCTCTTTTGCTGCTTCATCATGCGAAATAAGCAAACATGTGACATCGTTTACGAACGCGTCAAACTCTCCGTTGTAGGGAGTCGTCACTTCTGATTTTAAGTTAGAGACTCTCTTTAACATGTTTGTGAAAAAGACTGAGTCAAGGATTTCGTGTACCTTTTCTTCGCTTTCTTCTGGATATTCTACTGCGAGAATTCTCATTTTCATATTATTTCCTTCCTTCCTGCAACAACAGCAGACACGATACAGGCGTAGTCTTGTTTTTGGTAAAATGTCGCAGGTTTTGTGGTTTTACAGTGATTTTCAAGTAAATCCACCTAGAAGGAGATATGTTTTGAATGCATATATTTGATTTTGCTATTAAGCAATCACAAATTGAGTTCTAAAATTTTTTGTGGTTTTTGCAACCACAAATATGTGCAAGACTTAACAGCACTTATGTGACTGTCAAAGTACAGCAACAAGGGCTTATTAGCGAATTAGACTGAGGTATATCTGATGTTTTATGGTAGCGAAATATCAAGTATACAAGGATGTAGCTGGTAAATTCAGGTTTAGGCTAAAGGGCTGAGAACAACAAAATTGTGGCCGTAAGTGAGGGCTATGAGCAACATGCAGGATGCCTCAATGGTGTAAAAAGTGTAAAGAGTAATTGTAACGCGGAAATTGAAGATCTGACTATTGAGGGGAACAGAATCTCCAACCCGAAATACCAAATTTTCTATGACGCAAAGTGCGGATACAGATTTCATTTAACAGCCAGAAATGGGGAACTAATTGCCCAAAGTGAAGGATACCAAAACAAAGAAGGGGCTATAAACGGTATTAATGCAGTCCGAAAAAGTTGCGATGCAGAAATTGAGGACTTGACGGTTAATAAAATACCCGAGTCTGCTGAAACCAAAAGTCAAACTGTAGTTTCAGCAACAGCAAAATCTGTCGAAACGGCAATGCCTGCTACAGAAATTGAGGGCTCAAATGTTACCATAATGCCAGCGTCTACGGAAAGCAAAGTAGAATCTGAAGTCGAAACAAACCAACCTTCAATCGAAGCCACCGAAACCAAACTTGAACTGTTTAACTTGCCTGAAAGAATCAGCAAAGGCGAGATCCTCTTTTTCAAAGGAAGACTCAGTAGAAGCAACGGAGAAGGAATACCAAAAGCAAAAATTTCAATACGCGAACATGACAAGTCATTTATGATGGACGAAGTATTGGCGTTTGAGTACACCAAAGAAGATGGTTCATTTGATATAGGCTGGAAAGCCCGATCTGTGGATTTTTGGGACGACACAGCCGAAATCTACGCACAGTACGATGGAGACAAACAATCACATATCAGAAGCAACATTCAAAAAATCGAAATTAAATAAACCGAAACTTCCCCAAAATCCCTTTTTTAAACTTCTCTATTTAGATAATCCAGAATACTTCTCAAATTTTTTTTCTTACTTATTATGGAAAGGAAAGCTTTTATCTATCAAACAAGGTACGTGTTTCCTAGTTTAATACTTTTAGATAAGGAGGCACCCCTGAAAGTAAGTATAGGTAAGCTTTCTACGTTGCTTTTCGTATTTTCAAAAGCAATTACAACATGCTCAAATCACTTTCTATTTGCCAAACTTTATCTATTCGTAGATGACATTCAAATTCAAGCATACAACGCGTGCTTTCGATTTACTCGTTTAGGTGTTTCCTTTATGGCTGAGGTAGAAACCACGTCTGGATCTAAGGGTAAGGAGCAGCCCATAAAAGCTTCTGAAATCGACCCCAAATTTAAGTATGAACTCCAAAAGATTCATGGCAGTGAAAAAATACTCAAATGTTTTCAATGTGGTACTTGCACCTCAGACTGTCCGGTTGCTCGATACAGCGATTCATATCGTCCCCGAACGCTCATTCACATGGCTCAACTTGGCTTAAAAGATCGTGTCTTAAACAGCGATACACTCTGGCTATGTGCAGCTTGCTTTACATGCACAGATCGCTGTCCACAAGATGTTGAGGTTGCAAGCGTTATTCGAGTCTTTCGTAACCTTGCAACTGAAAAGGGTTGTATACCACAAGTCTTCAAAGACCAAGGTCAAAGCTTACTCGAAACAGCGTATGCTTACAAAATCCCTGAGCTCAGAATAAAGAAACGTGAAAGTCAAGGTTTGCCTCCGTTGCCTAAAGGTAATCCCGATAGTATGCGCAAAACGCTGAAGGGAGTTAAGTTTTTTGAGCGCATCCAAAAGCCAGTAGGTGAGAGAGCAAATGGGCAGTAAGTATTTAATCTTTTTAGGTTGCGCTATTCCTTACCGTGTTTCTTCATTCGAAATCTCTTCACGGAAAGTTCTCGCTAAATTGGGTGTTGAACTTGTCGAGATGCCTGAATTCAATTGCTGTGGTTTGCCATTGGATCCTGTTAGTCATGAATCGATGTTAATTTTGGCAGCCAGGAATTTGGCATTAGCAGAGCAACAAGGCTTAAACATTCTTACGTTATGCCCCGGTTGTGCGGGGACCTTAAAGAAAGTTAACCAGATACTAAAAGAAGACAAGACTCAAAAAGAACAAATTAACAGTCACCTGAAGGAAGCTGATTTAGAATTCAAGGGAACAATTGACACCAAACACCTCCTTCAGTTACTCATCGAAGATGTTGGTTTAGAAAAAATCAGAGCCTCTGTCACCAGGCCATTAACCGAATTGAAAGTGGCTGAACACAACGGTTGTCATATTCTACGGCCAAAACAATACATAGGTTTTGATGATCCAGAAGATCCCCAAATGCTAAAAGCATTAATCGAAGCCACAGGAGCCACATGCTTAGACTACATTGACGAAACTGAGTGTTGTGGAGCACCCAGCGTTGGTATAAGCGACAAAGTCGCCTTGCAGCTTGCCCGTGACAAGCTCAACCACATAAAGATGGTTGATGCACAAGCTTTAATCACAATATGCCCATTTTGCCACATAATGTACGATACAAATGAGCTCCGCATAGAGAAAACTTTTAACGAAGTCTATGGCATTCCCATTCTACATTATCCACAACTACTCGGACTAGCTATGGGTCTGACTCCTGAAGAGTTAGCCTTTGGCGAACTTCGAGTGAGCGCGAAAAAAATTACAGAACAATTTACCCAAGGAGCAAACAAACCGTGAGTAAAAGCAAGCTTAAAATAGCCTTCTACTGGGCTGCAAGCTGCGGAGGCTGCGAAGTAGCTGTTTTAGACTTAGATGAAAAAATCCTAGATGTAGTAAAGTTAGCTGACATTGTGTTTTGGCCAGCAGCTATGGACATTAAATACAAAGACGTTGACGCACTACCCGACAAGTACATTGATATAACCTTTTTCAATGGCGCAATTCGCAACAGTGAACAGGAACACATGGCAAAACTGCTTAGACAAAAAAGTAAAACTCTAATAGCTTTCGGTTCATGCGCACATGAAGGCTGTATCCCCGGCTTAGCAAACCTCAACACAAAAGCAGAAGTATTCGAACAAGTTTACATAAAAGACAAATCAAATGTCAACCCGGAATCTGTTATGCCCAAAGCAGATGCCAGTGTAAAAGAGGGCAAGCTTGAAATTCCAGAATTCTACGACACAGTAAGAACTCTTGACCAAACAGTTGATGTGGACTACTACCTTCCAGGTTGCCCACCTCCAGTTAAACTAACTGCAGCAGCAATTGATGCCATAGCAGCCAACAAGCTCCCGCCTAAAGGCTCAGTTCTTGCTCCACCAAAAGCAGTCTGCGATGAATGCCCCCGAAAACGTGATAACAAAAAAATCACTAAGCTATATCGTGTATATGAAAAAGTTCCTGAACCTGAAATATGCTTGCTTGATCAAGGTATACTTTGTATGGGACCTGCAACACGAAGCGGATGCGGCGCTAAATGCTTAAAAGTTGATATGCCCTGTACTGGCTGCGGGGGTAAAGCTCCAAATGTGCCTGAGCAGGGTGCAGCTATGCTTTCGGCTTTAGCTTCGATTTTAGGTTACGCTGGTGAACCGGGTAAAGCTTCCTACACCGAAAAAGAAATCGAAGAATTAATCAATCAAGTTAAGGATCCAGTCGGTACCTTGTACATGTACAGTCTACCCGCCTCAATCTTGAAACGAAAGGTGATAAAGAAATGAAAGAAATCATAATCGATCCAATTACACGCCTCGAAGGGCACGGTAACATATCAATTTTCTTAAATCAGGAGGGCGAAGTAGAAAACGCCTACCTAAAAATTCCTGAACTAAGGGGCTTTGAAAAATTCTGCATAGGCCGGAGAGCTGAATTGATGCCACAGCTAACAAGCAGGATCTGCGGTGTATGCCCAGTTGCCCACCATTTCGCCGCAACCAAAGCTCTTGATCAAGCTTTCAATGTTGAACCAACCTCCGCGGCAAAGAAGCTCCGAGAACTAATGTATATGGCATACGTTATCTATGATCATACACTCCATTTCTACTACCTCGGCGGACCAGACTTCATAGTAGGCATAGATGCACCACCAGAAAAACGTAACATCTTGGGAGTCATCGAGAAAGCAGGCATCGACGTAGCCAAAGATGTCATTAAACACCGCGCATACGGCCAGAAAATTACCGAAATTATCGGCGGTAAAGCCACCCATCCAGCATGCGGATTACCAGGAGGAATATCAAAACCACTCAGCGAAGAAAACCGCCAACAAATAGAGCAAATGGCATCTTCATGCAAAAACTTCGCCCAATTCACACTAAAACTGTTCCATGACCTCGTCTTGGACAACGCAAAATATGTTGGTCTAATCAAGAGCCAAGCATACACTATGCCAACATACTACATGGGAATGGTTGATGAAAACAACAAAGTCAACTTCTATGACGGCAAAATTCGAGTAACCGACCCTGAAGGTAAGGAATTCATAAAGTTTAGCTCACAAGACTACCTGCAACACATCGGCGAACACGTAGAAGAATGGACATATAGCAAATTTCCATATCTGAAAGCAATCGGCTGGAAAGGACAAGTCGCGGGAGCAGACAGCGGAATTTACCGCGTCGGTCCATTAGGCAGGCTAAATGCTTCAAATGGTATGGCTACTCAATTGGCACAAGAAGAATACCTGCAAATGTACAAGACCTTTGGCGCCAAGCCAGTGCATAGCACACTCGCTTTCCACTGGGCAAGACTAATCGAACTTTTATACGCTACCGAAAGATCAATGGAGCTCGTCAAAGACCCGGAAATAACAAGCACAAACGTACGCAACAAACCAGGCGAACCAAGCGAAGGAGTTGGTATCGTTGAAGCAGCTCGTGGTACACTAATACATCATTATACTCTTGATAAAGATGCAATGATCACCGACGTAAACATGGTAGTTGCAACTACAAACAATTACCCTGCCATATGTATGAGTATACGCGACGCGGCAAAGGGGCTGATCCACAACGGCAAAGTCGACCAAGGTATACTCAACATGGTAGAGATGGCCTTCCGAGCATACGACCCCTGCTTTGGATGCGCAACACACACCGCAGTCGGACAGATGCCGCTAACCGTCAAAGTTTTCGACGCACAAAAACAATTAGTAGACTCCATTAGCCGATAAACCCTATGTCTCCTTTATGGGGGCACATTTTTCCACAAAAACCCTAAAACATATGGGTTAACACTTATCTGCAGATAGCACTATCTTCTCATTAAGAATTGATTGGAATGCAACCGCAACCACCCAACCCTAATCACAAAAGAATGAAGAGAGAAAAACAAACCATAGCTTATATGGTAGAAATCTACTGCAAAAAACACCATGGAACTAACAATGAATTATGTCCAGAATGTATGCAATTTAAAGAATACGCGTTCCTACGCCTCGACAAGTGTCCTTTTCAAGAAAAGAAAAGCACCTGCGGAAAATGCCTGATCCACTGCTACCGACCTGACATGAAAGAAAAAGCCAAAACAGTAATGCGCTACTCAGGTCCCCGCATGCTTCTGCATCATCCAGGCTTAGCATTGAATCATCTTTGGGATGGACGTCGCAAACCACCAGTGCTTGCCAAAAAAACAAGTTAGTGAGCAAACTTTTTCTAACATCATGACCACTTTTAAACCGGTTTACATGGCAGAGAAGATTGAACAGACACTCCAAAACTGGTTCGCAGGTTCAAAGAGAATTGTCATAGCCGGCATCGGAAACCCCATCCGTTCAGACGATTACGTAGGATTAAAAATAGTCGAAGCCTTACAAGGTAAAGTCGGTAGTAACGTTTGCTTGCTAGAATGCGAGACCGTACCTGAAAGTTATCTCTTAGAAATTGAAAAATTTGATCCATCCCATGTGCTTTTAATTGACGCCGCGATTTTAGGACGCAAAGGTGGAGAAGCAAACCTAGTCAAACTAGACGAAGTTCCCGCTTTTTCTGCTGTCTCTTCTCATGTGATGCCCCTGAGACTTTTTTGTGAACACATAAAGAAAGTAACCAAAGCAAAAATTAATTTGATGCTAATTGAGCCTAAAAGCATCGAGTTCGGAGAAGGTTTAAGTGTTGAAGTCCAAGCCACAGCCGCCAAAATACTAAAAATTCTGGTTAGCCTACTTGGTTAGGAAACCTTTTTCTTAAATACGTAATCAATAGTTAAAAGTGGCTTGTAATTTGAGTAATGAGTTTCTTTGAGCTCAATCTGTTCTTTAGTTACCCATCTGGCAATAATGTGCTCCTCCTTCTCCTGATCTTCAAATGTACCTCTCCAGTTCAGTTCAAGAGTAGTATCATCTTTCCATTTGCCGACATGATCACGAAATTCGCCATCTGAAGTAACGCTGAAAAGATGAACTTGCCCTTTTGTTTCATCAAAGCTCCAGATGCCATTCTCGTAGTAGTCCTCGTAACCCTCAATTTGGGTGTTAATTTCCGTGTTTATCCCTGATTCGATTTCTACAGCGGTCATTTCGCCGCAGCCAAAAACAATTTTGCCGCCCGGAGTCTTCATGGCTATACCCGTTGACCAATCTCCAATCAGTTGTTTTAGTAATTCCTGCTCTTTGGATTGCTGTTGACTCATAATCAATCACTAAAACCCAAATTATGTAATAAACAAATGTGGTTGCTTGTTTGCAACAACTTCCAAGCAGGTTACGTTAATTAGCAGGTTTAACAGATAGGAGTAGATTGTGAGTAGTTATGACAGGTAAAGCAGTTATCATCATGGGTTCAGATCGCGACTTAGACTTTTCACGTGAAATCGCAAAATACCTAAAACTTCTCGGCGTAAAGTACGAATTCCGTGTTGCTTCTGCACACAAGACTCCACAGAAAGTGCTGGAAATAATCAAAGAATTCGAAGAAGAAAAAGTAGTCTACGTTACCGTTGCCGGTCGTTCTAATGCTTTAAGTGCCTTTATCGATGGCAACACCATAAAACCTGTCATCGCCTGTCCACCCTATAGCGAAAAATTCGGAGGCGCAGACATCTACTCCTCGCTTCGAGTTCCAAGCGGAATTGGCTCCGTTGTGACTATTGAAACTGAAGGAGCTGCAATCGCAACAGCAAAAATACTAGCACTAGAAGACAAGGACTCAGCAATAAACGTAAAGAACTATCAAGAAAACAAAAAGAAAGAACTTGAAAAAGCTAACGAATCAGTAAAGAAACTAAAGTAACTACTTCAGTTTTATTCCTATTAACATCTTACAGAGCTAAGAGGTTCCATTATCTGTAGTTTCCTCTTTTTTACCAACAGTTAAACCCGTTTTCTTAATCCAAAGCCACATTAAAAGGCTACCAAATGCCGTAGCACCAACCATAAGCAACAAGTAACCAAAGAGAAAATCAGGTCCAAACTCCCACACAGAGTTTCCAAGCATAGTGGCGATAGTGTTAGGTATAAGCAATGCTGTGCCGACAATCGTGAGGTACGCAACTAGTTTAGCGAAACGGTTGTTAAGTTCTGTTAATCTAATGTTGGATATAGTCAATTGATTGTTTGCGATGGTTAGTTGGTTATTGTAGATTGCTTGTGTAGCTTCTATTCCTGAAGCCAAAACTTCAGACATGTGCTCAGATAGTCCAATTTGACTTTTTACTTGATCTACCATAGCCGTGAATAGGTTCACTATTTTAGGGTCATCTGTTAAGAGTTCAGCGTCGCCATAGCGAATTGCCTGAAGGACATCAACGCTCTCCCAGAGTGCATTCAAATAGATGATGAGTGCATGCTTCATTTCGTAGATTTTTGGACCTAACGACGACTTGTCAACATCTCGATCCATCAAGTCACGGTTTAAGTCGTCTCCAAACTCCTCAATCACACGCAAATGCCTAAAATTGCTATCATTATTCGCTTCAAGAATACGTGATAACAGAATAGTTAGCCTGTCTTCCGGCTTAATCTCCACAGGAATTTTTCTTAGAATTGTCTCCGAGTACCTTCTTAGCCTAATAAATCGTTTATCAACAAGACGTACATGAATGCTAAAAACCAAATTCTTTCTTATCAGAATAATTAGCGGATAAGCTTTAACATCAGTTCCGCGGATCTGAATCGAGGGATAACTCAGCCACATTTCATTGTCAAAGTCTTGATAATTGAGTTGATCGCAACAGGACAAATTGGAAATAAAGACTTCGCTAAAACCCATTTGAGAGGCAACTATTGGGAGATCTTTCATCGGGTCGTCTGTGATATAATCTACCCAAGCAACCGATGACTTACTCACAATATCCAGAAAACTATTTGGCGACTCAGCTTCCTGCTTGAAGGTTTTCCCCGTTGGCTCTAAGCCCATACAGAACCATCGCTTCTGCATCAACTCTAACGGAGCTGCAGGTAAAGCTGAAAAACTAGTCTGAGCAGTTTCAGTTTGATTTTGCTCGTTCAACTTCTTTCCCTCCCGATTTGAATCATAATACTTGTCCATCCTTCAAATCGCTTTGACTAAATAGGCTTTACTGTTGTCTAATTCATAGATATTTTTTCTTCGTTTGTTCTGAAAAAGTGAAAGGTGCCTATTTTGTATGATCTAATATCTATAACTCATAATTTGCTACATAAAGCGATATAAGCACAAAAATAAATAATCCCACACATCCGAGGCAGCCACGATGGGTAGCGTAAAAGACCTCCAAGTAATCCACAAACCAACATCCACCACTATGGGAACCGGTAGATTCCTCTTTTCTGACCGCTACAGCGTTTTCGACTGGGGTGAAATGCCTGATCACATCGAAGGCAAAGGCGCTGCTCTCTGCCTCATGGGTGCTTACTGTTTTGAACAGCTAGAAAAGCTCGGTGTACAAACACATTATCTTGGCTTAGTTGATGGAGCTGGCAAAGCTTTCAAGGTTGAAGAACTCAAAGATCCTTCTAGTATAATGGAAGTTGCGTTGGTTAACGTTTACAGGCCAACAACAAGCATAGTCAATAGGAAAATTGTGCATGACTACAGTCAATATACTTCAGCACTTAAAAACTGCTTAATCCCGCTCGAAATTATCTACCGCAACGGCTTACCTGAAGGATCATCAGTCTTCAAACGTTTGCAACAAGGAAAAGTAACTCTAAAAGACCTCGGCTTAGATCAAATGCCAATCCCAGGCGAAACACTATCTAACCCCATATTTGACGTAAGCACAAAACTCGAAGAAACCGACCGCTACGTCACTTGGGCAGAAGCCCAGAAAATAGCTGGATTAAGCGATCAAGAACTAGCCGATGTCAAAGCTGTATTGTTGAAGGCAGATGAAAACATCACCAAAGCCGCATCGAATGCTAACCTAAAGAATGAGGATGGAAAAATCGAGTTAGCATTTAACGAAAAAAGAGAACTCATGATCGTCGATGTTCTGGGTACTCTGGATGAATGTCGCTTCACATTCAACGGATTGCACGTAAGTAAAGAAGTCGCAAGACAATTCTACAACAAAACCAGCTGGTACAACGATCTAGAGCAAGCAAAGAAAGAAGCAGAAGCAAACGGAATCCAAAACTGGAAAGCACTCTGCAAGTCAACCCCTCCTAAACTTGACCCCAAACTTAAAACAGTTATCAGCCAAATGTACATGGCTGTGGCAAACGAGATGACGAACAAAAAACTGTTCGATACCCCCAAACTTGCCAAAATTATTGAAGATTATAAGGAATTAATAGGTGAAAAAACATGAACATGCAAGACAAA
>JAEAME010002033.1_pt1 | contig 12561 bp, 14 predicted proteins | sample 8958731 | NCBI WGS metagenome assembly JAEAME01 (sample SAMN16933194, study PRJNA681113) | bioreactor sludge metagenome | isolation source: anerobic bioreactor sludge (Control) | place: India:Bengaluru | collected 2018-10-24 | reverse complement strand
TACACGATATCTGCGACCCGACTTTAATATTTCTTCTGATCCAGTGGCTATATTTTACTCTCACGGTTGGCTAGCCTCTAAATATATGTCCTAACTGATTCTGCTCCCCTTCGCTTGACTATCCGCTCAACTCATGGTATTGTCGTGTCCTGAGGAAGGTACGGATTGTGCCAGGTAAGATCTGACGTACAGCTTCCGCGATGCTGCTGCCTTTTCCGCATAGCTCTTCGACTTCCCGCAACTTTATTACTATCTGTTCCGGGGTGAATTTTACTTTCGCCATCCTTTGAACCTCGTCCTTCTTGTTAGTTCGATATTATCATGCTTTTACTAACTTTGCAACTGGCTCAATTTTCGGGGGCAGGTCAATAGTTTCTCCGGAGATACTTTCGTTTTTTAAAATTTTCGTATGATTATATACTTGTTTTGCATTGTCTTCTCTTTGCTTTTTAAAAAAGTGAGCCATTTGTGCTAAGAAAAAGTGAGCCACCCCTTAAGGGCGAGCCCGTGAGCCGCCGAGACTTTTCCACCGACTTTGCGGCGCGAAGTGCAGGCTTTAGCCTGTGGGAAAGTGTCGGCGGATGGCAAGCTCACACGTCTTAGCGATTCTTTTCTTTCTTGACCGCCAGTGCTGAAAAGCCCGTAAGTACGGATCTTTTCAGCACTGTATTTATTTAGTTTTATGACAGCAGAACCACACACTCATCGTGACTCGTGAGGACATAACGAATATCATTTAAGTATGTCCGGTATCGGAAACATATCCACTGCATTTATTGCACTATCGGTAGGTGGGAATAGTGGGAACATATCCGTTTACCAAGTATAAACTTTCCATGTCTTATTTCTATGTTTTATATTCCCCTTAATGTTTGCTCTTTGCTTGTTTCGCTTGAAATTATTATACATTTCATCCATATCTTCATAATGACCTATCGTATAGTAATTTAGACCTATACATTTATTATCTCTATATATATTTGAAAAATCTATTAACAGCCCTTTATTAGTTAATTCAAATATTTGATTTTTTACATCCTCATCCATAGGATATATTTTTCTTCTTTTATTAGTTGAAACACTATCTATAATTTTGTTAGCTATTATTTCTTTAAATACTGACATGTCCTTACAATATAGCTTACAAAACCATCCATCATCATGAGCAAGGTAAACAAAATTATTATTTATTCGATCAATAAATGGTGATTGTAAGGGCTTACCAAAATGAGACAAATATAATATTTCTGCCCTCTCTTCAGGAGTACAATTATTCAAATCTACTTCATTATTATAATCTATCCAATGAAAGTTGCCTAAATCGTAAATATCTTCTTTTGATAACTCTAAAATATCTTCCTTACCGTTAGCAGTCTCTAGGAGCCAACTTCTATTAAAATTTGTAGTAATATAATTCCCATCAGTTATTAAAATATTATTTAGGCTTATTGGGATATACCTAATAAATTCTTGAAATTCCATTCCATAATATATAAAATAATTTTTATTGAATTCCGCATTTATATAGAAAATATCTCTTGTTCTTCTCATGACTCTTAACTCTCCTTTCCAACACGCTTCGATCTTTGTCCAAAGTTGGATCAGCATCCTTAATTATTGAACCATTAATTGATATACTCCGAATCTAGAATTATGCTGAAACCATAAATCAAGATCAGACTTCCACCGCCATACCACCTATATATGTCCTATCTGATAACTCTCACCCACTTCGCTTGACTATCCACCCAACATATGGTATTGTCATGTCCTGAAAGGAGGTGCGGAGTATGCCAGGTAATATACTAGAGACTCTATTCAGCGGTGACATAACCCCCAACGAGAGATACTACACCCAGAGCCCTGCTTACAAAGATGCTCAGCAGTCTTATGAGAGAAATCGAAGCAAACTGGCGAAACAACTTGAAGCTGAACTCAAAGAAGCATTTGAAATGCTATGCGAAACCCAGATTGAGATTGGCTACTATGAAAAACTTCAATCATTCATCGACGGATTCCGTCTCGGCATGCAGATTACCATTGCCGGGCTCGGAGTTACCAACGGCTTTAGTTCAGACATATAATTATTGAATCCCATGAAGGTAGTTAATGCTTTGATGGGGTTCTTTTATTAGGGCAGATCTTTGTAAAAGGAAATTCCGCACCTTTACTGTTAATCGGTCCTCCGTGTCGTAATAAAACTACATGTGTGTCGTCTTTTCACATTATTAATCCTTAAAAATTGATGCATTTATTATCACGATTATCTGCTAAATATTTGCACTTTTCCATGACATACGATGCAAATTCATCGCAGGTACAACCCGTATCACGTCCTGTTATAACGATTCTCTTTTCCGAAATCGTACAGATGTCGAGTGCACGTGTAAATAAATCTGCTTCCTTAACGAATCCGATATGAGCCAGCATCATTGCCGCTGCACGCATAATACTGGCCGGATCGGCATATTTAGCGCGCCCTTCAGTTACCATGCGTGGCGCACTTCCATGTATAGCTTCAAACATTGCATAACGATTGCCTATATTCGCACCACCTGCTGTGCCAACACCTCCTTGAAATTCAGCTGCTTCGTCGGTTATGATATCTCCGTACAGGTTTGGCAGTACCAGCACTTGAAACTGCGTGCGTCGCTTCGGGTCAATCAACTTAGCCGATAATATGTCGGTAAGCCACTCGTCCAACTTAATATCGGGGTAATCCTTCGCGATTTTTCGCGCAATGTCCAGAAATTTTCCGTCGGTTGTTTTAATAACATTAGCCTTCGTGACAACTGTAACACATGTTTTGCCGTTTTGTTTCGCAAATTCAAATGCCGAACGTATTATACGCTCGCTCCCCTGTGTTGTAGTAATTGTAAAATCCACGGCAATATCATCGTTTACATGTACTCCCTTGCTGCCTACAGCATAAACTCCTTCTGTATTTTCACGAAAGAATGTCCAATCTATTCCTTGTTCAGGCACACGCACAGGACGCACATTCGCAAACAAATCAAGTTCCCTACGCATTACTAAATTTGCACTTTCTATGTTCGGCCAAGGATCGCCTTGCATCGGAGTGGTTGTGGGACCTTTTAAAATAACATGGCAGCTTTTTATTTCCGCCAATATTTCTATTGGGATGGATTCCTGAAGCGCAGCCCGATGTTCAATTGTCAGACCTTCAATAACCTTAAATTTTAACAAAAATATCGTAAATGCGCAGGAGGCATTTGGTAAATTGCTTGAAGAGCAGTTAATGCGCGTAGAAAAGATGAAGGCTAATGCCGAACGTACCGGTTTCACAAAGTTGCCATGCATTATCATCGGTGTCATTAGATTTTCATCCTTTCTGTTTGTTAGCATTAAAGCTTGTCAATGCTTCTTCTAGTGACAGCAACCTTCAACGAGAAGGCGCACAATAGTTTCGCATTATCAACGAAATGTCTATCCTATTTGCATTTCGAAATAAAGATAAAGTCGGTTTTCGGAGCCTTTAGGCATATGCCGCAGCTTCCTTCGGTTACTCCTAATGATTGACCTCTTTCAATTACCGCTTTTTTGCAAGCAAAGGCATCAAGCAAATCGTCCCTGTCAGTATGTATGTCCCATAAATTACCCTTAATTGCTTTTCCGGAGCAGTTTTTTACACATTCGCAACAATCGCCGAACAGAGACGAGTTTATCGGTGTTCCCGTTTCAAGCGGTATATCGGTCAACACTCCGTTAAGTCTTATTGCATTTCCGAATTCTTTAGTGATAAGTACTGCCGATTTACCTATCCATCCAATTCCCGCCCGTGTTGCTAATGTTTTAAAAGGCAACTGTGTTCTGAATTGTGCGTTTTGCCGCTCTCCGGCAAGCGAAAAAGCATCATAACCGTACTCTTTTATTTTATCAGCAAGGTAATTGCTTGCTTCTCTCAAAACAGAACTCACTCGCTTGTATTCATTGAAATATTCTACTGTCGCTTCACCCATACTCGGAAACACCTTCAATGCAACGGCAATAGAAATCCCGTATTTAAAACCGCGGCGTATTGTTTCGTCAATCCCCGACAAATCGGCAAATCCGATCAGCGCTATTTCTCTACCGCCAAGAATCTGTTTAATATAATCGTTATATGTTTGCATTTTGCTTTCCTTTTTCAAATGTCCTCTTTGCTTACTGGACTTAACAGACATGTTGAATTATACTAATTTCGACCTGATATCATTTAAGATCTGATCCAAAACCTGCTCCCGTTCTTTTGATGTATCATAAATCGTAAAGCCATATTTGACCAAATGATCAGTCATAGATCGGCTGAATGAAATAGCGTCTTCAGATATTTCCCTTAGATCATCATCATTAAAATTATATGTCCAATCGTCTTTTGTATCGTATTTTTTGAAATCGCTAACGAATTCATCAACCGTTTTTTTGTTCTGCACTAATCCTATAAGCAAAAAATTATCTTGTAATTCTTCTATCCCATATGTCTTCAGAACAGGCAATATCTTCTCGAAATTAAAGTACCCGCCTTCCAACACAAACCTGTTCCCTTTAACAGCACCATGACTGTACGGCATTAGTCCGCGTCCATCAGCCGATGAAAACATACCAAGAAAATGCCCAAGGAACGGCGCTATATTGTCTGTTGTCTTTTCTCTGTTCCAATTAAGTCTGATGTCTAATTGAGGATATGCCCCATCAAACGTGGCGACGAGTTTATCGACACTGATGACAAAGTAATTCAGTTCTTCGTTAATTTTTCTCGCTAAAGTTGATTTACCGGCTCTGCTCGGGCCTGCAATGATGATGTTTTTCAAATAATTACCTCCCCACGGTGAGCTATTATATAATTGCTCTCCGTGTGTTGTTGTATCGAGTTATTTTAACAACGATACAATACGACTTTCACTTTTTTACAAAGTGTAACCGCAATGAGAAACTCAGATGATTATAGTGGAAAAGACAAATGGTCAAGATTATATTAAGATTCATGTGCCGAATATGTATCGTTATCTGAGTCCTTATTCCAGATATATTCAATATAAACACAGATTTTATCTGAAAACAGTCAAGATAAGTTCCTTTCACAAAGAACACAATGTACGGAATTTCTTTATCAGAGCAAAGAAGTCATGTTATTTTCTGCACATGTTATAGTATGTTTAAGTAAAACCGACGATGTAACCGCACCGACACCACCAGGAACGGGCGTTATTGCCTGAACCTTATCGGCTACCTTATCAAAATCGACATCGCCGCACAGTCTGCCTTTACTGAAGTTTATACCGACATCAATCACTATCTGGGATGGGTTGATAAAATTTCCATCGATTATCCTAGCGCTTCCAGCACAGGCGATAAGTATATCGGCTTTATTACATTCGTCGGACAGATTGATTGTTTTTGTGTGGCAAATAGTCACGGTTGCGTTTCTGTTCAAGAGGAGCATTGAAAGAGGTTTGCCAACGACTAGACTGCGACCAACGATGATAGCTTTTTTACCAGTCAGATCTATTTTATAATAATCGAGTATTTCCATTACAGCTTGCGCGGTGCAGGGTGGAAATGCATTCCGGTCTCCCGAAAAGACACGTGCAATATTTGTCAGACCGAAGCAATCGACATCCTTATTCGGATCAATTGTGTATTTAATTCTATCTTCGGACAAATGACCGGGCAGCGGGCGGATTATCAGAATACCGTGAACGGTTATATCATTATTCAGAGAAATAATAGTCGATTCGAGCTTTCCCTGTACTGTATCGACTGGTAACTCAATGACGTCGACTGCCGCACCGAGAGGGGCAATTTTTTTTATAATACCCTTTTCGTATGATAAGTCGTCCGGATTGCTGCCGATTCGTACGACAGAGAGCTTCGGTATAATTCCTTTATTCCTCAGACTGCGTATTCGAGGTATCAAGTCCTCGGATATGGCTTCCGCTACAGGCAAGCCCTTCAGTTCCCTCATCAGCCACACCTCAGTTCATTCAGAATGTCGTTATAAACTTTCTCCAGGCGTTTACATGAGTTAGCAACAATACACGCCGTTTCTTCGTTTACTTTAGCTGCGTATTTTTTATCTTTCATCAGATTCGTGTTTATGTAAACATTCATTGCCGCGCCGTCAAGAGCCGCCCTACAGGCTGAAGCTGCAACGCCGACATCGCTGACGGCAAGTCTTGAACCCTTAATTTTCAATTCTTCAATAATATCAACTAATGATGCAGCTTCCCTGATTATCTCAAGCGGAATCGAACATGCGTTGACGAGAGCTGATTCCAGTATTTCATCTCTGCCGGGCTGTTCCTTGGGTATCGAATATGCCTCTGACAGCGGTAGGAATACCTCGGCGTCTTTTACTATAAGATTCATAAGGCTGCGAATCGATGAATTCATCTTTCCGATGATTCGGTCGATATCATCCTGATAATCAGCGTACTTTTTCTTCCCGGACGTTAGATTTGCAACCATTGAGCATAGCGCAGCGGCAACTGCGCCAATAAGGGCGCTTGCTCCCCCACCGCCTGGAACCGGGGACTTTGAGGATAGTTCTTTTATAAAGTCATTAAGCGAAGTATTCATTATATCTCCTGAGGCAATAGATTAAATATTTAATTCTTGTTTTCAAGAGTCACGGAATCACTGACATGATATATATAAAAAGCCGTAGGATATTTTTTATATACTACACGTTCACCAACACAGATAAAGCCGTTACACTCGTAAAAAGACCGAAGTTTCGGTATAAGAGCGCTGCAATCCAGGCATAAATCCGGTATTTTACGCTGCAGGCATTCGTTTTTGGCGTAATCAAGCAACGCTATGGAAACGCCTTTACCGGCGGCGGCACGTTTCACAGCTAATTTATGTATGAACAGCGATGTGCCATTTCCGACATCAGGCCAAAAAGCCGGATCAGAACCAATAAGAGCCATACATGCGAACGGTATGCCTTCTATATAAGCAATATAAAAATCCGAAGGTGTAAAATTTCTAGAGAGCCTAGTCCATGAAACCTGATCCTTAGTCCATAACGGCTTACTGATACTTTCAAGCCAGTTTACTGTATCAAGCAGGATATCTTCAATTACCGGTATATCTTTTTCGGTCGCTATAGTTATTTCTACCATACTGCCTCCTGCTTGTACCATATATTTAATCGCTATTAGTCGCTAACTTAATCATAGATGATAAACGAAATGGGAATCTAAAATAATCAACGGATTTCGCGTCGTGCTTATTAATGGAAATCCAGATTCAACAATTTATATAATTCCGTATTTTTGTGCTATTGTAAGGGCATCTCCTGTCTTTTCGGCGCGACCTCGTATTATCCGGTATGTTTTAATGCCTCCGTAAATCTCAGCGGCAAGCAAATCAACACCATTGATATGCTGTTCAGCTTTGCCTTCGTTAACATTATCGACAAGCTCGTGAATATGGGTCGAAAAGATACTCCGGCATCCGCATTCCGATAGCTTCTTTACCGTACTGACCGCAAGAATAATACTATCCTTGCTGTTTGTCGAGGAAAATGTTTCGTCAAACAGTATAAGACTGTTCTCAGTAGCCGCATCCATTATGCCGGATATTTCCCGGCACTCCTCTTCAAGCCGACCTGATTCATTCTTTATCATTTCCTTAGCGTTGGCTTGCGGGAACTGTAAAAATACTCCGTCAACTATCGGCATCACAGCGTTTTCTGCAAGTACAGGCATCCCGAGCTGAAACATCAGTTGAGCCGCGCCCACGGCGTTCACATAAACGGTCTTGCCGCCGCTGTTCGGCCCCGTCAGCACATAAACTTTGCCTGTTTCATCAAATACGACATTGTTACGCACGATCTTTTCACACTCTTTGGTAAGCGCGAGACGGTGATTGATTATTCCATTTATTTTATATTCCCCGTTATTTGAAACCTCGGGATAACAGACAGGGATATTTCTTTCCTTAAATTGACGGTACACGCCCGTGGCACGGATTAGAAATTTCAGTTCAGAGCTAAGTGTATAATATTCACACAGTTTTCCTTCGATATAATGCTTCATCTCAACAGAAATTTTATTCAGTGAATAGGAAAGCACATTATCCATTGACCTGAGTATCGCACGGTTCATCATCGCCTGCATCTCGCCTGAAACATCATCAGCTTCAACAGTGGTAATCGGGGCTATAGTATTGTAATCGTTCTTTTTGAAGTCAAGACGCAGTAATTTATCCATAAAGCTACCGGACTTGTAATATTCGTTATTTATTGAAACAAGCCCTGCCTCGGTCGGCTTCAGATTTGAACTTAAATTAATGCCTATCGTAATACTCTTGATTCCGAGTATTTTTTCGTCAGCAACCGCGCTATTTTTCTTTGCCATGATATATTCCGGCGTCCGGCGCTCGTAAATAAAAGTCTCTGCCAACGACTTCAGTTTTTCGGACCTCATTTTATTCATCGCTGGAGCCAGCGCATCCGCGGTACTGTCAACTATACCGAAATATATTCTTATACTTGAAAGCTGAGAGATCAATTCCGATGTATCGTTACCTTTCTTACGGTAACAGTAATCGGTATATTCCTTGAGCTTTGAGAAAAGCTCTTCCAACGCCACCATAACTCCCGGAACCTCAATAATATCGCGCATTACTTCAAGGCGCGACCGGATAATTTCCGGATCGGTGGTGAAATATTCGCACGCATCGTCACCAAAAAGTGCGTTAAGTCCCAGTGCCTCAAACGCACGGCTGATATTCTTTGACAATGCGGAATCGTTTTCGTGTTTATAAAGTAAAGTATTCATGCGTAACTCTCCTTATAATTTCCACAGTATAAGCTCGTACAGGACTGTCCAAAGCAGTCTTGACAACGCAAAATCGGCAAGAAACACAAAAATATTTAGAAGCCAGAACGTGAGTATTTTATAACCTAATCGCGGCCAGACGGGGCTGTATCTTATATATAAAATCACAGACGATAAAATCATCATCTGCAGGCAAACCATGGAAAACCAAACCTTGTTCGGAACCATGAGCAAAACGAACCATGTCCCCCACATATACTTTAGCTGTCCCAGTACAGTCTTTTTAAAAGAAGTTATGTAATAATTCTCACCGCTGCCAAGTTCCTTAAAATTGTTGCTTTTCATAGTTTACACCTCAAAGCGGCAACGTGATACCGTAAATGGCAAGCCACATAGCAAGCAGACGCAGCAAACCCTGAGCCATAAAAAAGCATAAAACAGACATTACCAGCATAACACCGTCAAGCAGCCAGACATTATAACCATTTCCGCGCCAGATTTTTCGGAAAAGAGTGTAATACAGCAGAAGAGAAGACCAGAAAATATAGACAAAGTATTTGATAAATCCGAAATGCAGAAGACTTGTTACGAAAATTGTTAATAAAAACATCATTGCAGAGCCGCAGAGCCGTTTTCGTATAGTCATTATGTACGTTGTCTGTTCAGACATTTCCTGCGCAAGATTATACAAATGAAAAAACGCCGCTTCCGTTTCGGAGTCCATTACTTTCATACGATTCATATGTTTCCTCCTTCCGTAAACCTACTGTTTGTATTGTAACATATTAAAATAATTATGTAAACAAATGGGAATGGTGAATACCGTTTCCGGGGGAGTAAGTTGCAGGGTAAACTATTTTCTTCTAGATTTTAGAATATTGATTGTATGATATATGAAAAAAGGAATTAGTGTCATCATACCGATAGCCATCATTATTGCACAATATTTATAAATAATAAAATGATCGACTTTAAAAGTATTCTTTTACCTTGAAAAAATCTTTTTACACTGTACTGTGAAGTAAACATCAATCTTATACTGTTTGCTGTTCCCACATATCAGGGCAAACAAAAATGCGTGAAAAAAAGCTTTTAGGCGCAATAAAGAAATTTGAGTCGTAACCATCCGGAAACCTAATTATTGTAGATATGATCATTGCCCAGAAAAGAATCAGAATTATTAAAAAAGAAAGCCCATATCGTTTAAGAATTTTGAACTATCTTTAGCAACAAAGCAGGCTTTATAATAGCAGTATGTAAACATAATCAGTAATTCGCAATGTCATTTTAACCGCTTACTATTTTATTCTGTCGTTTAATTATAGTTTCTGCCAATCGTCTTGTCTTGTTATTTGAATCATACCGGCATTCCTGTAACAAACTGCCCGTAAGCACTTTCTTTTTATGCATTAGTTTTACTGTGGTTTCACGGCAGTAACTGCAATATGTCTGACGATACATATACTCGAGCAAATCGGTTTTTGGCTTGCCACCAATGGATTTCATCCCCTTAATTGCCGATGAGAACACACTATGCCAGTCACCTTCGTCGGTTTTCAATGGGAAGGACTTTACCAGATCACAAAACATCCGCTCATCACTCTTGATCAGATTTTTAGACAGTAAGCCTATAGCATTGGCAACATCCCTCCCCTTATTTATAAGGTCGAGCGCATATTCTCTCGCCTTTGGAGAAGGGTTGTTTTCCATAATATTATAAGCTGTTTCCCGGATATCTTCATTTTCACTACCGAGCATCTCTGTAATGAAGTCATCGGAAACCGGATACTCCGCCCATTTGAGGCCCCATAAGATTTCAGCTCGTTTTTTTAAATCAGGTTCTGCCATGCCTGCATTAAAGAGCTTCTCGAGGTCCTCCCGTCCGGCATTTTTTGAAAAGCGCAAGGAAAGACCGCGTCCATGGTAGCCATCACCGCCCGCACCTTCAATCACTTCCTCAAGAGTAGGTACGGACTGAGTTACAAATTTATTTTTATCACATTCCTGTGCCTTCACCCAATACTGTCGGATGAGCCCATTATTCTCTGCATTTTTTGTTAAGTAAGACTTAACCCGCTTCTCCCCGAATTTATACTTTGCGTTGCCATAAAACCACTCTGAGAAAAAGAAATCCGCATCCTTCGTGAGGAGTTTTTCTCCGACTTCATTAACTATCCTTTTAAATGCTGCCCAGCCATCCAGCGAGGTCAGCCAAACGCAAAGCCAATCAAACATATCCCTGTAATTGCAGATAGATGTATTTCTTGAAATACGTACGCAGGAAAGTTTTTTTATCATAACACCATATTTATCATAAAGTGCTGTGCGGGCGGCTTTACTGCCATCAATTGTGAAATAGTATAAAATTGTGGTAAGCTGGTCGAACAACCAAATATCCGAAAATGAACGCGAGTATCTTTCTATAATAACATTTTCGATAGTAGCGCTGTTGACAGCAACAGCTGCCTCATGTAAATACCATCCCCGGCCGCCTTCGGACTGCATATCAAAAGTGGTATTATGCAGGCACCCGTAAAGCACTATATCATAATATTTTTGCGGATTATTGCATGTTTTAAGTTCCAACAGGGCTGAGCCCAGGCCGCGAAGAAAATCATGTCTGAATTGATTTCTTGTGATAATTCTCACCTCCTATAATCTCGGATCAACCGGCTCGTTTCCTAGCGAAAGAACTCCAAAAATAAAGTGGCTACGTATTTATCTACAACTCATTAACAAATCCCGCACTTATAATATCTTCTTTTGTATGCTCCCAAAACCTAAGCCCCGCATCTGTTATATTATTTGGATACATATAATGTGATGGTATATTTTCGTAATTGCACCACAGTTTGAGTAAACTTCGAGGTATAATTAGAGTTATTACATTATAAGCAGACAATCTACCTAGTTCTTTTCTGGGACTTATCGTTGACAATGAATAAGCTTGTTGAACGTGTGGACGTAAAAATTGAGATGGTTTTTGTCTAAGATCTAAAATTTTTACCTTTGAGGAATCCTGAGGAAATGCTAAAATATAGATATAGCCAACATCTTCGTCATATTGCTGTATTCTATTAAGAGGTGTGTATGTACGATCGTATGCAAACCATAAAGCCGACTGAATATTATCAAGAACGTCGAACCATCTTGTATGAAGTCCATAATGTTGTGCTAAAGCTTCACGCTCTTCATCAGTACCCTCTGGATCAAAATGAGTTTTTGCAATTTCAAGAATTTTAATTAGTTTGTTTTCAGCTGCAATAGCTTCAGCCTGATTTTTCGAGTTACGATATAAACTAGGAATTAACGGCCAATCTCTTTCTTGTCCTCGATAAAATATTTTTGTGTTTGTGTTACGAAGAGTGTAACGAATTATTCCAGTCACCAAATTAAGTGCCCTAAAATCTGCGATATAAAATTGCTTAATTCCATCATGTTTTCCTGGTGCATTTGTACCCCAACGATTCTTGTTTAGTTCACATGGTATTGTTTTTTCTATACGATTTTTTAAAGTTGACTGCTCATCTTCACTTAACCAATACATCCATTTCATTTTATCACCAAAATTCATTTAGTTTTAATTTATTTAATAACAATTAAGTTTGCTTATGATTCATGGCTTATCGAATTTCGCAGTATTGCTATAATATAAGGATTTCACTAGAACCTAGATGGTTTGTTTACGTTATTGCCGGGCAGGAGGTTCATTGGGGGACAGAACTCAAGCTCATAAAGGTTATTTTTACCACTTACATAATACCCCATATTC
>JAEAME010002034.1_pt1 | contig 12570 bp, 11 predicted proteins | sample 8958731 | NCBI WGS metagenome assembly JAEAME01 (sample SAMN16933194, study PRJNA681113) | bioreactor sludge metagenome | isolation source: anerobic bioreactor sludge (Control) | place: India:Bengaluru | collected 2018-10-24 | reverse complement strand
AACTGGCTGAATTCATCAAAGCTCCGATCGCCATCATCGACAAGAGAAGACCGAAGGCGAACGTTGCCGAAGTCATGAACATCATCGGTAATGTCGAAGGCAAAAAATGTATCCTGATCGATGACATGATCGATACTGCCGGCACAATCACCTTGGCTGCCCAAGCATTGCAAGATGCAGGCGCAGAGGATGTCTATGCTTGCTGCACACATGCTGTATTGTCAGGTCCGGCAATGGACCGCATCAACAACTCCGTAATCAAAGAACTGATCGTGACTGACTCCATCAACATCCCTGAGGAAAAAGTCAGCGAAAAAATCGTACAGGTATCCGTGTCACAATTGATCGCCGAAGCAATCAAACGTATCCACGAAAACCGCTCCGTAAGCCCGTTGTTCCAAGAAAAATTCGTGATCATCGACTAAGAATGAATGGCTGCACAAAAAAGTCCTCCTGCCGGAGGGCTTTTTTGTTTGCGGGGAGCAGCTTCAGGTTTCGGGTTGCAGCCGGAAAAGATGGATAACGGGAAAAAAACATCTTTCCTGCCGCCGAATCCCGCATCCCTGCACCCGCACAAACACCAAATCACCGAAGACTGCCCCAAAAACCAAAAAACACCCGCCGGCCCGGAAGGGGCCAGCGGGTGTTGAACTTTGCAACTATTATTTTTCGTCTGTTTCCAGGCTGGCAAATCCTTCTTCCAACACTTTTTTCAGTGTCGTAGCGGACAGATCCATTTTTTCCTGTTCTGCATCGGACAATGGGATTTCGATGATGTTGCGGATACCGGAACGGTTGATGACTGCCGGCACGCCGATGAAGATATCTTTGTGCTCATATTCTCCATCCAAGTAGACGGATAAAGGCATGATCGCATTTTCGTCGTTCAGGATCGCTTTTGTGATGCGGGCCAAAGCGACTGCGATACCGTAGAAGGTCGCGCCTTTTTTCTCGATGATTTCGTAAGCCGCATCGCGCACTTTGAAGAACACATCGACCAAAGCTTTTTCATCAACAGCTGAAGTTTGTTTTACCCATTCATAGATTTGCAGGCCGCCGACGTTGGCGTGGGACCATACCGGGAATTCGGTATCACCATGTTCCCCTAAAATATAGGCGTGAACATTACGTGCATCTACGCCGACCAACGCAGAGATGCTTTGACGGAAGCGGGCGCTGTCCAAGGAAGTACCGGAACCGATGACGCGGTTAGCAGGGAGTCCTGAGAATTTCCAGGTTGCATAAGTAAGGATATCCACTGGGTTGGATGCAACCAAGAAGATGCCGTTGAATCCGCTGGCCATGATCTCTCCGATGATCGCCTTGAAGATACGCAGGTTTTTGCTTACCAGATCCAGTCGTGTTTCGCCAGGTTTTTGAGCTGCTCCTGCAGTCAAAACAACGATATCAGCGTCGTGGCAATCTGCGTATGACGCCGCATAAATTTTCTTGGGCGAGGTATAGGCTAACGCGTGGGATAAGTCGATGGCATCCCCCTCTGTTTTTGCTTTGTTGATATCGATTATACCCAACTCATGACCAATGTTTTGTGTAACCAGTGCAAACGCATAACTTGAACCTACAGCGCCGTCACCGACCAAAATAATTTTTTGTCCTGTACTTCCACTCAATTCTGCCATTATAATACTCCTCTCACTATTTGCTGGTTCTATTATAACACTTCATTAAGGCGATTACTCTTTAGGCCTATCCTTCTCGGCAAAGATTTTCAGAACCAGCGCGCTTGCACGCAAAGGATAAACAGTGAACAACCTGTGAAATATTATATAAAAATATTATAAAATAAACTAGCGTTGTTTTCAACAAAGAGCTGATATTTTTTTCACAAGATTTTTAACCCGTCTGCAGACCAATTTCTTACGCTTAGCCGGGGAATGTGGTATACTGTTCAAAAGCAAACTGTGCGGATAATATTCGCGCAGCCTTTTTTCGCGCAAAAGAGGAAGCAGGCAGTCGTCTGTGCCTTTGCGAACATAACAATGAATGCAAAATATAGGGGAATACACATGAAAATGATCGTAGGATTGGGGAACCCAGGCCCGAAGTACACCGACACGAAGCATAATGTCGGCTTTATTACTTTGGACGAGTGGGCTTTTCAAAATAAAGAAAAGTACAACAAAAATAAATTTGAAGCGTTATACATAGAGACTACCTTGGACGGAGAAAAAGTGCTGTTCGTCAAACCGCTGACTTTCATGAATGATTCAGGACGAGCGGTAAGGCCGCTGATGGATTATTACAACATACCGATCGAGGATCTGGTAGTCGTTTATGATGATATGGATATGCCGGTCGGCAAGATACGGCTTCGCCAAAAGGGCGGAGCCGGCGGACATAATGGCATCAAAAGTCTGATTCAGCATCTGGGCACGCAGGATTTCAACCGGATCCGCATCGGAGTCGGAAGGCCCAAAAATAACATGTCGGTCATTCAGCACGTATTGAGTCCTTTCCCGCAAGACGAACATGCCGACATGCTTGCGGCAGTGAAAGAGAGTGTCGAAGCGATCGGCCACTTCATCAAAGGGAATAATTTTTTGGATACGATGAATCAATTCAATAAAAAAGGTTAGGTTCAGCTTCAGCTGGACCTCTTTTGTGTCTGTCGCAGCCTGGATAGGCGAATCAACATGAAAACGATAGCCTTTTTTTGCAGAACACACCATGAACGAGGAGAATATTCATGAAAGACATAGAGAAATATTTAAAGAATACAAAAAATATCCAGGCATTATTGTCTGAAATCAACGCCGAGTTGCCGCAACTGGTTGCAGGTCTTTCCGGTTCAGGCCGCAACCTGTTGACAAGTATCCTGTATGAAGAGCTGCAGAAGCCAATCGTTGTTTTGGCACCCAACTTGCTGCAGGCGACCCAGGTTTATGAAGACATCAGTCAACTGTCTCCAGCTATCCCCGTCCATCTCTTTCCGGTTGAGGAATCGGTAGCGGCCGAACTGGCTTTTTCATCGCCCGAATACCGCAGTCAACGGGTCGAGACATTGGACTTTCTGAAGAGCGGCAGAAAAGGGATCATTGTGATTCCGGCTGCGGGATTCAAAAAAATCCTTTCCCCGGCTTCCATCTGGGAAAATCATTGCCTTGATTTTTCCAAAGGGGCAGAAGCAGATCTGGAAAGCTTGCCGGAAAAATTGGTCGCGATGGGCTATACACGCGAACGAATGGTCGCCAGACCGGGTGAGTTCAGTATCCGCGGCGGCATCATCGATATTTATGCCTTGAACGAGGAAAACCCCTTGCGGATCGAATTGTTCGATACCGAAATCGATACATTGCGTTATTTCGATGCCTACACCCAAAAGTCGGGAGAGTACATCGAAAACGCCCGGATCCTGCCGGCGCATGACACGCTTTTCCCGAAAGAGGAAGTGGCGAAGCAAGCTGATGCAGTTGCGAAAAAAGCGGAAAAAGCCATCAAAGGCATCAAACAACCAGAAGTCAAGGGAACGCTGACGAGCGTTTTCGCCGAATTGACGGAGAATATGCAGCTGGGTGAACTGAACAGGAACCCCCAATTCTATACAAGCTTGATTTATCCTGAACAGCCCACAGTGCTGGATTATATCGCAAGCGATGCCTTGCTGATTGTGGACGATTATAACCGGATTCTCGAGGTGGAAAGAACGATCGAGAGCGAATCGGCGGAATGGAAAATGATGAAGGTGGAGGAAGGCGTCTGTCTGCCTTCGCAGGATTTCACCGCCGATATCCGCGAAGTGATCAAAAAGTCCAAACAGCATCGCATCTATTATGCTCTGTTTCATAGGGGATTCGGGAATATGCGGTTCCATGGAGTCTATCCTTTCCAGTACCGCACACTGAACAACTTCTTCAGCCAGATGCCGCAAGTGAAACTGGAAATGGAACGGTGGCTGAAGCAGCACATGACAGTGTTCGTCGTGGTCCCTTCCGCTGAACGTGCCGAAAAAGTGCAGCGGACATTCGCTGATTTCGGTATCCACAGCTACATCAAAGGAAAGGATTCCTTTCTTGAAAACAAAGTCAATATCCTGGTCGGCGGAATGGCCAATGGCTTTGAATTGCCGCAGGAAAAAGTGGTGTTCGTAACCGAGAAAGAACTTTTCAATAAAGTGACGAAAAAACAGCCGCACCGCCAGAAAATGACGAATGCGGAGCGGTTGAAGAGCTATACGGAACTGAATCCCGGCGATTATGTCGTCCATGTCAACCACGGGATCGGTCTGTATACGGGCATGGAAACCATCGAGGTGGGGGGCGTCCACCAGGATTACATGTCGATCGCTTATCAGGAAGGCGCAAAATTGTTCATTCCCGTGACACAAATCCATCTGATCCAGAAATATGTTTCTTCCGATGCCAAAACGCCGAAGATGCACAAATTGGGCGGAACGGAATGGGCGAAAACGAAAAAGAAAGTCGCCTCCAAAATCGAAGATATTGCCGATGAGTTGATCGAGCTGTATGCGAATCGTGAATCGGAAAAAGGATATGTTTACCCGCCGGATACGCCGGAGCAACTCGAATTCGAAAATGCCTTCCCTTACACGGAAACTGATGACCAATTGCGCAGTACCGCAGAAATCAAGGCAGACATGGAGAGCAGCAAACCGATGGATCGCTTGTTGGTCGGTGACGTCGGATACGGAAAAACGGAAGTGGCGATGCGGGCGATCTTCAAGGCGGTGCAGGAGGGCAAGCAAGCCGCATTCCTCGTCCCGACGACCATCTTGGCGCAACAACACTACGAATCATTGATGCAACGGTTCGAGGACTACCCTTTTGAAATCGGATTGCTGAGCCGTTTCCGCACGAAAAAACAGCAAGAGGAAACGTTGGACGGCATCCGTAAAGGGACGGTCGATATCGTTGTCGGCACGCATCGGATCCTATCGAAAGATGTCACTTTCGCGGATTTGGGCTTGTTGGTGGTCGATGAAGAACAGCGCTTCGGTGTGAAACACAAGGAACGCCTTAAACAACTGAAAGCCTCTGTCGATGTCCTGACGTTGACGGCGACGCCGATACCGCGCACGCTGCACATGTCGATGCTGGGAGTCAGGGATCTGTCGGTCATCGAGACCCCGCCGGCAAACCGCTACCCGGTCCAGACCTACGTGATGGAGCAGAATTACGGAGCTGTCCGGGATGCGATCGAAAGGGAGCTGGCTCGGGGAGGACAAGCCTTTTACCTGTACAACCGAGTGGAAACGATCGAGAAGAAAGCCGAAGAAATCCGCGAGCTCGTGCCGGATGTCCGTGTCGCAGTGGCGCATGGCCAGATGACCGAAGTCCAGCTCGAGAACGTCATCATGGATTTCATCGAAGGCCGCTACGATGTGCTTGTCACCACGACCATCATCGAGACGGGCGTGGATATCCCGAACGTCAACACACTGTTCATAGAGAACGCGGACCGGATGGGCTTGTCGCAGCTGTACCAGCTGCGCGGTCGGGTTGGACGGACAAACCGGATCGCCTATGCCTATCTGATGTATCAGCCGAACAAGATCCTGAATGAGGTCAGCGAAAAAAGGCTGCAGGCCATCAAAGAATTCACGGAGCTGGGTGCAGGCTTCAAGATCGCCATGCGCGACCTGTCGATCCGTGGAGCCGGGAACCTCCTGGGCGCCCAACAACACGGCTTCATCGACTCGGTCGGATTCGATCTCTACTCCGAGATGCTAGGGGAGGCGGTTGCGGCTAAACGCGGCCTCAAAGCAAAAGCGAAACGTTCCATCGTCGAAATCGACTTGGGCATCGATGCCTACATCCCGGCGGAGTACATAGAGGATGAACGGCAAAAAATCGACTTCTACAAACGGATCCAACGCATCGACAGCGTTGCGGATCATGATGAAATCGATGCGGATCTGATCGACCGCTTCGGTGATTACCCGCAAGAAGTTTCCGATCTGTTGGAAGTCGGTCTGATCAAAAATTATGCCGAGAAGAGCCAGATCGAGACGATCAAACGGCAGGGCGATACGATCGCCATCACCTATTCGCAGGAAGCGACCGTCCGCTTGCAGGGGCCCGCTGTGTTTGAAGCGCTCAGCAAAATACCTTTGAAAGCGCAGATCAGCCTGCATAATGCCCGGTTGGTGGTCAGTCTGGCGATCGGGAAATTGCCGAACCGCCAATGGCTGAACCATTTGAACGCATTCGTCAAAGCCTGCGTTGCCGAACCGGATGAAACGAATGGGACAGCAGGAGCGGCCGATGGAAAATAATCGCTTGAAGCAGATGATGAAAGGGGCTTTGTTGCTGTCCTTGGCCGCTTTCGTCACCAAAATACTCAGTGCGGTCTATCGCGTGCCCTTTCAGAATATGGTGGGAAATACAGGTTTCTACGTCTACCAACAGGTCTATCCGATCTACGGCATCGGCATGACGTTCGCGTTGTCCGGTTTTCCGGTTTTTCTTTCGAAGATGATAGCAGAAACGGCGGACAGCGCGACCCGCCAACGGATGATGCGGCGCAGTTTGGTCATCCTGGGGGGGTTCGGCTTCAGCCTGTTTCTGGGCATCTACGGCTTTTCGAGCCAACTGGCTCAACTGATGGGGGATCCGGACCTGAAACCGATCCTGCAGTCTGTATCCTGGATGTTTTTATGGATGCCGCTATTGGCGACGCTGCGCGGGTATTTCCAAGGGAACTACCGCATGGAACCGACAGCCGTCTCGCAGGTTTCCGAACAATTGGTGCGTGTCGGTGCGATTCTTATTGCGGCGTATCTGTACACGAAAACCAAGGGCGACCTGTATGTGATGGGGGCGAATGCCATGAGCGGGGCGACGATCGGTGCAGTCCTGGCAAGCTCGATCCTGTTGGGGGCCTATCAGAATGAAAGGCGCCAAAACGCAGCGTACGCGCTTGATGGGCAGCAGCCAAGAAAGGCTGATCCTGCAGGCCAGTGGGGAATCCTGGTCCGGCGCTATGCTACGGAAGGGATGACGATCTGTCTCCTGAGCGCTATCCTCGTCCTGTTCCAGCTGATCGATTCGTTCACGCTTTATAACGGCCTGTTGGACGGCGGTGCAGCCAGCGATTTGGCAAAAAATGTCAAAGGGGTCTATGACCGCGGCCAGCCGCTGGTCCAATTGGGCATGGTCGTAGGGACCGGTTTTTCAGCCAGCTTCATTCCGCTGATGAGCCAAGCGCATGCGCAAGGGCGCCAACAGGAATTTGTCCGTTCCGCCGTCTCATTGTTGCGGATGACAAGCGTCTTTTCGGCGGCTGCGGTGACGGGATTGCTGGCCATTCTGCCGAACGTCAACAACATGCTCTTCGGGGACCGGGAGGGCATCGCGGTTCTGTCCGTGTATATCTTGGCCATCTTTGCGGCTTCGGTGATGACCGCCTATCAGTCCATCCTGCAGAGTTTGGGCCGATATAAAATTTCTTTGGCAGCTTTGGCTGTAGCTCTTGCGGTCAAGTTTTGCGGCAATCTGCTGTTGGTGAAAACATTGGGTACGATGGGGGCGAGCATCGCCTTGATTGCCGGCTTGGGCGCCATGTTGCTGTTGCTTTGGCTGCAAAGCGAACGCGCCTTGAGGGACGTTTGGTTCGCGGATAAATTCCTGTTGAAGCTGATGATCGGCTGCGTTGTGCTGTTCGTAACGGCAGGGTCGCTCCGGATCGGTCTGGAAAGGTATGTTTTCATGGCTGGCGGCCGGCTGGCGGATTCCGCGATTGCGGCAGTGACGGTTTGCGCGGGTGTAGCTGTATTTTTATGGTATATTCTAAAAGCGAAGCTCTTTACTTTAAGGGAGTGGATCAGTATTCCGTTCGGGAAAAAATTGCTGCGCAAATTGCCGGACAGAACGAGGGGCTTAAAATAGGCAAGACCTAAAGAAGGGGATGGATTTATGGGTAAAATTCAAATAATGGGGCTCGGAGCCGGCGACTTGGAGCAATTGCCTTACGGCATATACAGCAAGCTGCTGGCGGCTGAATTTGTCCATCTGCGGACCAAAGAGCATCCGGTCGTCGAAAATCTGCAGGCTGCCGGGGTGCGCTTCGAAAGTTTCGATGCTGTGTACGAGTCCAAGGATAAGTTTGAGGACGTCTACCGTCAAATCGCGGATTATTTGCTGGAAAAGGCAAAGACGCAGGACCTGATTTATGCTGTTCCTGGACACCCGTTGGTAGCGGAGGATTCCGTAAAGTATCTGCTGCAGAACCAGGCGGGGATTGAAGTGGAGCTGGTCGGCGGCAAGAGTTTCATCGATGATTTCTTTCAGGCGGTGGCCATCGATCCGATTGAGGGGTTCCAGTTGTTGGACGGCCTGACCTTTCACCAGGATCAGCTGAGCTTAGGCAACCATCTGATCGTCATGCAAGTGTTCAATGAATTTGTGGCCAGCGATGTGAAGCTGAAACTGATGGAGAAGTATCCGGATGAGCATCAGGTGGCGCTGGTCGATGCAGCAGGTACGAAGCTCCAGAAAGTAACTTGGTGCCCGCTGTATGAGATGGACAGGCTTGAAGGTGTGCATAATTTGCTTTCCTTGTATGTGCCGCCTCTGCAGACGGATGAGCGCACCAGAAGCTTTGAACTGACCCAAGCCTACATGGATGCGATTGTGGACAAGGATGTGTGGGTGCAATCCCAGACGCACGAAAGCTTGTTGCCTTATCTGAAGGAAGAATGCGAAGAAGTCGCCGAAGCGATCCAGAACGACGATATCGATAACTTGATCGAGGAGTTGGGTGATATTCTGCTGCAAGTTTTCTATCACGCTTCATTCGGCGAGCGGGAAGGCTTTTTCACGCTGGAGGATATCCTGGAAACCTTGAACAAAAAATTGCGCAGACGCCATCCCCATGTTTTTGATGGGGTGAAGGCCGATACGATCGAAGAAATCGATAAAATGTGGCAAGCCATAAAAGCAAAAGAAAAGGGGAATTCCAATGAGACTAGATAAATTTTTGAAAGTATCCCGCTTGATCAAGCGCAGATCGGTCGCCAAAGAAGTGGCGGATAAAGGCCGTATCCTGATAAACGGGAAACAAGCCAAATCAAGCTCAACCGTCAAGGTGGGCGATGAAATGACGCTGCAATTCGGCAACAAGACGGTTGTCGTGCGCGTCGATAAAATTGTGGAAACGACCAAAAAAGATGAAGCGCAGGAAATGTATACACTCATCAGCGAGACGGTCGCGCCCCGGACGGAAGAAAATCGTTTCTGAGGCTGTGAAATGCCATGGACAATCCGCGCCGTTTCTTCTATACTTTTACATGAGCAGAGGTGCAAAAGGATTTTGAGATAACGGGATTGGGGAAGTTCTCAAGGAGGCGATCAGGTGAAGGAAAAGACGAAAAAACATTCTGCCGACAACGTAACCGTGATGCAAAATGATTTTACGAAGGCGCAGCATAGCCAGAAACGTATATTTCAACGGGAAAAGAAAGCCCATATGCGAAGATTGTCCCTGATTTTTTTCGTCGGTGCTGCCCTGATTGTGCCTTGCCTGTGGAAAACGGTGGGCAATTGGCTTGAAATCAACAGGTTGGATGACGCCATCGCTTTGGCCCGGACCGAGAAAAAGCAGGCGGAGGATAAAAATACGCAATTGGCCTATGAAGTCAAATTATTGCAGGATGAGGAATACATCGCCAAATTGGCGCGAAGCAAATATTATTTGAGCAAAGATGGAGAGATCATCTTCAGTTTGCCTGAGGATAATGAGACGAAAATGGCCGAGAAACAAGGAAATGCAACCGATTCGGATTCATGAGCCCGCTGATGGATAAAGATTCTATTTTTTTCTGCATGATCCGTGTTATAATTAGTTGAGCAAAAATGAAGGAGGAACTTTTTTTTTATGTCGATTGAAGTTGGGAATAAAGTATCAGGAAAAGTTACAGGAATTACAAATTTTGGTGCATTCATTGATTTAGGTGGCGGTAAGACAGGATTAGTTCATATTAGTGAAATTTCTGATACTTTTGTAAAGGAAATCAAAGATGTTTTGAAGGTTGGCGATGAAGTTACCGTTAAGGTGATGTCGATTGCAGATGACGGAAAGATCGGATTATCCATCCGTAAAGCTGTGGACAAGCCAGCAGGGGAAGTTTCCAGACCTCAACGAGAAAGTAGACCTTATCAAAAAAGTTCAGCTCCTCGTCCGGAAGGCTCTTTTTCCAAAGGCAGAAAAGAATTCTCCGGCCATCAGGACAAAAGCCCTAAAAACGATTTCGATTCGTTGATGAGCAGCTTCCTGAAGGACAGCGAAGACCGTCTGACTTCCATCAAGCGCAATACGGAAGGCAAACGCGGCGGCCGTGGCGGCAGACGCGGATAGATAACAGTGATTTCTAGAGGATGGGCAAAAGGGAAACCGATTGTCGCACCCTCTTTTTTGCTTTAGGAAGAAAAGAGAGCAGGGATGTTATGCAGGAGTATATGCTGCGCTTATGCAAAGAGGTGGAACGACACCGATTGTGGGACAACCAAAGTCGATTGCTCGTGGCGGTATCCGGGGGCGCCGATTCCATGGCGTTGTTGGGGCTCATTCAACGGATGCCGGTGGAATGGCGCCCGGAATTTGCGGTTGTGCACATCCATCACCATCTCAGAGAAGAGTCGGATGAAGAATTCCGGATGGTCCAAAACTACTGCCGGAGCCAGGGGATTCCTTTCTTTGCCAAGCACTGGCCAAAGGAAAACCACCCGCAATCCAATCTGGAAATGGCAGCAAGGGAATTCCGCTATGCTTTTTTTGCCGAAATGATGGCAGCATGGCCGGCTACCTGTCTCGCGACCGCCCATCACGCTGATGATCAGCTGGAGACGATCCTGATGCGTCTGGTGAGGGGAAGCACACTCCAAGGCATCTCCGGAATCGCCGCAGCGCGTGCTTTCGGGAGCGGGCAACTGGTTCGCCCGCTGTTGCCCTTCCAAAAACAGGAACTCTACCGGATCTGCGCAATCGCCGGAATCCCGTATCGGGAAGACAGCTCCAATGCCGAATTGATTTTCACACGGAACAGATTCCGCAACAGCGTCATCCCGTTGCTCAAAGCGGAGAATAACCAAGCATCCAGGCATTTCGGGGAATTTTCGGATGATCTCCAAGATGTCCTGAAAACTGTCCAACCGATTGTGGCGCAGACGTTCCGCCGCTTGTTCACAAAAGCCGAAGCACAATGGATTCTTGATTTGGACGCATGGAAAGCATGCGAGCCTTCCCTGCAGCGCCTTGTGCTCAGCCATTTTGTGACTGAGCAGCTTATAGAGACTGGCCATGACTTTCGCAGGAGCCAGATCGGTGCCGTCCTGGACCTTATCGAAAATCCGGCCCCCCAAAAGCAAATATCTTTGGCTGGAGGGTGGCAGGCCAGAAAAAGGTATGATAAACTTGTTTTCTTATCCCCTGATTCCGCCAGCAGCGATTTTTTTGATTTTTCGGAAAAATTGGAGCTAAATAGATGGGTAAGCTTGCCATCTCATGGTAGAATAGGATTATTTCATGGAGATAATGCGTTTTCAAAGGATTTGCCTGAGGGGGCTGTAATCGTCGGGATCTCGGACGCTGGAACCCTGCTGCCGCTGACTGTGCGCTCGCGCCGGTCGGGTGACAAAATATCGTTGAACAAGGAACAGCCCTTCACAAAAAAAGTGAGCCGGCTTTTTGTGGATAAGAAGATTCCGGCTGAAGAGAGAAAAGAAGCTGTTATCGTCACTGATGGCGAGGGACGTATTTTATGGATACCGGGCTATGCCCAGTCCGTCTGGCTGTCGGAAGATGAGAAAGAAAAAACGTGTTTTAGATTGATTTACATTAAATAAATTTTTGAGGTGAAAGAAATGTTACATCCTGATATCAAGGAAGTATTATACAGTGAAGAAGAAATCAGCGCAGTAGTCAAAGACTTGGGCGCGCAATTGACGAAAGAATATAAAGGGAAAAATCCATTGGTGATCGGAGTGCTGAAAGGTGCCGTCATGTTCATGACCGACTTGTCGCGCGCGATGGACTGCGACCTGGAATTGGATTTCATGGACGTCTCCAGTTACGGAGCCGGAATGGAATCAAGCGGAGACGTCAAGATCCTGAAAGATTTGGATACATCGGTGGACGGACGTGACCTCTTGATTGTAGAGGACATCATCGACACGGGACGGACGCTGAGCTATCTGATCGACATCTTCAAATACCGCAAAGCCAAATCCATCAAGGTAGTCACTCTGATGGACAAAAAAGAGCGCCGCGTCGTTGATTTGGAAGCGGATTACATCGGGATCAACGTTCCGAACGAGTTCGTCGTAGGTTACGGATTGGACTTCAATGAAAAGTACCGAAATCTCCCTTATATCGGCATTCTGAAAAGCGAAGTTTACGAGTAAAATCATTCGTTAAAATTGGTCAGATATGGTATGATTAGTTGGATACCAGTATATTGTACAAACAAAAAAGATGAGACGTAAGATAAAGTCTGCGAAGAACGATATCTGACGAGGAGGTTCTAATGAAAAAAAATAATTTTCTTAAAAGCAGCGGCTTTTATGTGCTGATCTTCCTTGCGATCATTGCAGTGGT
>JAEAME010002032.1_pt1 | contig 12577 bp, 7 predicted proteins | sample 8958731 | NCBI WGS metagenome assembly JAEAME01 (sample SAMN16933194, study PRJNA681113) | bioreactor sludge metagenome | isolation source: anerobic bioreactor sludge (Control) | place: India:Bengaluru | collected 2018-10-24 | reverse complement strand
TATAGAACTGTCTGTAATAATACTCATAACTCGTTGAATAAAACGGTAATGTCCTGTCTCCCGGATATGAGATTATTAAAGCTGCGTTTGTGTCGCCGTCATGAATATAAGTAGTAACAAAATAATTTTCCTTTACAATACCGAAAACAGGCATTGTTATACTTTTACTTTTATAGTCTGGATTTATCAATCTTGCGAATGTCATATCATCCCCATATATTCTCTTCGTATAGGAGTCATAGTTAGTGACTCTGTTCGCATTGAAATATGTGAGAGCTCCGCTTCCGTCAGGTGTTACAAAATATCCGTAATCCTCCTGACGTGCAGCATCCATATATGGTAACAAAGCAATTGAAGCAATCCTTGAAGTCTCGCCTTTTTCAACAATTGAATTTCTGGGTATTTTTACTTCAAAAGCATTACCGTCTATTGTGAATTCAATTGCAAGTGATACCTGAGTTTCAGTTAGATTATATACAAGCTGTACACCATTCTCTATTTTATTAACAGTCTTTTTATGAACTGTCTGATTTACAAAAAAGTCTGATGATTTCTCGTTACCGCTCTTTGAAAAATTTGCTTTGAAAGGGGATGTTAATATCTGTTTTCCCAGTGGATTCTTCTCATACTTAGCAATTTCCTCTTCGGTTGATTCTGGATAACTTCTTAAAGTTTTTCCGGTTGCCAAGTCCGTTATTAAAAACAAATCATCCGAAGGATTGTATTCCAACTTTAAAGTACCGTTATTGGCAACCTCAGTCAGTCCCGCATCTTCGGGTATCACACCGATAGATTTTTTTGCATCAGAAATATTCAGACCTGCATTTGAGAACTTAACATCATTCTCAGAACCCAGCACTACCTTAATAACTATAAAGGCTACTAATAAAATTGCTAAAACAACAATAATAGTTGTAATCAGTCTTTTTGGAACTTTTATTTTACTAAACAAGATAACTCAACTCCTTAACTACCTGTGCTATAAAGTCGAACATCTGAACTGCAAGGCCGTATACTATCATAAACAAAGCCGAAACGGCACTTACACCTACAGCGGTTAATATCGTAACAACAACTGCTTTTATAGGATGGAAACCATGCACTCCCTTGATGCAGAAAAATACCAGTAAACCAGCCCAAATGGCAATCAGAGTATTTGCCAGATTAAATAATGACATTTCACTTTGCGTAAGAACCTGAGTTGCAATAGCAAAAGGAACAGAAGTCAGTATAAAAGGTACATGACAGTAAGCACCGCCGATTATAACATCCCTGAATCTTCCTTCTCCATACATGATGGTTGTTACACCATAATTTACTACACATATCACTGCCCAAGGAATTATTGACAATAATATTATATAACCCCAGTTATACATATCAAGTGAAGTACCGCCTCTGTATATGAAGCTTGTTAATAATTTGGACAAAACAGTAGTGATAACCTGCAGGAACATAATTGCAAACATATCACCGAAATATCCCTTACCCTCATAACGAATTTCTTCGAAACCGTCTATAGGATGTCTTGCTACATATGTCATTCTCTTAAAGAAATGTTTTATCGGTGTAAACCAATTTTTCTTTTCAGGTTTAGGACCGTATTTCTTAAGTCTTTTACTCTTTATTGTTTTTAAAACTACAAGTAAAAGAAGCAGAAAAATAATTACACTGGCAATTATAGAAAAGTAATCTTTGATGAATAGTGTTCGCTGTTCTTCATAAGCGGTTGAATACAATAAAGGATCTTCTGCTTCATAGAACAAATCCATAGCTTTCTTGTATTCCTCTTTTCTCATATGGACACTTCCCATTGCCTGAAGTGCAAGTCTGTAATAGCTGTCCTGAGAAAGAACTTTGTTCCACTCAGTATATGACTCTTTGTATTGACCGTTAGAGTAGTATTTGTTTGCACTGTGTACCGTATCTGCAAATTCAGTTGTTTTAAAAACAGTTATTACACCTGTACGGGAGTCAAGCACATAAACTCTTCCCTGAACGTCTATCTCTATTGAAACAGGGGTTGAATATTGACCGTATCCGGTGCCCAATGTTCCAAAAACAAACAGGTTCCTTCCCCATTCGTCATATTCATATATACGACCGAATGTAGAATCTATCAAAAACATGTTATTATCTTTATCAACGGCAACGTCTACAAAGTTTTGTGTACTGTCCGGTCCCCAAATTAAGCTTTGATCCGTAAAGTTTTTATCATTGTATAAAACGTCGGTACCCTGTGGATTTATTTTTCTTAGCTGCGCGCTGGTACCTGTAGTTGTCGCATAAATATATTGATCTTCACTTCCATATATATTGTTAAATGTATAAGGTAGATTCACTATGGAACCTTTTCTGTCCTCTCTTGACCAGAGAAGTCTGGCAATAGCATCACCTAAACTCAAAACAACTTTGTTTGCACCAAAATAGTTTCTAAATTCGCCGTCTGCACCCAAGAGAATAATTCCATGATACTCTCCTACTGAAGTTACAAATATATATCCTCTCTGATCTTTAATTACTTTCTGAGGTTGATAGTTAAAATCAGCAGGTAATATATCGCTTGTAGGTGTCAGATATGCGTATCTGAAACTTCCTTTTGCAGTGAACTCAACAAGCCTTTTATTGCCATAGTCCGCAACCAGTATCGTACCGTTTGAATCTACATAAACACCCTTTGGATTATTCAGATTTGCAGGGTCTTCCGGGTCGTCCGGATTCCCTTTTACATCAAATAAAAACTCATGTTTTGAATTTAATACAACTATTCTGTTGTTACCGCTGTCTACAATATATATGTTACCGTTTTTAGCTATAAATAAATCGGAGGGAGCGGTTAATTTGCCTTCTTCTTTTGTCTTAAAGTCAATAACCTTTACTGCTTTATAAGCAGCGGGAGTAGGAAGATTCCAACCGTCATCGGACAAAAAATAATTTGCATATGGTGTCGCTCCGTAAGCAGGCAATACCATAGGTAATGTGATTACGAAAACAATTATCATGCATAAGAACTTTCTTAATTTCATATTTCTCCTAACCTCCCTTACTTAATTCCAGAGTGAGCCATAGTATCCATAACTCTGCTCTGTTGAAGTATGAAAATAATTATACCGGGTAATGTCATTATCAAGGCCGAAGCAGCACCTGCTCCCGCTCTTGCAAGACCTCCGCCGATTGTTGACATGAAGAATGCCAATGTCTTTAGCTGTTCCTTATAAATATAAGTGGTTGATGTACCTGCATCTCCCCATATTCCTCCGAATGTCAGTATAACTACGGTTGCCTGAGCATTTCTTAAAAGCGGAAGCGCAATTTTTGTGTATAACTGCCACTCGCTGGCTCCGTCAATCTTTCCTGCTTCAAATATATCATCCGGAACCTGATCTAGGAACTGCTTTAACAGGAACAAACAAGTCGGATTCGCAAGTCCGGGTATAATATATACCCAATATGTATCCACAAGTCGTAAATTTGTAATAATTATATATGAAGGAATACCTGCTGCAGCCGTAACGAACATCAAAGCCGTTGTAACTGTCGAGAACATTGCTTTTCCTCCGGGAAACTTATGTTTTGATAACGGATAGCAAGCCATTGTACCGACAAGTACCAAACAGAAAATATATGCAACAGTTATAAAAACAGTATTAAACAGATAACGTGAAAACGGCACCATGCTTTCAGAAGTAATATTCACCAAATCCGAAAAGTTCTTTGTAGTAGGATTGTTAACAAAGAATCTCGGAGGATACAGGAAGAGTTCCTCCATCGGTTTAAATGCCGTACTTACCAGATAAACGAGAGGCAGAAGTGATACCAATCCTCCTATAGTAAGGAAAATTAATATGACTTTAGAAGCATAGTCTCTTCGTTTTTTAGCCTTTTTTAAGTAATCTATATCTACTTGAAACATCTTCTATCACTCCTTTTCTCCAAGAATCTTAAATGCGATACGTCCTAGGCCCAAAACTATTACGGACAGCACAACCGCAATGGCACTTGCATATCCGACCTCAAACCGCGAACCGGAATAGTCGGACAAGTGAAGCATAATAGTTAATCCTGCGTCTTCCGGGCTTGGGTGTCCGACAACAATCGAACTAATGGATCCTACTGTGAATGCACCTGTGATTTGCAGAACGGCCGCAAACAACAGTTGTGGCATTGTCTGTGGTATATCTACATAAAGAAGTCTCTGAAATCTGGATGTAACACCGTCAACAGCCGCAGCGTCGTACAGTTCTTTGTCGACGTTTGTAAAACCTGCAACGAATGAAAGGAATCCCGTTCCTAAACTTGACCACAGTGAAATAATAATTATGACCGGCATAATCAGGTTAACATCCGTACGCCACTGTATAGGCTCATAAATAAGACCCATCTGTATAAGCATAGAGTTCAGATAACCCTGGCTGTCATTTGCGAAAAGAACCAGCCATACGACACCCATTGCGACTCCGCTTGTCAGTGAAGGCGCATAGAATGCAAGAACATATAAAGATCTTATTTTCTGTGGCACCTGATTAATAAACCATGCAAAGAAATATGAAGATATGTATGCTACAGGTCCGACTATTACCGCATAAAACATTGTATTGTTAAACGCTTTAAGGAACAGAGGATCGTCAACAAACAAATATACATAGTTATCCCATCCGTTAAAGACAGGAGCGTTCAATATATTATAATAAGTAAAGCTTAAAATTGTGGATGCTAATAACGGTATTAAAGAAAACACAATAAACAGTATGAAGAACGGTGCAACAAGACCGTATGACATCTTGTGGTTCCATATTTCATGCATTGTGTATCCAAAACGTTTCTCTACATTAAACCATCTTTTCTTAGGTTTTTCCATACTGACTTCAGGTGGCATATTATTATTGTTTTCCGTATTATTAACCGATTTTTTCATTGTATATACCCCCTTTATGATTTGGAATCGGATTCCGTATCATACAATACGGAATCGTTTATTCTAAACTCTGTCTGTTTACGTAACATTTCTTTATTAATCTCTCTTACAGCATCTTCAAGTGCAATTCTTGCATTCATACCCTGAAGTATTGTCTGATTTAGAGCTGTAAGCAAATATCTTGATGTGTAATATCCACCCAGAGTATTTGGACTCTCTCTGAAATAATCCCACTGTTTGTTTATAATATCAAGTTCCGTATCCGTGTACGGCAGCTTCTGTAAAGCAACTTTATTTGCAGGATTCCATCTTGATGCAACACCAAATGTTGCCTCAACTTCCTGACCGTACTTTTCCTGTGTTTCATCGGATGACCACCACTTTAAAAACTCCCATGATTCATCCGGACTGTCGGTAGAACTTATAATAACACTGCATGTACCGACACCGCCGATTGATCTGTCTATGGAACCGTTATCTTGTAAGTGTCCGGGTATAGGTGACATCTGCCATTTACCTTTTAACTCAGGAGCGGCAACCATAAGCTGACTGTACAGACCCGAATTGCCGATACCTATAGGCATTGTACCGTCTCTGAATCTTTGATAAAAGTTTGCGGCATAAGGAATCTTATACTTAATAAACAGGTCTGCATATTCTTTGAATGCGTTAAATGCAATTTCTGTGTCCAATTCCATCTTTATCATATAAGTCTCCCCCAAGCTGATATAGGAAAGGTATATAGTTGCCTACACCAAAACCATATGAGAAGTCAAGTCCCTCTTCCTGTAATACAGGAAGCATCTTATATACATCTTCCCATGTTTGAGGTACATCTATCTGAAGCTCGTCAAGTATATCGGTTCTGTAGAACAAAGCTGACCAATCCTGTGTCTCCGGGAAAGCATAGTAATGTCCTTTAAACAGATAAGGAGTAAATGCATGTTCAAGATAGGAACTTTCTTTGAGTTCATCAAACCCCGGTAATTCATCCAATGGTAAAAGTGCTCCTCTTATCGCATATTCAAACGGAGTACCCGATCCGACAGATATAGCAACGTCCGGCGCATTTCCTGCTACATATCTAAGCATTATCTGACCTTCTACACCGCCGGCAACCATGTTTAGATCCACTTTTATACCTGTTTCTCTGGTAAACTCTTCACTGATTAAAGTTCTCATTATTTCAACATGCTCACGGCCTCTTGCAACGTAAACGGATATGGTTTCCATATCTTCTGGTCCGTCAGGGTTGGGTAATGCGCCTATTGATGCATAGTCCTTTTTGAAGGACCAATAGAACTTCTTTGTTCCTACATAAATGTTCTGCCAAGTTCCGCTTCTGACATCTTTAGTATAACCTTCTTTTGCAATTACCATATAGTCAAGTGAAAGAGGTTGATTTTTCATCGATACGGTCGAGTTCGACACACCGGACATGATATTGTTAATTTCATTTAATGCACCCGGTACATCTTCTGTATCTTCCGAAAGATTCTTAAAAAACTCTGACGCTACTTGTAATGCGGAAGCATAATATGGTGCATGTCCGCCGTTTGTCTCTTTCATTCTTTTAAATATATGATTAAACGACTTGCTGTATTGCTTAAGATTTTCAACGATGTCAGGAATATACTGTTCCAAATCCCAGTCCATATTTTTTGCAACGGCATATGTTCCGTCCGATTTTCTTGAAGCAGCAACAAGCTTTGTTACGTCACGAATAAGCTCGTTAATAGAATCGGTACACTCATCTATTCTTTGAAGTTCATGACGAAGAGGTCCGACTTTTGCTGTTATTTCAATTGTATGTTTTTTGTCCTTTTCGAGATAAAACAAATAAGGTTTCTGTTTATCATTTATAAGAGGCTTAAATGCCCATCCGTCAGAATAAGGAAAACAGTATTCTTCCATATCATCAAACAGAATGTCACCGTCTATTTTAATCTCTCTGTATGAAGCTACATATGTAAGAGTTGTATTATATCTGAATGATAACTGATACCAGCCTGTTTCAGGAACCTCAAACTCCCATTTAGCGCTAGACCCGCCTTCGTCCCACTTATCTCCTCCGAATACATTGTAATGGAGATAATCATATGATGCAGGATATGAAAAATAGTCATCATTCCATTCTGATCTTATGGTTACGTCGTTTTTCACAACAGGAACTTCCATTTCTATCTGATTTGGTTTACCGTTGTAAATCTGGTCATTTGAAAAATTATTCGATTGTAAATAATCATCATATGTACCGTTCGCTTCAGGAGCCACAAAAGATATTGTACGAATTATACCCGCTTCTCTGGAGAAAGACATTTCGATTGTGTTCTTTCCCTCCGTTAGGAGTATTTTGTACGGATTTCTGTATAACCCGTCAGGATGTGTCATAACCGATGTCTGCCAGCCGAATACTTCTCTTTGTTTTGATCTTATCTGGTTATGGCCTTCATCCAATCTGTCAACTTCGTAAAACTCATACATTCTCTTCGCTTCCAGATATGAAGATTCAATAAAAGGTTGTTTACCGTTTATTGTAAACCCGATCAGCATATCAGTGTTCTTACCACTCTTTAATGCATATTCTATTTTTAAATTATAAAGCGCGGTTTCCGGTACATCCAATTCATATACCAGTGTTGTTCTGGTACTCTCCGTTTGGATTGACCATGGATCAGCAGTTATCTTAAATTCTTTGTCGTTTAAATTAATTACATAATCTTCATTAAACGGCTTTACTTCGCCACCGGTAACCGACCCTTCTTTATAGTCAATCGCCCTTAAAACGAGGTCATTTCCGGTATATTCAAGATAACCTGCTTTCTTATACTTATTTAACACTTTCCCGTATTCAAGAAAACTGTTATCAAGTCTTTGTTCGTTTTCAATAAATGGATTGAACTCCATTACATCCGTATTGCCTGTCTGCTTAAACTGTAATGCAGGTTCTTCTTTATTGGCAACAGATACAATAACAGAAGTAAGCAAAAGAACAACAATACTGCCTATGATTGAATAACGAATGATTTTCTTTTTCTTTTTCTTATTCATAAGCCCAACCTTCCAAAAATGAATTTAGTTGATTCACTATATAAGACCGTTGCAACGCCCATACATTTTGGGCAAAGTCCACAATTTGATTATATAGTTTTAGTGCAACAGTGTCAATAACACTATTTTTATTATTTATAACTAAAATGTAAACAATAAATGTTTTTAAATACTATTTACAAGCTGTTTGAATACTTTCCCTCTTTCCTCAAAGTTCTTAAACATATCAAAACTCGTACTTGCAGGTGAAAGCAATACAACTTCACCGCTTCTTGCCTCTCTGTATGCGGCATTTACTGCTTCTTCATATGTTTTGCAATGAATTGTTAAAATATTATAAGGCATGTTCTGGCTCTTATATTCATCTCTTGCAGATCTCTCTATTTTTTCAGCAGTAGGACCCGTTAAAACCAATACCCTTACCTTATCATAAATTGCTTTACCCATATCATCATACGGTATATTCTTGTCTTTTCCTCCTGCGATCAGTACTATACTGTTTTCAAATACACTTAGTGCATGTATAGTCCTGTTAGGGCTTGAATCAATCGAACTGTTATAGTATTTTACACCGTTAATCTCCCTTACAAATTCGATTCTGTGTTCGACACCGTTAAAATTCTTTGCCACATTATCTATGTCTTCAATGTTGACTTCATTAATTAATGCAGCAATTGCCGCCATATAATTCTCCACATTGTGCATTCCGGGTATTCTAATATCTTTAATATCCATTATCTCAGTGATACGGTTTGTTTTTGCGTATATCTTTCCGTTTTCACAGTATACACATTCATGTTTTTCTGTGCCGTCGCTTCCCCATCCGAATAACCTTACATTACTTTTTACTTCTGATATCATATTTTTGGTTACCGCATTGTCTTTGTTAAGTATCGTCATTCCGCATCCGTTTTGATGTTTAAATATACTTTTCTTTGCTTCGATATATTCTTCATACGATTTATGAACGTCAAGATGATTCGGGGATATATTGGTTATTAATGCTATGTCGGGACTTATCGGCATATTCATGAGTTGAAAACTGCTGAGTTCAAGTACCACTTTGTCATTTTCTTTTATCCTGTCCACAAATGACAATAAAGGTTTACCTATATTTCCGCCTACCCAAATATTTATATCTTTGTTTTTATTATTCTCCTTAAGCAGATTATACAGTATTGTAGTGGTTGTTGTTTTACCGTCACTGCCTGTCACGGCATATATTTTTGCAGGGCAAATCTTCATAAACTCTTCCATCTCACCTGTAACAAGGCAGCCTCTTTTTCTTGCCCTTTCAAGCTCGGGAATGTCGTATCTTATAACCGGTGTCTTGTATATCTCATCAAAATCATCGGTTAAATGATTCAGATAATCAGATCCCAGATAATATGTAAAAGGAACTTTCTTTTTTAATTCATCCAGACTTTCTGTCATCTCTTTTGTATCTGATTTATCAAACCCTACTATCTGTCCGGCTCCACACTTATGTAAAAATTCAATTAACGGAAAATTGCTAATTCCAAGTCCTAAAACCGCAATTTTCTTGTTCGCGGTCCTTTCTGCGAAATCACTAATATTCATATTTCCTCCCTATAACTAAACAACAATTGCTTACTAATTATACTGCTTTTTATTAAAATATCAAGATATTTATCCATGGTAATTATCGGAACACTTTATCCTGTATTGACATAACTGTATACAGAGAGTACAATTTAAACTACTTCGGGGTTAGGTGTAATTCCTTACCGGCGGTATAGCTTAATTGGCTGAGCCCGCGAGTTTTTACCAAAGGTGAAAACAGATACGGTGTGAATCCGTGGCCGACAGTCAAAGTCTGGATGAGAGGAGTATATTTATTATGAAAAGAATATCCCGTTCTAAATCCATTTTTTACATCACGCGAGTATCATTACTTGCATCCATTTCAATTGTTCTTATGTATTTTGAGACACCGTTGCCCATTTTTCCTGAATTCTATAAAATTGATTTCAGTGCATATCCTGTTTTAATAGGCACGTTTGCAATGGGACCCGTTGCGGGTGTTACAATTCAATTTATTAAAGACATTGTACATCTTTTAATCAGCAACACTTCAATGGGAGTAGGTCAGCTGGCCGATTTTATTGTAGGTGTTACATATATATTACCTGCCGGTATTATATATCATAAACTCCACACAAAAAAAGGTGCGGTTATAGGTACTGTTACCGGTACTGTTATGGCGGTTTTATCCGGATGCCTTTTAAACTATTTTGTTTTTATACCGCTGTTTGCAAAAGTGTTTAATGTACCTGTCTCCGCTTTTGTAGGAATGGGAAACAGTATTTCAAAATATATTGTAGACTTAAGAACATTCGTAATATTTGCAACTCTTCCGTTTAATATCTTAAAGTTCTGTATTATTTCATCAATTACTTTACTGACATATAAAAAGATTTCACCGATAATTTGTATGTTAAAAAAAGACGGATGCAGATAACAAAGAACAGGCAAATAAGACCAGTCACATCAGGCGTAAATGCTTGAAGTTGCTGGTCTCAATATATTTTTATTGTTTATTAACTGTTATATGTTATAATATTGTTAATACATGAAATAAGTGTATCGGATTATCAATCAATTGTTATAAATGTTTTAACAAGTCCTTTTTGTTTAAGGAGGCGGAATATGACAAATCGAAAAGAAAAAAAATTACTTTATCCGGCGGATGGAATTTCACGTAGGTTAGCCAGGATGATTGGAGCCACATTAATTATTGCCAGCATTATAATAAGCGGTCTTTACCTGTTTTATTCATGGAATAGATATGAAAAATCGGCTTCATCGGAAGCTGTAACTCTGGCACAATCGTTGGGGACACTTCTCAAGCCGGAGCACATAACGGAATTATCCGGTGGAATAGAAGATCTGGAAAATCCGGAATACATTATGATCAAACACAACTTCTCGCAGCTGGTTCAAACAACGGATGATATAGAATTCGCTTACCTGATGGGCATCAGAGGCGGCAATTTAGTGTTTTTGGTGGACTCCGAGTACCCTGATTCACCCGCTTATTCTCCGCCCGGACAAATTTATGAGGAAGCTAAAGACATTGTATTGGAAGTCTTCCGAACCGGCGAAACAGTTATGGCAGGTCCCACAACAGACCGATGGGGTACCTGGTACAACGCTCTGATTCCGGTTAAAGATCCTGAAAGCGGACAGATAATTGCCGCTTTCGGTCTCGATTTTCCTGCTTCAGAATGGCGTCTTGGCATATGGAAACAGATGGTTCCCGATATGTTTATTGCATTGCTTTTCATATTTTTCATGATCGCTTTATATCGCGCCGGGTATCATTTTTTTAAGCTCAAGGTGCTCAGTGATAAAACAGCCCTGGATGAAGCATTGTATCACAGCGTGTTCGAGCAGGCTCCGATAGGGATCGCGATAGTCAATAACAAAAGATTTGTATCCGAATCCCAGTTTGGAAATGAAAATATGAACCCAATGTTTGAAGAGATTCTTGGCAGGACAAGCCAGGAACTTGCGAATATTCAATGGCTGACCATAACCCATCCTGATGATTTGCAGTATGATCTTAAAAAATTTGAGCAGTTCAAAGCAGGTGAAATCGATGGATATTCTATGCAGAAGCGGTTCCTGAAACCGGACGGATCATATGTATGGACAAATATGAAAATTACGCATTTTTTAGACGAGCTTCGGGATAACCCAATGCACCTGTGTTTGCTTGATGACATAACCACGGAAAAAGAAATTTCGGATTCGCTGAAGGAAAGCGAGCGCAGCAAATCGATTCTCATTTCTAACCTGCCGGGAATGGCCTACAGATGCAGCCATGATCGTGACTGGACAATGCAGTTTGTTTCAGCAGGATGTTATGACCTGACGGGTTATGCTCCCGAAAGCTTTATCAATAACAAAGATTTGTCATTTAACGATGTAATATCACCTGAATATCGTGATTTTGTTTGGAATGAATGGGAACGTGTGCTGGAAAAGAAACAAAAGTTCAAGCTGGAATATGTAATAACAACGACTGGCGGCGAACGCAAATGGGTTCTTGAAATCGGAAAAGGCCTATTTAACGAACAAGGCGAGGTGGAATGCCTTGAAGGAATTATTCTCGACATCACCGACCGAAAAAAAATAGAGAATGAACTTAAATATATCAGTGAACATGACAGCGCTACCGGATTGTATAGCCGCAGTTATCTTAATAACCTTCTGATGAAAGATCATAAAGAACATCTACCGTTAAAAAGAGCTTTTATAATTATCAATATGAGCACTGTGCAGGCATTAAGCATGACATACGGGTTCAATTATACTCAAGACCTTATAAAAAAATCAGCTGAAATATTAAATCAGTACGCCACAGAAAACCGTATTCTTTCCAAATCATTTGAAAACCGGTTTGTCTATTATATAAAAGGGTACAAGGATAAAGACGAACTTATGGAATTCAGCCAGAAAATTGCGGATGCTATTGAACCGATACTTACGGGTGAACGTATAGGAGCCGGAATCGGCATCTTTGAAATTGCTCCGGATGAAGAGCTTGATCTCAACCAGCTGTCAAAAAAACTCCTGATTACATCA
>JAEAME010002031.1_pt1 | contig 12590 bp, 14 predicted proteins | sample 8958731 | NCBI WGS metagenome assembly JAEAME01 (sample SAMN16933194, study PRJNA681113) | bioreactor sludge metagenome | isolation source: anerobic bioreactor sludge (Control) | place: India:Bengaluru | collected 2018-10-24 | reverse complement strand
GGGATGTATTCAATGGAGATCACCAACCACTCACGCTTCGGCTGCACGATTGAGCGTGCGTCTGAATATATTGGAAAATACCTTGAACGCGGCGGTTCAGCCGATGCGGTCCTCCTTGAACTGGGCGGCAACGACTCGGATTTTCACTGGGCTGAAATTGCTGCAAACCCGAATGCCGAGCACGCACCGAACACTCCGATTGATCATTTTGTATGTGTTTACCGTGAAATCATTGACCTGATAAAGGAACACGGAATAATTCCGGTACTTACTAATCTGCCTCCGCTTATTCCTGAAAAATATCTTAACTGGATCTGCCGCGACGGGCTGGACAAAGATAATATACTAAGCTGGCTTGGCAGTGCGTCAACAATTTACCGCTATCAGGAAAATTATTCACGCAGAGTTGAAAAGATCGCCGAGGATACCGGCTGCCGGCTGGTCGACCTGCGCGGGGCCTTTCTCAGTCATCGCCGGATCGAAGAATTTTTTTGTGACGACGGGATTCATCCGAACAACAGCGGCCAGGGTCTGATTCACAGTGCTCTTGTCGAAACCATAAATCAGAACAAAGGAGTTATCTACGCATGATTACACTGAAAATTGAGTTCAAGAAACCTCTTATATTCGATAAAGTTGCAAGCCGCAAGGTCAACTCCCCCCGCACTAGCGTAAAAGGCTGCACCATCAGACTCACTTATCGCCACTATGTGCCCTATACCGGCATTATGAGCAGCAAGTACGCCGGAAAGTGCGTCCTCGAAAACCAGGCAATCACCGGGGTTAACTCCTAAAGCCGCAGCGGCCTTCAGATATATATCCGGTGCAGGCTTCCCTGGGAAGCTGCCGTCGTCGAATATCACATTTTCAAAATTAAACCAGCGCGAAAGATTAAATTGCTCAAAAAAGAACTTCAGGTTAACAATTTCCGAACCGGTCGCGATAGTCATCGGAATATTGTCGGTCTTGAGGTAATTCAAAAAATCCTCAAGTCCGTCAACGAACCTGAAACGCTTTTTATCGGCCAGACAGAGGCGGCGGTATGTCGCCTCTTTTTCGTATGTAAGACGTTTGATTTCCTCATCCGTAAGCATCTCACCGAAATAGCGGCGTAATATACTTGCGTTGTCGCGGCCGAGGATATAATCGCGTATCTCCTCGTGCGTCACTTTTTTTGATGTATATTGCGGTATGAATTCGTACCATACCTGCCTGTGTATGTCCGAATCAAATATCATTGTGCCGTTAAAATCAAAAATAATAGCTTTTTTGTTTATCATTTTACACTCGTCCGGGTAATTTTGCCCGTTTTCCCATATTCTCCATCCGGAGTAGAGCCATTCGATTTCGGATTTTTATGAATTCATGATAACACATCCGGCAAAAAAAGTCAATACCAATAAGAGTTACACAAGCGTTTCTATTGCATTTACCATTTTTTTGTGTTAAAATATTCCCGTATCATTAATAAAAGGAGATATAAAATGCTTCACAAAACAATAAATTTATCCGAGAAATACCCCGGGGCAACCCTTACTACTTACGTTTCCGACGACACCCCAGAGCTGAATATGCCCCGGCGGCGCGCTATGATTGTCTGCCCCGGCGGCGGATACCGCTTTCTTTCCGACCGCGAAGCTGAACCGATCGTCAAGATGTTCTTTGCCGCCGGACTCAACGTGTTTCTCCTCCGCTACACTGTCGGCCCCGGTGCCGCAAGCTATGCTCCGCTGATTGAAGCGTCACTCGCAATAAAGCACGTGCGTGAGCACGCCGAGGAATATAATATCGACCCCGCTTATGTTTTCATCTGCGGCTTCTCTGCCGGCGGGCATCTTGCAGCGTCGACCGGCACTCTCTGGAACATACCTGAAGTTGTTTCAGAACTCGGGGACGCCCCCCTTGACATCAACCGACCGACCGGAATGATACTTTGCTACCCAGTGATCATATACAGTCATAAAGGCTCATTCCACAACCTCTGCGGGACAACTGAGCCGACACCCGAGCAAATCGATGCGTTTTCACTTGATAAACACGTCAGCCCGGCGACTCCTCCGGCCTTCATCTGGCATACTTTTACCGACAAAACCGTCGCCGTTGAAAACGCACTCATCTTTGCACAGAAGCTCAGAGAAAACAACGTCCCGTTCGAACTCCACATATTCCCGGAGGGTGTACACGGCCTTTCACTCGCAAATGAGGAAACCTGGTCGCAAAAGCCAAACCTCATCGTTCCTCATGCTCAGTGTTGGATCGACCTTGCTATCCGGTGGGTAAAGGATTTAAAATAATTACACGGGGATGCGCTTGGGGGAACTCCTTTCGGAGGAGTTCCTCCAAGCCCCTTCAGGAACTCTTCAAACTACTAGATCAGCAATTAAATAAAATGTTAATGGGGGTAAAATGCAACTGTATCACGTGAGCGAAGAACCCGACATCAGGATTTTTGAGCCCCGTAAACCCAAAAGACAGGATCTTGACCCTGACGTCGGGCTGGTCTGGGCGCTGTGCGAGCGCACTCTACCAAATTTTCTTACTCCCCGTAACTGTCCGCGCGTAACATACCACATCGGGAAAAATACTACTGTTAATGATATCGAAAATCACCTGCCTTCCGGTATCTCGCACGCTGTGATAATTGAGGATAGCTGGCTAGAACAGATGAAGAAAACAACGCTTTACCTCTATGTGTTCGAAAGCCGTGACTTTTATCTGCAGGATGAGGTTGCCGGTTACTATGTGAGCGAAAAAACACACATACCGGTTAAAAAAATAGTTGTGAATGATCTTATCGGTGAGCTTGGTATGCGGGGTGTAATCCTCCGTACAGCCGGCAATCTGTGGGACATCAGTGAAGAAATAAAACAAACCAGTTTCAACTGGTCAAACTGCCGGATGGCGTTTGCAAAACCTAGAGAAGAAGCAGCGAGGTTGAGCTGAATAATGACCGACAACATCATGATACGTAAAGCCCTCCCCACCGATGTGCTCCCCGCACTTGAACTAGCACGGTGTGTATTCATGCAGTTCTTGGTGAAACCTGTGACGCGATGTGGGCGTCAAACAGAAAAATAAATGAAATGATCAAATCCGATGAATTCCTCGGGTATGATGTGTATCCTTACCTCGATGAACTCCTGAAATAAAACAGCACCGGCCCCGTAAATGGGCAGCCGGTGCTGTTTTTTACTATCACATTCAGTATCATTTGTTATTTATTCAGATTCGGTTTTCCGAATCCTTTCGGCAATAATTCTGCAAGGGTAAAAGTGTCAAACATACCGCCACCGCGGCTGACATATATTAAAAATCCATCCGGGTCGCAGAACTCCATCATAACCTGACGGCAGACGCCGCAGGGAGTGCAGGGTTCGTTTACTTTTTCGTACTTTCCTCCCGCGACGGCGATAGCAGTGAATTCGCGCTCACCCTCACTCACTGCCTTGAAAAAGGCAGTGCGCTCGGCGCAGTTTGTCGGCGAGTAAGCAGCGTTCTCTATATTGCAGCCGGTATAAACCTTCTCCGACGCCGCCAGCAATGCCGCGCCGACACGGAAACCAGAATACGGTACATATGCGTTGCCGCGCGACGCCTCAGCGAGTTTTACCAGTTCTTCCGCAAGCATAAATTCACAGCCTTTCTTTTATTGTGGTTCAATTATATTTCCACTGCGCAGCGCCGCGGCAAGGGCCTTGTTTGTATACTTCCCATCGTGCGTCACCTCGCGCCTGACGCATATGAAGTCCGGGAAGGATACCCTGCTGTCCTCGCGCTCAAGCTCAATTTCAGCTACAGCGGTATTTGTCCAGAATGGATATACATCGATCTCAATGACAAGTCCGCCGTGCGGGACGCACCACCTGACCTTCTCAATTTTCATCGGGTTTACGCCGGCCTGCGCCTTCAGTTCGTTGTACTCAGCCCCGGTGATGCTGTTCTCAACCTCAACACGTGTCAGGTCGCTGACAGCTTTTTTAATCGTGTGGAAGTATTCTGCCACGCCATCTCTGTAGCGCATGCGGATCCTTCTTGTTTCATCCCCTTCATCGGGAAGGTATATCTGCTCAATATTATACTTCAGAGCACCGGGAATGCCTGAAAGCAGTTTATCGTCAGGGCGTTCGATTAAATATTTTCTCTCGATTTCAAGGTGCGTCTTCCCGCTCATTTTTTTACCTCGCGGGCAAAACTGACCCCCGGGGCGCTGTAGTCAAGTCTGAACCACTCGGCCACAGTCGCGGCGATATCTGAAAAGCTGCCACGCGTGCCGAGGTTTATCGGCTTAATTTTCTTCCCGCAAACAAAGATCGGGACATATTCGCGGGTATGGTCGGTGGTCTTAAGAAAACCGGGATCGCAGCCGTGGTCGGCAGTTATCATCAATATATCGTCCTCCCGCATTGCCGGAAGAAAGTCGCCGAGCCAGGCATCAAATTCTGAAAGAGCTTTTGCATATCCGTCGATGTCGCGGCGATGTCCGAAGTTCATATCAAAGTCCACCAGGTTTACAAAACACAGTCCGCCCCATTCCTGCTTTAATATGTCTGCCGTGACATTCATTCCTTCGGCGTTGCTGTGGGTATACATAAATCTGCTGATTCCGCAGCCGGCGAAAATATCGTTGATCTTTCCGACTGCAATTGTGTCATATCCGGCCTTTTTCAGCGCGTCGAGCATGGTGTCGCGCGGTGGGTTGAGCGAGAAATCGTGGCGCTTCGGGCTGCGGGTGTAGTCAGGATAACTGCCGATAAACGGGCGGGCTATTATACGTCCGACGCCATGTTCACCTGTCATGATCTTCCTTGCGAAACGGCAGTATTCATAAAGCTGCTCAACCGGTACGACATCCTCATGTGCTGCGATCTGGAAGACGCTGTCGGCTGAGGTGTAGACTATCAGTTTACCGGTTTCTATATGCTGTCTCCCATAGTCATGGATCACCTGTGTGCCTGAATAAGGCTTGTTGCAGAGCACGCCCCGCCCTGTCGCTCTCGAGAATTCCTCAATTACCTCGGTGGGAAAGCCGTCTGGATATGTGGGCATAGGCTTTTCCGAAATTATACCGGTTATCTCCCAGTGCCCTGTCGTTGTATCCTTGCCGCGCGATTTCTCAGCCATCCTTCCTACCGCAGCCGCGGGCAAATCAACTGTGCCGAGAAAATTTAGACCCGGAATGTTTCCGTAACCAAGCTTTATAAGGTTTGGTATATGGCACTTGGGCGACTTCGATATGCTTTTTATCGTGTTGGCTCCGGTATCGCCGAACTCAGCAGCATCGGGTGTTTCACCGGCGCCGCAGCTGTCAAGCACAATCAAAAATACTCTTTTATTCTCCATGTTTTTACCTTTCAGACCTCGACAGGCCACTTTAATAAGGCAGTGATTTAATTTCCCAATGACGCTGCGGTATCAAGAGCAATCTCAATCATTTCACGGAATGAATTCTGTCTCTCTTCGGCGCTCGTCGCCTCATGTGTTATAAGGCTGTCTGAAATCGTGCATATCGCAAGTGCACGCTTTCCTGAACGCGCTGCGGTCATATATAGGCCGGCAGCTTCCATTTCGACCGCCATAACACCAAGATTGCGCCAGCGGGCGTTAGAATCCTTGTCGTCATCGTAAAAGGTGTCGGACGACAGGATGTTACCGACATGATACTTCGCACCGGCTTCCTCAGCTGCTTTTACAGAGTGTGAGAGTAAAGTAAAATCAGCGATAGGTGCAAATGTGCCGGTCAGATTGAACTGCGACGCAAAGTTTGAGTTTGTGCAGGCGCCCATTCCGAGAACGATGTCGCGGATTTTTATGTCAGCGCGCATTGCTCCTGCCGAGCCGACGCGGATGATGTTTTCAACTCCGAAAAAGTTAAAAAGTTCGTATGAATATATGCCGATCGAGGGCATTCCCATCCCGCTAGCCATGACCGAGACTCGGACGCCCTTCCATTTCCCGGTGTAGCCTTGCACACCGCGGACGTTGTTAAAAAGCACCGGAGCTTCAAGGAAATTCTCCGCGATGAATTTTGAACGCAGCGGGTCGCCGGGCATTAAGACTGTCTTTGCAATGTCTTCGGGTTTAGCATTTATATGTGGGGTCGGATAGGGCTTGTCTGACATACTGATAACCTCTTGTTTTTATTATCTTTCCATTATTAATTTACTGTTTCCCGGCGGAACAGCAGGTATGTATGGCTCAACCGCTCCGCCGCAGTTCTGTACTGCACTGTGAACTTTGTCGAGCAGTTAATCCTTTTTATTATTAGTTCTCGCCAGGCCTCTTTCAAGAGGCCTCGTAACTCCGCATCTCCGTTTTCCGTCCTACGCTTTTCTACCCTCCATGAAGTAAGCGGCCTCCATGTCGGCGACCGAGAGAGCGAAAGCGAGGGGGAACATTTCGAGGGCCTGGCCGACGGTGCCGTTATCCTCGGTGCCTGAAAAACCCATATGGTAGCGGATTGCGAAGGCCTCGTCGCGGGTCAGCTTCATATAGCTGGAGATTATATAGACTGATTTTTCACCGTGCCCGTAGGGGAGCGAGTCCTCAATGGTGTAGTATGGCTGGCTCTGCCAGCGGCCGGTGTCGTCCTTTACGTTGCGGAAGGAAACGCGGTAAAAGTTGATTTTGCAAAGGTCGTGGAGCAGGGCTGCGATCGCAACGCTTTCGGCCGAGTATGTAATTCCATACATTTCGCGCATGCGCTTGCGCGACATGAAGTCAACAAGGCAATCGTAAACGTTGAGGCTGTGCTCAACTAGACCGCCCTCATGGGCTCCGTGGTAGCGCGTGCTGGCAGGTGCCGTGAAAAAGTCGCACGCATCGGAATTTAAAAATTCGAGCAGTTTGTCAGCGCCTTCCCGGGTGACATTGGTGCGGAATATTTCGATAAATCTTTCCTTGCTTGTCATTGCTAATCCTCATTTTATATTTTATTCATTATTATTTTACCATCCGGGCAGCCTTATGTAAATAGCTTTTCGCCATTTCGGCAGGATTTTTATCCCATATGTAGACAAGCAGCTCGCGTTGTGATATAATCCATAGTGAATAATTGTTTTCAGCTACAACGGAGGACAGATGAGTACACCCAAACTTTCAACCCAGCCCTATAAGGGCACACGTGATTTTTATCCGGAGGACATGCGTCTTCGCAACTGGTTCTTCGGGAAGATAAAAGAATCTCTCGAGCTCGCTGCGTTCGACGAATACGACGGACCGATGCTTGAGTCGCTTGATATTTACGCCGCCAAAAGCGGCGTTGAGCTCGTCCGCGAACAAACTTATACTTTTGAGGACCGAGGCAACAGACTCCTGACCATCCGCCCCGAGATGACTCCAACCGTCGCACGCATGGTTGCGGCGAAAATCAATGATCTTAATTTCCCGCTGCGCTGGTATTCTATTCAGAATTTTTACCGTTACGAGCGTCCGCAGCGCGGAAGGTTGCGTGAATTCTGGCAGATCAACGCTGATATTTTCGGCTGCGACACTTACGAATCCGACCTTGAAATAATCGAAACAGCTATCACCCTGCTCCGTATCTTCGGTGCAGACGAGAGCATGTTCAAGGTCCACATCAATAACCGCAGGTTCTTCAACGACGTAGTTGCATCAATCGCCGGAACCGACGCTGAGGGGGCGAAAGCCGTCTCGAAAGTTGTCGACCGCAAAAATAAAATTCCGCGCGAGGAATACGAGAAGGAACTCATAACACTCGGGCTCAATAGTGAAAAGATCACACTGATCGATTCAGTCTATTCGATGAAAGTTGAAGACGCCGCCGCCCTCTGCCCTGCTTCTCAGGGAGCAGCAGAGCTGCTTGACTTATTTAAGGCGCTCAACTCCTCGGGACTAGCAAAATACTGTGTGTTCGACTTCGGCATCATCCGCGGACTTGACTACTATACCGGAACCGTTTTTGAAGTCTTCGACGAAGCACCCGAGAACAACCGTGCAATGTTCGGCGGCGGCAGATACGACAACCTTGTAGGACTTTTCGTCAATAACACTAACATCTCAGGCGTCGGCTTCGGTTTCGGGGATGTTACTCTTGAAAACTTCCTAAATATCCACAAACTTATTCCTGATCTTATGGGTAAGGAAGCCCGCGTGCTCGTCACACGGTTTGAAGATGTACCGTATGAAAAGTACATCGCCATCGCCGACTCGCTGCGTGCGGCCGGTGTGACAGCGATGAGCTACCTCGGATCTAAGAAGTTCGGTAAGCAGATTGAATATGCCGTCAAAGCAGGCTGTACTCACGCCATTATTATGGGTGCGAGCGAACTCGCGGAAGATATTGTAAAGATCAAGGATCTTAACACACGCGAGGAGTTTACGACTGACATCCATAAGCTTGCTGATTTCTTCAAAAATAAATAATGACCCGCTCTGCGGGCGGTATGGAGGTTTTATGATCTACATGTTTCTTGCCAACGGTTTTGAGGAAGTTGAGGCCCTCTGCCCGCTCGACCTCTTGCGCCGTGCCGGACTCGAAGTAAAAACTGTCGGAATCGGCAGCGATATTATCACCGGCTCGCACGGCATTACGGTTCATGCCGACATCCCCGATGTCATGTACCGTGACTCAAAGCCCGAGATGGTGATCCTCCCCGGCGGTTCGGTCGGCACCAAGAACCTTGATGCCTCCCGCGTCGTCGACAGCGCTCTTGTCGCTGCGAAAAACAGCGGCGGCTTCATATGCGCTATCTGCGCCGCGCCATCAGTCCTTGGAAAACGCGGACTCCTGAGGGGTAAACATGCCATCTGCTACCCAGGGTTTGAAAAATATCTCGACGGCGCTATAATCTCCGATAAACGCGTCGTACGCGACGGCAACATCATAACCGCCGCCGGTATGGGCGTCTCCATGAACTTCGGCTTCGAACTCATCCGCGCCCTGAAGGGTGACGCTGCCGCCGAGGATATCAAAAAAGCGGTGCTTGCAGATTAATTAGAAACGAAGGATACGCGGCCTCTTGTTAGAGGCCTGGCGAGAACTTTTCAAAAAAATAAACTGCTCGACAACACTACTTGGCGTCCATTAGAAATCCCTATCAGTTTCCCCGAAAGGAGGTAACGCCTCTGAAATTATTATCAAAAGACCCCGTGCGAGAAAGATTCCCCGCCGTCTGGCTGGTTCTTGCGACATACGTGCTGCTGCTTGTCTCCCGGATAATCGACGCCTCGCTGCTCAACCGCAGCAACGAATATCTTTCCGTCGTAGTCCTTCAGTTGATGATTTTCGCCCTGCCTGCGATAATTTATGTAAGGCTGCGGGGAAACCTGACAACCGGGAAACTACGGCTGACGATACCGCGCACAAGCCACTTTATGCTGATACTCTCTGCGACACTGGCCCTTATCACCGGCGGGTTGCTTCTCAGTATAATCTTCGGGGGTATAAACTCACTCGAGAGCAGCTTCTCACTTTATGAAACTTTTATCTCCAAGAACGACGGCAGTGCGGTCAATGTGATCTACCTTATCATGACCTACGCCGTGCTCCCCGCAATCTGCGAGGAAATTGTTTTCCGCTCGGTACTCTGCGCCGAATACGAGAGCGGCGGGATGCTGCGCGCCATCGCTTTCAGCTCGCTTTTCTTCGGGCTTCTACATTTTAACCTGAGCCTGCTTCCGGTTTACATATATGCCGGCGCGCTGCTCGCGCTGACAATGTATATCACACGCTCGGTTCTGGCTGCTGTCGCCGTACATTTCCTCTACAATCTGTTCGGGCTCTTCAGCCAGCCGTATATAACCACATTCTACAAGACCACCGGCAGCCTGGGACTTTTCATAATCCTTATTACAACTCTATTCATACTTTCGGTATCAGTTTTTTGCGGTCGGGCAGGAAGAATTTACAGACGGTATTCTGAGCAGAACTTAACGCCCCCCTATCCCGTCGGAATGTCATTACATGAAATCCTTGCGTCATTTGCCTCTGCAGCACGTTCGGTACCGGCAATTATCTGCCTTGTGTTCTATATCATTGTTATTATGGTTATAAAATAAAACCGGTCTGATTCAGACCGGTTTTTCTATTTAAATCTCGCCTGCTGCGAGCTTTTCCATATTATCCGAAAGCTGTAGAAAGGTTAATTCGTCACGCTCCTTCGGTTGGCGGGAAACCTCGTACATCATCGGACCGTCATATCCCGCGCGCTCAAGCTGGGTGAAAATTCCTTTCCAGTTATTGAGCCCGTCACCCGGAAGTCTGTGCCTTTCATCGATGAAATCGTAATCAGAGATATGCAGTGAATAAATTTTAAGGCCGCTGTCGACCAGGGCTGTAAGGAAACTGACGTTTTCATCAATCAGAGAATGGTTGGTATCGAATACAATCCCGGCTCCCGTGCCCTCAAGGAGCGTAATCATTTCGGCCGCACGGTTGCATAAACATGTACGTGGGAGATTTTCGACTGCAAGCTTCATACAGTATTTGTCGCATTCAGCCTTGAGCATTATTATCGCCTCGCGGCTGCGCCGCATACGCTCGGGGCGCTCTTCATCGTTTATCGGCTCGCTGCTTGGATGCAGTACGGCGACTTTTATTCCGGCTTTTCCCGCGGCCTCGATCAGGGTGCGGTTGGTATATATAGCAATTGAGCGCAATTCGTTGTTGGTGTGAGAAATATCGAGCCGCGACGAAAAGGGCAGATGAATCGACCAGAGCTCTATTCCCTCAACACGTGCCATTACCGCATAATCCAGCCAGTTTCTCGGAAAATCAATTTTATTCATCCAGTAATCATAACCGAAGGACAGCTCAGCAGCTGCGATTCCTGCTGCTCTGAGCTCTTTTAACGCTTCCCTGTCAATTCTCCGGCTGAAAGCAAGAGATGTTCCAAATCTTAAACCCTGTCCGTATGTCATGTCAGTCTCTCCTTAAAAAATAATACCGGCGCAATTTTTTAAGCACCGGTATTATTCTATAGCATTTCCCCCGGAAAATCAATACTGTTCCGGAAACTTATTCATTTCTTAGTCTTACATTTCTTCGCCAGTTCCTCAAGAATCTCAAGGACCTTGAACCTGACCGTATATTTTGTACCGTCGGATTCTGTGATTATTTTATACTGTTCTGGCGTGAGTCCCGCTTGAATAAAAGCATCCTCTGCTTCCTTTTTGGTCGCCGCCTTAAGACATAGGTTCGGGAAGAGTACGCACCACCAGTTTTTCCCTTCGGCTTCGCCTATCATAACCCGCAACGACATGTAGGTTCCCGACGGGAAACAAATACTTTCGTAGCTTCTTGTCGGGTATTCCTCCTCGCCAAGTTCAACCGTTACCGGATAAGTGGAGCCTTCGGCATTGATAACCTCGGCAGCCGCCAACTGAATTGTATCAAGATTTGCTGATAATGCCGTTATGGCTTCTTCTCTCGTCGTGCAACCGGTTATTATTTCAGATGCTGCGTTAAGAACGCCGTCCCGTACCTTGAGTTTTAGCGCCTGGTCGTAATCAGAATCTGAATTTGCCAGCACGTGCAGCCTTACCACGCTGTCGTATATCTCGCTCTCGCCGTGAACCGGCATCAGTCCCAGCAGTATGAATCCTACTAAAACCGAAACTGTAAATATAAGTAACTTTTTCATTTTATCTATGTCCTTTCATTTCCTTCGTTCCTATCTTCCGGCAATTCGGTGGGATTTTATTCACTCACTATCCATTCTTTTCTTACGAATTATAAATACGTTGTCTTATAATTGACAAATAGCGCGGACAGTGATAAAATTAATCGAATTTATAATCCACGAAAGGACTCAGAATGGACAAGAAAATCTCCCCCTCCCTCATGTGTGCCGATTTTCTAAATCTCGGTCGCGAACTCCAGGAGCTCGAACGCCTCGGCATCGAGTATCTTCATGTCGATATAATGGACGGCGTGTTCGTCCCCAACTATACCCTCGGCACTGATTTTATCAAAACTCTGCACCGCGTCTCCCCCATACCTCTCGACATACATCTGATGATCGACCGCCCCGACTCAAAGCTCGACCGCTTTGAGATGAGGCCGGGTGATTATGTTTCAATACATTATGAGTCCACACCCCACGTAGAACGCACCCTAGCTGCAATCCGTACTGCCGGCGCCCGCCCCATGCTCGCCCTCAACCCCGGTACCCCCCTCGCTGTCCTCGAGGACCTTATCCCCAGCATCGATGCAGTTCTCATTATGACTGTGAACCCCGGTTACGCCGGCCAGAAACTTATTCCCCAAACCATTGATAAAATTGCCCGCCTGCGCCAGCTCCTCGACGCATCCGGTCGCCCCGATATCGAGATAGAGTGCGACGGTAATGTGAGCTTCCCGAACGCCACCCTCATGTCCAGCGCCGGCGCTAACATATTTGTAGCCGGCACCTCAAGCCTCTATATGCCCGGAAATCCGCTCGAAGTGAACGTGAAGAAATTTAGAGAAGCGGTGAAATAAGAACGGAGATGCGTCCGAAAGAAACTTTTTTTAGAAAAGTTTCTCTCGGGCTCTCATCAAAAAACTTTCCCCGCATTACAGGGATGAAGCATACTTTAACTTTATGCTTTACATAATCCCTGTAATGCGGGGAAAGTTCTTGCGTGGGGGG
>JAEAME010002030.1_pt1 | contig 12598 bp, 15 predicted proteins | sample 8958731 | NCBI WGS metagenome assembly JAEAME01 (sample SAMN16933194, study PRJNA681113) | bioreactor sludge metagenome | isolation source: anerobic bioreactor sludge (Control) | place: India:Bengaluru | collected 2018-10-24 | reverse complement strand
TCAAAAAACTTGATTATGACGTCGAGGGATTGCATGGCCCGGTAAAATATACCGCCGGTGACAACCGGTTGTGTAAATCCGTACGCGTCCTGAAAATCGAGGGCGGCAAACTTAATGCCCTCACCGGCTGGATCGACGCACCGGTAGTCGAATACGAAAAATTTGACTGGTTCGGGAAATAATCATAGTCTACAGCGGGGGCTGTTATTACAGCCCCCGCACCGATCAAAGCAGGGATCAGAATTATAGATGCTCACATTGAATAATATCGAGGTCACCTACCTCAATGTCATCCGGGTATTACACGGCGTCTCGATGACCGTTGAAGACGGACGCATCGTGGCTTTACTCGGCGCCAACGGTGCCGGAAAAAGTACCACGCTGAAAGCTATTTCTAATCTACTCAAGGCCGAGGAAGGCGAAGTAACCGACGGCAGCATCATGTGGAACGGCGAACGTATTGATAAATTGAACGCCGAAGCTGTAGGCCGCCTGGGCATCATCCAGGCACTGGAAGGCCGCCATGTTTTCGAACATCTTAATGCCGAAGAAAACCTGTTGGTAGGCGCCCATAACCGCCGCAACCGGCACGAGGTGAAAAATGACCTGGAAATGGTCTATAACTATTTCCCGCGCTTGCGGGACCTGCGTAAAAACACCGCCGGCTACCTCTCCGGAGGCGAGCAGCAGATGGTCGTGATCGGCAGGGCGATGATGGCGGCACCGAAGCTGATGATGCTCGATGAACCATCCCTCGGCCTGGCACCGCTTATGGTCGAGGAAATCTACAATATCATCCACCGCTTCAACGCTGAGCAAAAGACCTCAGTACTGCTGGTCGAACAGAACGTCCGCATCGCCCTCAGCATTGCTCATTACGGATATGTCATGGAAAACGGGCGGGTCGTTCTTGACGGTACGGCGGAATTCCTGAAGAACAATGAAGACGTCAAGGAATTTTATATGGGCCTCTCGGCCCTGGGCACTAAGAAAAGCTACCGGGAAGTCAAACACTATAAACGGCGCAAACGCTGGTTATAATACTTAACAGGGTGAAGACGATGACTGCTGGTGAATATTACGACCAACTGGAAATCATGTCCGCCTCCAAACGCGCAAGCTACCTGGATGCAAAACTGGCAGAAGCTGTCGAACACGCCTACCGGAATGCCCCGGCCGCCCGGGAGATACTAGACCGTGCCGGGCTTAAGCCACAGGATATCAAGAGTGTAAAAGACCTGGAAAAGCTGCCCATAACCCGTAAGACCGATCTGATCGAAAAGCAAAAACAAGATCCGCCTTATGGTGGTTTCCTGGCCGTCCCGGCGCAAGAAGTGGAACGTGTTTTTATATCTCCAGGCCCGATCTACGAACCTATCCAGCATTCCGATATCAAGTGGTTCGCCAGGTCCTTCTGGGCGGCCGGCTTCCGGAAAGGAGATATCGCCGTTAACACTTTCACCTACCACCTGTCTCCCGCCGGCATCCTTTTCCACGAAGCGCTGAAGGATTGCGGGGCTACAGTAGTGGTAACCGGGACCGGGAATACCGACATCCAGGTCCAGGCGATGCGCGACCTGAAAGTCACCGGATTCGTCGGGACACCCTCTTTTCTCATGACGGTCATCAAACGGGCGGAGGAAATGGGCTTTATTATCGGCCGCGACCTCCCCCTGCGCCTGGCCTGGTTCACGGGCGAAATGCTGGCGCCATCGCTACGAAAAACCCTGGAAGAAAATTATCGCCTCGCCACTGCCCAGGCTTATGCTGTGACCGAGCCCGGTGGAGCGATCGCTTATGAATGCCGGGAAAAACAGGGGATGCATATGATGGACGATTACGTGGTGGAAATCGTCGATCCCCAGACCGGTAAGCAGCTTGGCCCGGATGAAGTCGGCGAAATCGTCGTTACCCCAGTCCACAACAAGGCCTGGGGCCTGCTGCGTTTCGGTACCGGTGATATGTCAGCCTACACGACCGCAGCCTGTCCCTGCGGCCGTACCGCCTACCGCATCACCGGTATCATCGGGCGTGCTACTGATGCCGTGAAAGTACGCGGGATGTTCGTTGTCAGCCGCCAGGCAGAAGCAGCCATCACCGGCTTCAGCACCGTATCCCGTTACCAGATGATCATCAACCGCCACGAAAACCGGGATGAGTTAACGGTTAGGCTGGAATTGAAAGACACTGCGCTCGATAGGAAAAAGCTGGCAGATGAGTTAACGGCAAAATTCCAGGATACCTGCCGCGTCAAGCCCGATGCCATCGAATTCATACCTGCCGGTACTTTAACTGAGAACGAACCGAAAGTACGCGACATCCGGAAGTGGGACTAAGCAGCTTATTCTCCTGAAATCAATTTTTTATCAGTCAACCGGCTTCTTACCCAGGAACATCCGGGAACCCAACGTCTCATCGTATCCCGGCCAGGCATGTTCGATTAACTGCGGCACAAAACCGTTTTCCCGGATCACCCTCAACCATTGTTCGGTACTAAATAATCCCAGGATAAAACGGTCTTTTCGGCAATTAACGACATCACCCTCTTGCAACAGATAGGCCATATCCACTGTGTATAAGGTATCCTCCGGGTCCGGATCCCATGTCCATTCCAGGTACCGCAGCGCCCGTCCACTGCCGTCATGTCCACCGTGGTCGGTTGCCGGTTTAAAGGTTTCCCGGACATGGTCGGGACAGAACAGGGCTACGCCACCCGGTTCACAGTGCAGGAATGCCGTGTGGACCGTCCGCCGTAGATCATCCAGGTTATTGATATAACTCACGGCATCGTGAATAAACACGGAGTCAAAACGACGCTTCAGCCTGACTCCGCACATATCACCCTCGAGGTGTTCACATTCCGGATTCAATTCCCGGCTTATTTTTAACATCGCCGGAGAAATGTCCACCAGGGTCATCTTGAAATGCTGCTTTAAATGTGAGGCATTGTTTCCCCCGCCGCTTCCCAACTCCAATAAAGTATGCGGCGGTTTAGCACAATTACCAATGATCGTTGCCTGGTAAAACGCTGCTTCTTCTTTGTAATCTTCCGGAGCCGTCAATAGATGGAACCAGTCTGCCAGTTCGTCGTATAGTGCAAAGCTGCTTTCCTGGCTATTCTTCATCATGGCACCTCGAAATTGGATTAAGCCTGGTAGTTTTGAAGTATCGTCCGGTGAAATTAGTATACCTGTGTATAAGATCTAAGCCAGGATTGGCCGGTAAAAAGCTGAAGATCACTCTTCTTTACCCAGGTAAGCGGAAATAACCTGGGGATTGGACTTGATTTCTTCGGGAGTACCTTCAGCAATCTTACGGCCGAAATCCAGCACCGCGATGCGGTCGGCCAGGTCCATCACCACCCCCATGTCATGCTCCACCAGCACGATGCAGTTAACGCCGTCCCGCAGCACGGGGGTGTTGGGATAAGTGTCCCCCTGTCCCTCGAAAATATCTACGATAAAGCGGGCAATGTCTTCTTTTTCTTCCAGGTTCATCCCGGCCATTGGTTCATCCAGCAGCAGGACTTTCGGTTCCATTGCCAGGGCACGGGCCAGTTCTACCCGCTTCCGCATCCCGTACGGCAAGGTGCCTACTACTTTTTTACGTATCGGCTCGATTTCCAGGAAGTCGATGATATCCTCTACGATATGGCGGTGGTCGATCTCTTCCCAGTGCGGCCAGCTTACCAACGGCGGCCGGGTAATCCCGGTATCATCTTCTCCGGCTTTCTTGTGGAATCTATCAAAGGAGATACTGAGATTAAAAGCGCTGCCGATCGGACTTTCCTTCATCAGGATATGGCGGGCGGCCATGATGTTATCCAGAGTTGACAGTCCCGCGTATAACTCGATGTTCTGAAAAGTACGGGCCAGGCCTAAACGCGCGGCCCGGTCCGGCCGGATCCGGGTAATCTTCTTACCTTCGTAATAAATCTCACCTTTTTGCGGCTTATAAAACCCATTCAAACAGTTCAGGATACAGGTCTTCCCCGCCCCATTCGGCCCGATGATTGCCAGTATTTCATGGTCCTTGATATCCAGGCTGACATCTGTCAGGGCTTTAGCCCCGCCAAAAGAAAGAGACAGGTTTTCGATATGTATCTTGACCTGCCTGGTGATATTTTTTGCTTCGGTTATGGTTTTACTGTTTTCCGACACCATGATTTACCTTATGGATTGGTATATCCGGGCTTAACGGATTTCGCGGCTTCTTCAGCCTGCAGCTTATTCCGGTATGCAGTTGCCAGTTGACATTCCGGGCCGGTACAGCCATTTTTCTGCCGGTTCTTTTTCCCGGTGAATTTCATGTGGCCGGTGCACTTGACGGTCCAGTCCTTATTCACCAGGAGTGTAATCTCCTCGTTTAATGTTTTGCAGCGGAATGTCGCCGCGGTTACCTGCCAATCTACCATCTATCCGAACTCCAATTATGAACGACTCCATCTTAACATTATGCCGACGCTGATTTCAACGAGTATTATTGCCCCGCGGGCGTAAATGGCTTAGAATGTGGCTGTTAAAAAAAATCCTGCCATCAGGGACGATTTACCGAAAAAAGGAGGAAACATGGCAGAAAAAAAATACACAAAGCTGGTCAAAGAACTGGAATTCCGTAAGGGCGGCGGGGGGGCCAATGCCCGGGAATTGGTGTTTGTGCAGGGCGAGGAAATGGCTGGTTTCGATCTCAATTTCATTGTCGGTGTCTATGAGAATACCGGGGACTGGGCCCCCGGGCGGGGCGCCCATACGCATCCCTTTGACGAACTACTGGTCTTCTTCGGTTATACTAACGACATGAATTACCTGGGATCGGATATGGAATTGGCGATGGGCAAGGAACAAGAAAAACACAAATTCAGCGTTCCTATGGTCGTGACAGCTCCCAAGGGCGTACCTCACTGCCCGCTGGTCACCGAAAAAGTCTACCACCAGTTTGGGCATTTCCACATCGCCCTTTCCGCCAAGTATGCCGGGGAACCTGCCCCGCTCGAGGGTAAGACCGATGGCAACAAATATACTCACTTGTTTAAAAAGATGCCCATCAAACCAGGTTTAGGCGGAGCGGATGCCCGGCAGATGATGACTTTAAGCGGTGCCGACCTCGAAGGGATGAATATCAACCTGATGATGGGCTTATTCGACAAAGCGGGACAATGGGATGCCAAAAACAGTAAGAAAGCCCATCTCCATCCTTACGACGAAGCGATCGTTTTCTTTTCCCTGGAACAGAGCGATCTCAGCCACCTCGGAGCGGAAATGACCATCGAAATCGGTAAAGAACATGAAAAATATACCTTTAACAAACCAACCGTTTTAGCTTTCCCAAAGGGCACGCCGCATTTCCCCATCACCTGTAATAAAGTAGAACGGCCGTATGCGGTGATGCAGATCGGCCTGGGCCCGAAATACAAGAGTGAAGGGGTGTAGTTGTCATTCTGGTTAATGATTTCATGAAACGTTCAAGTAGTATTTTTTAGTCGCTGAAATGTCATTCCGAGATGTAGGTCGACCACAGTCGGTCAACCACGGTTGGAAGTCGTTCTACTCCCTCGGAATGACATTTTGAGAAAGACTACGGAAAGCCAACTCTATCTATTTCTTACAAGGACCATATCATGGACAATATAATCTCTGCCATCCAAGAGGAACTCAAAGCCAACATCGACCCTGCGCCTAAAGTCGACCCCGCTTATTATTTCAAGGAACCGGTCAAATACCACGGTGTTAAAACCGCAGTGGTCAACCGCATCGCCCGCGAATACTTCCCGCAGGTCGCAGGTATGCAAAAACAGGATATCTTTGCTTTGTGCACTGCCCTCTTTCAAACCGACTACGGGGAAGAGGCGGCTATCGCCAGTGATTGGTCTTACCGGCTGCGCCGCCAGTATGAACCTTCTGACTTCGCCTTATTTGAAGAATGGATTTCTAAATATGTTAATAACTGGGCCAAGTGCGATACCCTGTGTAACCACACCATCGGTGCTTTCGTCGAAAAAAATCCTGATTATGTCAAACAACTCAAGGGCTGGACTAAGTCGCCAAACCGTTGGCTCCGCCGTGCCGCCGCGGTGACCCTCATCCTGCCCGCCCGCAGCGGTAAATTCCTTGATGATATTTTCGAGATTGCCGACAGCTTGCTGCTGGATAGAGACGACCTGGTGCAGAAAGGCTACGGCTGGATGCTCAAGGAAGCCGGGAAACCCTATCAACAGGAAGTTTTCAATTATATTATGAAAAATAAAACCGTCATGCCCCGTACTGCTCTCCGCTATGCCATCGAGAACTTCCCCGCTGAACTTAAAAAACAGGCTATGGCAAAATGAACAAAATATGACAATTATATATGTTTATGGTATTATATTAGAAAAATGACAGGTAATATATATGAAGACAGTTGTTGGTGAAGGCGGCCGGATCGTGATCCCGGCTAGTTATAGAAAAGCGATGGGGTTAAAGCCAGGAGATAATGTTATCCTGAATCTTCAGGATGATGAACTTCGAGTGATCAGTGCACGAAAAGCCATTTCACGAGCTCAGGCAATCGTACGAAAATATGTTGGCGATGGCCGAAGTCTTTCCGAAGAACTGATTCAGGAGCGTAGAAGAGAGGCAAAGCGTGAGTAAGGTGGTGATTGATGCTTCCGCCTTGCTCGCACTACTTTACGAAGAACCTGGGGCTGATTTAGTAGCAGAATATATACCTGCTTCATTCATAAGTTCTATTAACTTATCCGAAGTTGTCGCCAAGTTTTGTATAGAAGGTATTCAAGAAGAAACTATACGCAGTATATTAGGATCCTTAGGTCTTATTATTGTTGAATTCGATGAATATCAAGCATACCAGTGTGGTTTTCTCAATGTATCAACCAAAGATGCAGGACTTTCCTTAGGTGATCGGGCATGTCTCTCCTTGGCAAAAACCCTCAGTTTACCAGCCTTAACTGCAGATAAAGCCTGGACTCGGCTTAAAGTCGGAGTAAACGTGAAAGTTATCAGATAACAAATACGATATGGATAAAAAGAAGGGCACTACTTTCAGTGCCCTTCTTTTTATTACGCAAACGGTTTGAATTCTGGTACGTTGGCCGGCAGTGTCGGCATTTCCTGGTGCTGTTCCTTCAACCGGATGTAAATATGGGCTGGGCCTTCTTCGGTCTTTACTTCTTTTATCTCGAATATGTTATGGAATGACCGTATCAGCCCGGAGAGTTGTTTGGCGCCAAAGGTACGCGGGTCGAAGCTGGGATCAAGCTGCCGCACCCGGCTGCCGACGGTTCCCAGGAATGCCCAACCGTCCTCCTGAACTGCCATATCGAATGCCCGCTTAAGCAGCGGCAGCGGTGAGGGCGGGGCTGCCGGTTCAGGTACCGGGACCTTGTGCGGTATACGTTGGGACCGTTTTTTCTGCGGTTCGGGATGGGCAGCCGGTTCGGCCTCCGCGGCCAGGTTTTCGGTATAAACAAAGATCTCACAGGCATTGATAAAAGCACGCGGCGTAGTTTTCTTACCGATGCCCATAACAAATAATCCTTTCTCCCGGATACGGGTGGCCAAACGAGTATAATCGCTGTCACTGGAAACCAGGCAGAATCCGTTCACCACTCCACTGTAGAAAATGTCCATGGCATCAATGATCATGGCACTGTCGGTCGCGTTTTTACCGATCGTATACCGGAACTGCTGGAACGGCTGGATGGCATACACATGCAGCACGTCTTTCCAGCCTTTCATGCTCTGGGCTGTCCAATCGCCGTAGATGCGCCGAATAGTGACCAGGCCGTATTTTCCGGCTTCAGTCAGCATACTTTCGATTAACGAGGGTTGGGCATTATCACCGTCGATCAACATGGCGATCTGGCGGTTGGGGACGTTTGCGGTTGAATGTACCAAAATAGTATCTCCTTTGGACTAGCGCCTTATTTCCAGTTTGCGGAAGGCTTCGCAGTAGGGCATGTCCGGCCGTCCCATCATCGCCACCATTCGCTTCTTGTGTTCTGCCGCCCATTGCGCGAAATCTGCGGCATGGTCGCCGATCTGGCTGATATGGCAGGCGATCGCTTTTGTCTTGATATCAAAAGTGTCGACAATATTGATAAATGTATTCGGTTCTTCAGCTCCCGCCAGGAATACCTCTTTTACCTTGAAAGGAGTCAACCCTTCTTTCCGGTGCTCGGGATAAAACAAAATATCCCGGGCATAAGGGAAAATGGCATCCAGAGCTACCTGGCCGGCGATACGGTGGTCGTGATGATTCATATATTTGCGGTATGGGTCATGAGTAATCACTGTATGCGGACGGAATTTTCGGATCAGGCGGACCAGTTGTCCCCGGAATACATCAGTTTCTTCCAGTCCTCCGTCGGGATAACCCAGGAATACGACCTCGGTTACACCCAGGACTGTTGCTGCCGCCAGTTGTTCTCTCGTCCGGATCTCGGCCAACCTCTCCGATGTCATGTCCGGGTCGGAACTGCCCTTGTCACCGTTGGTACAAATCACGTAAATGACTTTTTTACCATCTTTGATCCACTTGGCCACCGTACCTCCCGAACCAAAATCCGGGTCATCAGGATGAGCACCAATAACCATGGCAATTTTTTGTTCTTCCATATCTTCCTCTTTGAACCGCATGTTAGCATATTGGGCCATGCCGGGCAACCGTTTGCCCGGATTTTGGCTTGACAGTCCGTCGTTAAAACTGATTAGATAGAGCTTGTTGCTTGATATGGACAGCCTTTTCTGAAAGGATTGGAGGTATAATGATAAACAAAGTTATCAACAGTTTCGACGAGGCGGTAGCCGATGTTTTCGATGGGGCAGTGATCCTCATCGGCGGCTTCGGCCCGGCCAACGGTACCCCAAGTTATCTTTTACGTGCCTTGGAAAAACAGGGGGCGAAAAATCTAACCATCGTAATGAACACCCCCGGCGGCGGCCGCACCCCCCCACCCAAACCGGGTGCTCCCCCACCACCACCCATGTTCCGCAAGATGCCCCCGAACTATGACAATGCTGGTATTCTCATCCAGAACCGCCAGGTTACCCACGTGATCACCTCATTCCCGGGCATGGCACCCCCCGGCGGCGGTTCCGCTCTTCATGACCAGATGAAAGAAGGTTTCTTGACCATCGAAATGACCGGACAGGGCACTCTCGCCGAAAGGATCCGTGCCAATAAAGCCGGCATCCCGGCATTCTATACCGCGACCGGTGTCGGTACCGTCCTGGAGAAGGGCAAGGAAGTCCGTGAATTCGACGGCCGTAAATACCTTATGGAACGTGCTATTAAGGCTGATTTCGCCCTCATCCGCGCCCGCAAGGCCGACCGACGCGGCAACCTGGTTTACCAGGGATCTTCCCGCAACTTCAATGCTACCATGGCCGGCGCGGCAAAAATCACCATCGCTGAAGTCGACGAGGTAGTCGAACTCGGGGAAATCGGGCCTGAAATCATCGTCACCCACGAAATATATGTCAATCGTGTCGTACCCCGGCCGGCAGGTTGGAATAAAGGAGCTTAGTATGAAAGAAAGACTTGATGATCAGACTATGGCGTTAAGGGTCGCCAAAGAATTCAAGAATGGTATGTATGTCAACCTGGGCTTCGGCATCCCGACTCTCGCCTCGAACTTCGTTCCCGAAGAAAATGAAATTGTCATCCACTGCGAAAACGGCGTCATGGGCTGCGGCCGGACGGCGGTTACCGAAGAAGAACAGGATTTTCACCTGGTCAACGCCAGCGGCCAGTTCACCACGCCCCTTCCCGGCATGGGATTTTACGATCATGCCGAATCTTTTTCCATGATCCGCGGCGGCCATATCGATCTCTGTGTCCTGGGCGGCCTGCAGGTGGCCGAAAACGGCGACCTTGCCAACTGGTTGATCCCCGGACGTGAACCAGGGACCATCGGCGGCGGTATGGACCTGGCTGCCGGTGCTGCCCGGCTGGTCGTGGTCATGACCCACACCACCAAGGACAACCAACCTAAGATCTTGAAGAAGTGCAACTACCAGTTGACGGCGGAGAAATGTGTCGACCTCATTATCACCGACATCGCCGTGATCGAAGTCACCCCAAACGGGCTGGTACTCAAAGAAACGGCTCCCGGCTGGACAGCGGAAGAAATTCAGGCTTTAACCGAGCCGAAACTCAAGATTTCGCCCGACCTGAAAGTCATGTCCTTATAGAAACTATTCCAAACACAACAAAAAGGGGTACCGATTTAGCGGTACCCCTTTTTTATTTAGAATTTAGTGTTTAGTATTTTTTCTTGACGGTGATGTCAGCGCCAGCAGCATTCCACCCAGGGTCACAAGACCGAAGGCGATCCAGGCACCCTGGTAGCTGCCGAAATGGTCGTAGGACCAGCCGGCGATAGGAGCGCCGGTAACATTACCCACCATCATGATGGTCGAATTAAAACCGATAACCGCCCCGAAGCTGGCCCGTCCGTAATGGTCCCGCAGCAGAGTTATCCGCGAGATGACACTGAAACCCCACCCCAGGCTGAAGACCAGGATGAACGGGATTACCAGCCACAAACTCGTCGACTTTACCAGGCTGAAACAAAGCAGCCCTACCGTCATCAGGATGAAACTGGTAGTATAGACCGCCCGGCTGCCGGTTTTATTGCTTACCGTACCGCAGGAAAGCCGCCCGATGATACTGGATAACGGCAGAAATAAAGCCACCAGGCTGGCGGTGGACCTTTCTATACCAACACTGCCTAAATAAGGCATGATATGGGTGACCACCGCGCCGATCACGAAGGAGTGGCACGCCGAGGAGATACTGACATGCCAGAAAGCCCGGTCCCGCAGCGCCTGCCAGATCGTAATATTGATTTCCGGCGTTTTTTCTGCCGCCGGCCGGTTCTTTTCGATTTCCACGGTATCGCCGTCCGGCAGGTAGCCATAATCCTCCGGCCGGTGCCTCACCAACAGCCCCAGGGGAATGCAGATTATCACGGTGCCGGCGGCGATCATCAGCATCGCCGGCCGCCAGTCAAAAGTATCGATCAATTTCGTTACCACGGGGACAATGATGCCCCCCAGGCCAAAACCACTGGCGACGATGCCCGTGGCGAGTCCCGCTCTCCGGTTGAACCAGTGCGTTACTGCCGTCAGCAGGACCGTCCCCGCACAGGCACTCATCCCCAGTGATATCAAAGCAAACGCCAGGTAAAACATGGGCAGCGACGATACCCGGCTTAGAATAATGTATCCCAGGGTGACCAGTACCGAACCGCCGATAATGAGTTTGCGCGGTCCCAAACGGTCGACCATCAGGCCGACCACTGCCGAGAGCAAGCCTACTTCCAACCCACGTAATGAGGCTGCCAGAGATATCTGGGCGGAACTCCAGCCGAATTCTTCAATAAGGGGATCAAAAACCGCGGTAAATCCGAAATTCACCACCCCGCCGGTATAAAGAGTGATCACCATGCAGGCGATGACCACATACCAGCCGTAAAATATGCCGCGGCGTTTAATTACAGAATCGTTCAATTTCGGTGATTCAGACTGAATATCAGTGCCTTAATTTCCAGGATATGAATCACCATCATAACACCTGAAATCACGACTCTACAAAAGTATATTACTTATACATAAATCACAGGTTAGGTATTCTCTTTTTAGCTTCCAGCCGGGCGACACTGTGTAAAGTCAGGAAAATCCCCGATAAGATCAATATGCTGCCGGCAATCTCCAACCAGCTCGGGGTTTCACCCAGGAACAGGAAAGCCCACAACGTGGCTCCAGCCGGTTCGCCCAGCACCGCCACCGCTACCAGCGTCGCCGGGACATATCGAAGTGACCAGTTCAACGTGGAATGCCCCAGTAGCTGCGGCACTACCGCCAGTAAGGCCATCATGAGATAGGTTTTACCGGAATACCCGGCCAGGGGATAACTATATATCAACACCACTGCCAGCAGGCAAATCGCCGCCGTACTGAAAACCATCGCATTGTAAGTCAACATCGCCACCCTTACCCGCAGCCGCTGCCCGGCCAACAGGTACCCGGAAATAGCCAGCGCCCCACCCAGGGCCAGCATCGCCCCGGTAAAATCCTGTTCTCCCATCTGCCAGTTGCCCAGGCTGATAATAGCCGCCCCACCCAGGGAGATGACGATGCCCCCCACCGCCAACCGGGATAACTGCTGGTGGAACAAAAAACGGGAAGCGATCGCCAGAAAGACCGGGCTGGCCGTGACCAATACTACCGAAGTCGCTACTGAAGTGAACTTCAATGAGGTTATCCATAGTCCGAAATGTACTGCCAGGCATATTCCGGCACAAATCATGAGCAGGATGTCCCGTCCTGCCAGCCTTCTTATTTCCCCTCCTGATTGCCGCCATCCCACCGGCGCCAGCACCAGCGAGGCCAGGCATAACCGGTACGCAGCAATCACCAGCGCCGGGGCTTCCGCCAGCCGGATCAACAGCGCGGCAAAGGATACTGCGATCACTCCGGTTGCCAGCAGCAGGTACCGTTTAGTCATCTCCGCCAATATACCCTCCCGGTGCTGAAAAATCCAGCAAACTAAATATTATGTCAATTTTTGTCATCCCGGTTAGCTGTTATTTACGATT
>JAEAME010002029.1_pt1 | contig 12607 bp, 8 predicted proteins | sample 8958731 | NCBI WGS metagenome assembly JAEAME01 (sample SAMN16933194, study PRJNA681113) | bioreactor sludge metagenome | isolation source: anerobic bioreactor sludge (Control) | place: India:Bengaluru | collected 2018-10-24 | reverse complement strand
CCTCGACCTCCTTAACGAACAGGAACGTGTGGGAGGCCCGGGGCCGCAGGCTCCAGGTGAGGGCCTTGTCGAAGATGATGATCCAGCCCGACTTGTAGAAGTCGGGCGAGGTCATGTCGTCCGGCTGGCGGACGAGGAGCACGTCGCCGACGCGGAGGTTGTCGAAGCGCTTGGCCAGAGGCGGCACTCGGCCGGCCTTGAGCTTGAAGGAGCCGACGATGGCGGCCGCGTCGGCCCCGCGGGGCTCGATGGCGCCTTCGATGCTTCGGAAGATGCCCTCCTTGACGGCGGGCGTCCCGGAGGCCAGCTCGCGGGCGGCCGTCTCGACCTTGGCCCGGACGGCCGGCGGATGCCCGCCCAGGCTGGCCGCGAGCGCCGCGGTCGAGTCCCCGGCCACGGGCTCGAAGCGGCCCGAGGCCTCGAGCTCCCGCAGGAGCTCCCGCTTCTCCTTCTCGAAGTCCGGCGCCGCCGGCCGGGCCGGGCGCTCCGGGCGAGGGCGCGGCTTGACCCCCGGCGGGGGCGTCTTGGTCTTGACCGCGGCCGGGGCCGCCGGCTTGCACACGGGCGGCCGGTTCTGGTCCGGGCACGAGCAGACGTACTCGACGCCGCCCCGGACCATGATGACCGCCGTGCGGTCGCCGTTCCACCTGGCGTTCAGGCTCTTGTCCCGCACCCAGGCCTCGAGCGTCTCCCGGCACATGGCCTGGGGCTGCTGGGCGATGGCGAGAACGGGACGAGCGAGCTGAAGGGCAAACAACAGGAACGAGAGGACGAACGCGGCCTGCGCACGCTTCATTGGCGATACTCCTTGCGGAACCACGAGGTTGAGATATTACGCCTGGCGGGCATAGGCGAGCAAGGGGGACAAGAGAACCGGGAGGAAAAGCTGGCCTCCCGATGCGCCCGGGGAGCCGCCGGGATTCCATAAAAATCCAATACTAAAACAAGGGCGCGGGGATGGACGGGGACGGTCTCGCGTCCTATCTTGTAAGTGGTCGCCTCCATGGAGGAGCATGACCGAAGGGAGGGAGACATGAAGAACGCCGCGTTTGTCGTTGTTATCGGGCTCGTTGTCCTCGCGGCTGGGGCCTGTCAGCAGACCCCCACGGGACCGAAGATCGGCGCCATCGCGCCGGCGCAGGTCACGCCGAGCACCGACGCCACCGACACGGCCGTCACCGAAAGCGACCTGATGGGCACATGGCAGGCTACCAAGGCCGAGGTCTGGAGGACGGTCAAGAAGCCGGGAGGAGGCTTCGAGGAGGTCGCCGGCTCGCGGCGCGACCTCGTGGCCGAAGGGGGGACAGTCACCCTGGTGCTCCAGCCGACGGATCAGATCGTCGGCCGCGCGATCCCGACCGGGGCGTATACCATCACCGTCGCCATGCCGGGGGCAGCCCAGGGCGTCGACACCGGTTTCTTTCATGCCGCACCGGCGTGGCAGGCGATCTACAAGGGACTGGACCAGATCGATTTCCTCCCGGCGCGGCTCCTCCCGGACATCGAATACGGGGAGGTGCCGGCCTTCTTGTGCACCTTGACAGGCGACGCCATGAAGCTTTGGGACTCGGGCATGAGCTTCCTGCCCTACGATCCCGGGTGGACGACGTTCGAGAGGAGCAACGCCTTCGAGTTCGTCCGCCGCTAGCGAAAAGCGGAGACGCATCGACCGGGTTTAACGGCCCCATAGGGACGTGGGAGCCCGGCCGCTAAGATCCATACCCCGGGCCCCGGGACCCGAGACCGCCCGGCCGCTCCCCCGGAAGCCCTCAGGCTTAATGCAACCACTCCCAGGCAACTTTGCGCTATAATCGGTCGTCTTTATGGACGTTATCGTCCGATCTTCGAGAGGAGAGCTCCATAAGAATGAAGCCCCATGACCGCCGACTCCCCCGTTCCTTCGCCGCGGCCGCCCTGATCTTGGCCGCCCTGTCTTCAGGATCGACCACGCCCCAGGCCCAGGCCCCCGCCCCGGCCGCGGCGGCCGCCGAGCCGTCGCTCGAGGCCAAGGTCGACGCCCTGTTCGCGCCGTGGAAGGGCCTCGACTCGCCCGGCGCGGCGGTGGCCATCGTCAAGGACGGCCTCGTCGTCTACCGCAAGGGCTTCGGCTGCGCCCAGCTCGAATACGGCATCCCCATCACGCCGTCGACGGTCTTCCACGTCGCCTCGGTGTCCAAGCAGTTCACGGCCATGGCCGTTACCATGCTCGAGGCGGAAGGCAAGCTCTCGGCCGACGACGACATCTGCAAGTACCTGCCCGAAACGGCCGACTTCGGCGCGCCGGTCACCATCCGCCACCTCCTCAACCACACCAGCGGCCTGCGCGACCAATGGGAGCTGGCCATCATGTCGGGCAAGCGCATGGACGACGTCCTGACCCAGGACTTCCTCCTCGACCGGATCCGCCGCCAGCGGGAGCTGAACTTCGCGCCCGGGGCGCGGTTCCTCTACTCGAATTCCGGCTACACGCTCCTGGCCGAGATCGTCTCCCGCGTGAGCGGCCGACCGTTCACCGACTGGACGCGCGACCGCATCTTCGCCCCCCTGGGCATGACCTCGACCCGTTTCCATCTCGACCACACCGAGATCGTCCGCGACCGGGCTTACTCCTACGACGGCGACCTCAAGGAGGGGTTCCGCAACGCCCCGCTCAACTACGCCAACGTCGGGGCCACGAGCCTGTTCACGACCGTCGAGGACATGGCCAACTGGATCCGCAACTACGAAGACAAGACGGTCGGCGGCCCGGCCGTCTGGGACAAGATGCTGACAAAAGGCCGGCTCTCCGACGGGACCGAGATCGACTACGCCCGGGGGATCATGCACGGCGCCTATCGGGGCCTCGCGACCATCGGCCACAGCGGCGGCGACGCCGGGTTCGCCAGCCACGTGATCTATTTCCCCGGTCAGAGGTTCGGCGTGGCCATCTTCTCGAACCTGGGCTCGTTCAACCCCGGCGCCATGGCCCTGCGGATCGCCGACATCTATCTGGCCCCGCAGTTCGCCGCGGCGGCCCCGGCCCCCGCCGTCGAGAGCAAGGCGCCGCCGGCGGCCGGCCCCGCCCCCGAGCCGGTCACGCTCACGCCCGGCAGCCTCGAGGCCTTCGCCGGCACCTACTGGCTCGATTCCAACCTGGTCCGCAAGCTCGTCGTCGAAAAGGACAAGCTCATCTACGTCCGGTCGAGCGCCAACAGGTCGGACCTGGCGCCGCTCACGCCGACGCGGTTCAAAATGCAGGGCGTCCCCGGCGACGTGTTCATCGATTTCACGGACAAGTCCGGCGGCCGCTACACCGCGTTCGTCTTCACCGAGTCCAACGGGGCCAAGATCGGCGCCAAGCGGATCGAGCCCTTCGAGCCGAACGAGGCCCAGCTCGGGGAATACGCCGGGACCTTTTATTCGGAGGAGCTGGACGTCCGCTACGTCGTTTCCGCGCGGGCCGGCGCGCTCCGGATCAGGCCGGGCCTGGGCGAAGAGGTCGAGGCCGGCCCCCTGAAGAAGGACACCTTCGCGGCCGCCAGCTTCAGGATCGAGTTCGCACGGGACGGCAAGGGACGCGTCTCGGGGTTCCGGGTCTCGACCGGCCGCGTCCTCAACCTCCGGTTCACCCGCGAGCGCGCCCGGACCTAGCCGGCGCCCGCGAATCTGTTCTAATAAAAGGGGCTGCCCGCTCTTGATGACAGGAGGCCTTGATCATACGCCCTTGATCCGTGAGGCGACGTCCAGGAAGAACTCCTTTGACCAGACCGCCAGCGCCCCTGGGTCCTTCACGAAAGGCTCGACCTCTCGCCGGATCTGATCGATGTCGACCTTTTCGATCCTCTTTGACAGCAGATCGCGCAGGTCCCCTGCCGTCAACGGCGCCGGCCCCTCCCAATGTCCCGTTTGACGCATCCTCTGCTCGAGGTACGGGAGGTGGAGCTCGGGGCGATGGGCCGCGAACCAGACGAGATCGTACCAGTCCCGCCCCTTGACCCGGCTCTTCCATTGCCGGCAGAGGACGGCGTGCATCTTGCCGGAGAAAAGGTCGGGAAGGCTGTACGTCCTGACCGCGAACGGGATCGGCTGAAGGAGATAACGGACCTCGGTCGAGAACCCCGGTGGCGGGCTTGTGTCGATCTCGAGCTTGATCTTCAGAACTTGGTCCCGGGGGACTTGCCGGACGAAGCCCTATCCGAGCCCGACTGTGACCATCTGCGTCCGCGTGTCGGCTTTGAGGAAGGCGGATTGGAGAAGCACGGCGTGCCCAAGGATCCGAACCTCAGGCCCTTGCATCCGGAACCCCCGCAGAAAGCTGATCGGCCTCGGGAGGTCAGGTCACTTCCTCAGTGTTCCCGGCCTGAGCGGTCCACATAAGCCGGCCGCTTCGGGGCAGCATAAGGCCTTTCTTGGAGAAGGCGCAGGACCTCTTCGATGCCTCGTTCAAGCTGCGGATCGCCGCCGTCGACCATCTTGGAGGGGTCATCCACCACACGGATATCTGGATCGACGCCGTAACCTTCGATAATCCACTGGCCTTCAGGGGAGTAGATGGCGATGGTGGGCACGGTCACGTAGCCGCCGTCGATGAGACGAGGGCAGCCCAGCGTGCCGACGAGTCCTCCGAGCGTGCGCTGCCCAACGAGAGGCCCGAGGCCGGCCTGCCGGAAGTAGTACGGAAAAGCGTCGCCGCCCGAGGCGCTCCAGCCGTTGATGAGCATGACCTTAGGGCCCGGGACTGCGGCGTGAGGCCACTGCCAGTCCTGTCCATCTCGCACGGCCCAATAGTTCATGACGCGCCGACTGAAGGGCTCAACGAATCGCTCAGGGATGTCGCCGCCTCCATTAAAGCGCTCATCAATGATGAGGCCCTCCTTTCCGAGCTGGCCCATGAACTGCCGGTAGAGATCCTGCTTGCCCTGGGGGCCGGTGTCAGGAACGTATATATAGCCGATGCGGCCGCTGGTTGCCCGTTCGACCTTAAGCCTGTTCGAGTGGACCCAGGCCAGCCGGCGCAGCAGCTCCTCGCTCTCCATCGTCTTGACCGTCACCATTCGGGCCCCTTCGAGCAAGGGCCGGCTGTTGAGCGTGAGCCGGACGATCTTTCCCGCCAAGCCCTCGAAGGCCGCCCACGGGTCACGCGCCGCATCCAGGCGAACGCCGTTGACAGCCAGGAGATAGTCCCCCTCGGCTATACCAACGCCGGGCTCGAGGAGCGGCGAGCGGGCATCAGCGTCCCAGGGGGCGACGCGGCAGATGCGCTTGATCCGGAAGGCCCGGTTCTCGACCGCATAATCCGCGCCGAGAAGTCCGACGCCGCGCCGCTCGGTCTTCTCGAGGTCTCCCCCGCCCCTGTAGGCGTGGGACGAGTTGAGTTCGCCCAGCATCTCGCCGAGGACGAAATTGACGTCGAAGCGGGTGACGCAGCCTTCAAGGAGGTCGCCATAACGCTCGCGCAGACCCGGCCAATCGACGCCGTGCATGCTCGGATCGTAAAAGAAGTCCCGCTCGAACCGCCAGGCATCGTTGAAGATCTGCCGCCATTCGGCGGCTGGATCGACAAGTGCCTCGAGTTCGGAAGTAACGAGCTCGCGGTCCATATTCTGGCCGGGCTTGGGGTCGATCACGGTGTAGGCCGTCCTCTTCGAGGCCAGGATCTTCGTGCCGCCGGCTGCGATCTCGTAGGAGTCCGCGTCCTCGGCAACCGTCCGCTCGGCCCGCTCGGCAAGATCGTAGAAGACGAGGGGGCTCTTTTCTTCGCCGGAGCCCGTCCGCGGCAGACGGCGGTAGAAGAGCTTCCCGGGGAGGGCCCCAAGGTCCGCGTAGCGGCCCTCTTTCGGCGGCAGGATCACGGCCCGGTCCTCGAAGTCCGCGACGTCGATCCCGGTTGCGCTCAGATGGACCGGCAAAGCAGCGCCCGCTTCATTACCGGCTTTCCCGCCCTCGAGCGCCAGCGGCGAACAGACCTCTCGTCTGAGGGGAACCGACACCAACTTGACCGTATTGGCGAAAATCCAGCTATCATCGGTGCCGTAGGCGGGTCGGAAGCTGCGGCTCGAAGCATAGTAGAGATACTTCCCCTCGGGATCGAAGACGGGGGAGTAGTCGTCGCAAAAGCCGGACGTCGCCTGAACAAGCTTCTTTTCCCGCGAGTCGTAGAGGAAGATCGCCGACATCCTATTCTCTAGGGGGGCGCTGTAGGCAACCCATCGGGAGTCGGCGGACCAGCTCAAAGCAAACCGTTCGAGAGGTCCCTGGTAAAGGTAGCGGGCCTTGCCGATCCGGGTGATCGCTCCGTTCGCGACGTCACACAGATTGATGTTAAGGGCCTGGTCCACGAAGCCGACCCGGGTCGAATCCGGGGACCAGAAGATGCGGTATCGGAAGCCCGGGCCGAGCTTCGTCACGGCGCGTTGTTCACCCGTCCCATCGGCCCGGCAGAGGGTCAGCTCGTACTCCCCGGTCCGATCGCTCCAGTAGGCGATCGTCTCCCCATCCGGGGAGATAGAAGGAAACCGCTCCGCGATGCCGGAGGTCCTGGTGAAGCCGGAGACCGGTCCCGGCCCAACGGGGACTTCGAAGAGGTCGCCGCGGGCCTCGAACACGACTCGCCGGCCGTCCGGAGAGATCGTTCCGCGGGCGACCAGGTCGGCGGCCTTACGCCATTGAGGCCTGAGGGTGGCTCGGTCCGTGAGGACCTCGACCTTGACCTCGCGGGATTTGCCGCTTTCGAGATCGAGAAGCTCGAGGCGGCCGCCGTGCTCGAACACGATGTCCGACGGGCCGATTGAGGGGAACCTCACGTCGTAATCGTCGTAGGCCGTGACCTGCCATATACGTCCGGATCTCCCGTCACGGGCCCAGACGTTGGCCCGGCCGCGGGGTCCTCTGTCGCTCAAGAAATAGAGCGTCGAGCCGTGCCACATCGGCTGGCTCGCGTTGCCGGTCTCATCGCTGATCTCGCTCCAAGCGTGAGTCTTCAGGTCGAAGAGCCAGAGGCGGGAGATGAGTCCGCCGCGGTAGCGCTTCCAGGTGTGGAGGTCCATGCAATTCGGGACATATGCGAGCGTCCGACCATCAGGCGAGAGGGCCCCGAATTCGCCATACGGGACGGCGAGCCTCTTGGGTAATCCGCCTTGGCGTGGGACCATATAGAATTGGTTTAGCCCCCGGATGCCACTGGCCATGGGCGAGGCATAGAGGATCGCGGCGCCGTCCGGGGACCAGCCCAGCGTTCGGTCCGGAGAGGGATGGTGCGTGATCCTCGTCAGCCCCCCCCGCCGGAAGGAACCACGTAGATATCCTCGTTCCCATCGTAGTTCGCGGTGAAGGCTAGGAGCGAGCCATCCGGCGAGAACCTCGGAAAGGACTCCTCGCCCGGGGGGGTCGAGAGCCGGCGGGCCTGCCCGCCCGCCTTGGGCGAGATCCAAATATCGCCGGCATAGACAAAGGCGATCTCGGTCGCGGAAACGGCCGGCTGCCTCATGAGGCGAGCATCGACCGCCGCATGCGCTTGAACTCCGAGTCCGGCAACCGCCAGGAGGTAAAGGCCGTAAAAGCGTTTCATTTCTCGTCCTTCTCGAGCGGGATGGCCGACGTAAAGGGTCGGCCGACGGCTGCGGAAGCGGAATTCGCGCGACCGCCATTGAATTAGGAGTCGGGAACCTGCAAAAGGGTTGCCCGGTGACGATCTCAATACTTCCCGAGTTCTTACCAAGGACGCATGAAGACCCAAAAGGACTCGGATTCGGACACGGCCCAAACCGATGTTCCTCTGGGCCTTACAGTGAGAAGGCGGCTTGACTGGGAGGATCCGAGATTCCAGCCTTTGGATTAGCAGAACGAGCGAGCCCCGATTTGCGCGGCAGAGAACGGCGTGCATCTTGCCGGCACCCCCCCCGCCCTTCCATACGCCACGGCGCTGATCGCGAGACAACCTTCCGGATGCCGGCGGCGGCATTAGTGGAGACGGCGTTGCCAGCATCCTAAGCGGAGTCCAGCTATGAAAAGGGCCGAGGGCCACGTTATCTCCGGCCCCGTTCCGCGGCGAGGATCCAAGCCTCCGGCCCGCTGCATGGGAAGACGATCGCATTTATCCTTGGGCCCGCAAACGGGGGTCTGACAGCCCCGCTTACTTCGCCGGCTGCCCTCGAAGGCGAGCGATCATCGCCCGGATCGGGGCGAGGACGGCCTCCGGCTTTTCGAGGTGAACGTTGTGCCCGGCCCCCTCGACCAGGACTTGCTCGCCGCCGGGGACAAGGTCCGCCAACTTCTTTTGCATCGCCATCGCCACCCGGGAAAGCTTGGCTTGGCTTTCCGGGCTGAACACGGCGGGCAGACCGCGTCCCTGGGAGGCGGCCGTGATGACGGTCAGCGGGACGTGAGGGAGAGGTCCGCTCCGGCGGAGCTGCTCAACGGTCTCGGCCATATAATCGGCTTCGGTGCGCGGGTCCGGGACCGTCGCCCGAAAAGGGGCGATCATCGCCGCGAGCGTCTCGCGGTCCTTGCCTGTCAGCGCCTCCAGCTGGGCGTCGGGGAGGTCCTCGTGGGCAGCTTCCTCGAGGATAAGGCCGGCCGTATCGGCGGGGTAAGCGGAGGCAAATAATCGGACGATGCGGCCGCCGTAGGAATGTCCGACCAGCAGATAGGGCTTAGGGACGCCGAGCTTCCGAAGAAGGACATGGAGATCCTCGGCTGCCTGGCGGCCGTGAACGGGCCGATCCCCCCGCTCGCTCTTGCCATACCCGGGGCGGTCGTAGGTCACGGCCGTCGTAACCTCGGCGATCCCAGGCAGCAACGGATTCCAATAGGCCTGTGGCGCCTGGAAGCCGCTCACGAAGACCACCGTCGGCCGCCCCGATCCGTAAACGACACAGCGGAGCCGCCTGCCGCCGACGTCGACCATCCCCTCTGTCCCCTTGATCGCGAGGGGCGGGATCTTTATGGACGGCGGCGGGGGGGGCGGCGTCCCATGGGACTGCGATGCTGGCGGGAATAGGGCCGCCCGGGGCGAAGAGGTCGTAACCACGGAGGCAGGAGCCGCTATGACGACTGCGGTCGTCAGCAAAACCGCCATGGGCCATGCCCTCATGGTCTGACGATAGGCCCCATAGGATCGGGTGTCAAGGACCCGACAAGTCGAGGCGGTTCTTGGTCTTCGCGGAATTCGCGCCCCAGGTAGGGGTCCTCATCCATGACAACCGCCGTGTCGGGGCGCCGCGGCAATTCGCGAAAAAGAATGCCAGGCAACTTTGCCGCCGGACGCAGCGTATGTTATTAGGACCGTCAAGAGGCCGATCATGAACAAACTTCCATGGACCGTCGCGATCGTCTCGGCGATCCTTCTTCTTCAATCCTGCCAGGGGCCGGCTCCGGCGGCCCCGATCTCCTTCACGGAGAAGATCGGGCCATACCCCGATCCGGTGTCCTATGACCTCAAGATGAACGTGGATTACGATCCCGCCTCGCTCTCGGCGGCCTGCAAGATCACCCTCAAGAACCCCGGGAGCGAAGCCGTGGCCCTCGTCCCGCTTAACCTCTACCGGCTCATGCAGGTCACGTCCGTCGTGGATGATAAGGGCGGGCCTGTCGAATTCGCCCAAAAGGTCAGCATCTTCGAGGATTGGCCGGAGTTCCAGGTCAACCATATCCGGATCCGGTTGGATCCGCCCCTGGCCCCGGGGAGGTCGACCGCTCTCACGATATCGTACGGCGGACCGCTTCTCGGCTATGCCGAAGCCATGCGCTACGTCAAGGACCATATCGACAAAGAGATGACGCTGATCCGGACCGACAGCCTGGCCTTCCCCGAGATCAACGTCCCCTCCTGGAAGACGAACCGGGCCCGGGGCCTCAAGAGCTTCGAATACCGGGCCTCGATCACGGTCCCCTCGGGCTTGATCGTCGCCAACGGCGGCCGGGTCGAATCCAAAAGCGAGGCCGACGGCAAGGTCACTTACGTCTATGCGAGCAAATTGCCGTCCTGGCGCATGGATTTTGCCGTTTCGAACTACGAGATCCTCCAGAGCGACGACGGGCGATTTCAGATCTTCGCGCTGCCTGAAGATAAGGAAGGAGCCCATGATCTTCTCGGCCGCCTGACTCAAGCCCTGGGGCTTTTCACCCAATGGTTCGGCCCCCTTCGATCGTTCCAGGGCCTGACGGTCATCGAGGTCCCCGACGGCTGCGGCTCGCAGGCCGATATCGCCGCCATCATCCAGGAGGCCCGGGCCGTCAAGGACCGGACGAGCCGCGCGGCGTTCTACCACGAGCTCTCTCACCTTTGGAGCGTTGAGGCCAGGGACCCTCTGCCTTGTCGTGTCGAGAGCGAGGGGCTAGCCATGCTGCTCCAGCACCTTATGGAGGAAAGATCCGAGGGCAAGACCGGCGCCGCGGAAAAGGCGGTGAACGCCATGCTCGCCCGGATGCGCCAAAGCTTCCTCGAACATCCGGATTGGCAAGGCATCCCGGTCATCGTCTACGGCGAGAAGGACCTCACCGACCTCTCCTATCGCATGGGCCAGATCGCGTTCTATCTCCTGTATCAAACGCTCGGGGAAAAGGCCTTTCTCGAGACCATGGGCGGGTTTTATCAGGCCTTTAATGAGAAAGGCGCGACAACCCGGCAGTTCATGGATTACGTTAAGAGCCGGTCGGCCTTCCCCCTGGACAAGCTGTTCGACGAGTGGCTCTTGACGGCCAAGGCGGCCGACCTCGTCTCCTCCGGGGCCTCCCTGGCCGGCCTGGTCGAAAGATACCGGTAAGCCGTTTTTCTAGGGAACCGGTCGTCGGGGGATCCGATCGGGTGGTTGATTTCTGGCTCTAGAGGCGGCTCGGCCTGGAGCTTAAGCCGAAAGCGCCGGCCGGATAGCGGCCTTGACGGCAGGCGGTTCGTCGGTCTTGAGATTTCTAGTCGATATTGCCGTGATCGACGATCGCGCGAAGGACGCGGTCGATCGCCTCGCGGTGGCTGAGACGAGGCCTATCCGGGAGAATGTTCCAACCCGTGAAAACAAGCACCAGATCATTCTCCGGAATGATGATCGGCATCTGCCCGCCGAACCCCGAACCGGCCCAGGCCGTCTTGGAGCCGTCGCCATAAGGGAAAAGCCACCACTTGAGGCCGTACTTGACGCCGCCCTCGCCCACCTCGATCTGGGGAGAGACCGAATCCGCCACCCATTCCGGGGTCACGACCGTCCGGCCTTGCCAAACCCCCTTGTTTAAGAAGAGACAAGCGATCTTGGCCAGGTCGTGCGGGGCCAGGTAGAGGCCCCCCTCCGTGTCGACCGGCCCGGCCGGAGTACGCTTCCAGAAATAGCGTTCGATGCCCAAGGGGCCGAACAGATGTTCGGCCGCATATTCCTCCAGGTCCCGGCCGGTGGCGACGCGGAAAATATGCGACAGGAGCTGAGAGCCGCCGCTATTGTAGTTAAAGACGGTCCCCGGCTCGCAGGCCATCTTCCGGTCGACGGCGAATTGCACCCAATCACAACTCGCTTCCATCAGGCTGGCGGAGTTGTTGGGGTCATAATAGGGAAGGTCCTCGTTCCAGTCGAATCCTCCGGTCATCGTCAACAAATGCTGAAGGGAGACGCGGCGCTTGCGGTCGTCGACGTTGGCCACCTTGGACTCTTCGAAGAACTTCAGGACCGGGGTCGACAACTCCGGGAACTCGCCGCGGGCCACAGCCGTTCCGATGATGACCGAGGTTATTGTTTTGGTGACCGACTGGAGGGTGTGCAGGTCGCCGCGCCTATAGAAAGGGTGCCACCACGGGTTGAAATAATTATAGGGGCCGGTCGGGTCATGAGCGTTGAGCGCGCTCCTCTCTCGGGCCTCCTTGCCGTAGATCTTATCGTAATCGTGCCGATACGAGCGCTCAAAAGCCAGCTTTCCGTGTCGGATGACGAGCATGCTGTCGATAGACCCGTATTTCCCGGATGCGATGTCGGCATCGAACGCGGCCAACACCTTCGGATCGAGCCCGACGTCCTTCGGGTCTACGACAGGCCAGGTCCGCGGGTTCTGCGCCAGGCCCGGGCCCGCCAACACTATGATGGAAACCACGAACAGCAAGAACCGGCGATGATTCACGGCGATCTCCTTTCGAGGGATCAGCACGCGGGGCCCGGCTCTTTCGGGCAACACAGATCTCTCTGGTCCGCGCCGCCTTTGGCCCCATCGGTAGGAGGATAGTCCGGCCCCGGGCAGGAGTCAAGAAAACGGCCTCCGCCGCTCGCGTCAATATGGTTAACGCCCGAGCAATTCCGGATCTATCCTTGGCCGCCCACAGAGCCCGCTTAGGAGATGCCCTTTGGGGCTCGGGCTGATCGGCGCGTTCGCCCTCGTTGATCGCCGGCCGCGTCCGGACTTGACAAACGCCCTTATTTGGTTCTATATAGTACTATTCGACATAAAACTGTCAGGGAGACAAACATGCCCCTTGCCCTGTTCACGCTGCTGATGATGATGGCGGTCCCGTTGCTGGCCGCGGTCCCGGCGGCCACGCCGGCCGGCGACCCGGCGGCCGAGATCATCGCCATGGAAAAGGCCATGCTCGACCGCTGGGGGACCGGCGATACGGACAGCTTCCTCGAATTGGCCGCCCCGGAGATCACCTATTTCG
>JAEAME010002028.1_pt1 | contig 12610 bp, 11 predicted proteins | sample 8958731 | NCBI WGS metagenome assembly JAEAME01 (sample SAMN16933194, study PRJNA681113) | bioreactor sludge metagenome | isolation source: anerobic bioreactor sludge (Control) | place: India:Bengaluru | collected 2018-10-24 | reverse complement strand
CGAGTGTTATGGCGAGGGCACAAAACTGATAGAGCTTGATCGCACTGAAATATTTTCTCAGGTCATATTGCGACCACGGATCATCGTGAATTCAGAGCCAACCGAAAAGGAAGCTGTTCTCAAGAGGATACAGAGAGCTATGGGCAGCGCGGTGAAGTACAGCCTTGTGGCAAATTCAATCAAATCAAAGCTTATCATCGAACCACAAATTGAAATCATTTCAAGGCAATAGATATGGAAGCGTAGTCAAAACCAGGAGGTGCTTATGAAAGAGAAGTCTCTGGGTTTTATTGGCGGAGGAAGAATTGCCCGCATTATTTTGGGCGGAATCAAGAAGGCCGGACAAACACCGGCTAAAATCATCGTCAGCGACATCAATGCGGATGCGTTGAAAAAGCTGCAGGCTGGTTTCCCGAGCGTTCAGATTGTTCTAAATAGCAATCGTGAGGCTGCTGCACAAGACCTGGTTTTTCTGGGGCTGCATCCGCCGGCAATTGGCGGATCTCTAGCTGAGATAAAAGAAGGCCTGAAGCCGGAAGCCATACTGATTTCTCTGGCACCCAAGCTATCCATCGCAAGGCTCAAGGAAGGACTTAGCGGTTTTGACCGAATTGTCCGGCTTATTCCCAATGCTGCCTCGATTATCGGGGAGGGCTACAATCCCATCGTTTTTTCAGGAGCATTAAGTGGGCTTGAGAAAGAAGAAATAAAGGTCCTTTTTGGCGCTCTCGGCAAATGTCCTGAAGTCGCGGAAAACAAATTGGAAGCCTATGCGGTAGTGGTTGCCATGGGGCCCACCTATCTTTGGTTCCAATTGCAGGAACTTCGCGGCCTGGCGGAATCCTTCGGGATGACCTCGGCAGAAGCGGAATCGGGAATTCTCGAAATGGTTTCCGGAGCGGCAAACACGTTGTTGGGATCCGGAATGCCGCCCGAGGAAGTAATGGATTTGATACCGGTGAAGCCGCTGGGTGAGGAGGAACAGATCATCAGAGCGATGTATAAATCAAAGCTCAATCCCCTGTACGAGAAATTGAAAAGCTGACTTCCTGCCCAATTGAGCTCGTGCCTTTCGGCTTTTCTTGAGACGCCTGCCTGTTGGGCGAAGCAATGCCTGAATTGCTATCGATGAGTTCAATTCATGATCAGGAGACCACATCGACAATTCTTGAATTGGTAGTGTGGATTGCGGCAGCAGCGCACCGCTCGGGTCACTTAAAAGCCTGAATGCATCCTCCCATTGTGTTTCCCGACAGCTGTGTTACCACTTGCCTTTTTCGGATTGGATGGTAAATTGGCTGAGCTCAGAGGGGATGGAGTCCCCCAATAACCGCCCATGCCGGGCTGATGACTCCTACCGTGCAGGCTATTGCAGCGGTAGGAAGTGAATATAAAAAATCGCGACCCGCTGCCTAGCGGGTTTTTTTATGCCCGCGAAATAGCCCGGATGGTTTTCGAAATTGGAGGACTCTACCATGGAACAAATCTTCACAATTGCTGCTTTCTGGCTGGGATTGGCCGTTATTTCATCCGTCCTTGCCTACCACCTGCGCATATCGATCGCCCTTGTTGAAATTTGTGTGGGTGTGGTCGTTGCTGCTTTCGCCACCCACATGGGCAAGTTCGACCTGCTGGGAGCCGATTCCGAATGGCTCCGGTTTTTGGCAAGCGCAGGAGCCGTACTTCTCACCTTTCTGGCTGGTGCAGAGCTTGAGCCAGAAGTGATTCAGAGGAAACTCAAAGAAGTGACAGTCGTCGGTCTTGTCGGCTTCTTTGCGCCATTTATAGGATGTGCTGCTGTTGCCCGATACGTTCTGGGATGGAATCCACAGGCCAGCTTGCTTTGCGGGGTTGCCCTCTCAACCACCTCAATGGCGGTCGTCTATGCAGTAATGCTGGAAACCGGTTTTAATAAAACCGACTACGGGAAAGGTATCCTGGGTGCCTGCTTTATCAATGATCTCGGGACGGTCATTGCATTGGGATTATTGTTTTCGCCATTTACTTACAAGACAGGTATTTTCATCGCTGCGACGGCCCTGGTATTAGGATTGTTGCCATTTACAAGCAGATGGTTGACAAAAATATACGCGTATCGCACAGCCGCTATCCGCACAAAATGGATCATCTTCGTCCTTTTCGGGTTGGGAGCCCTGGCACTTTGGTCGGGCAGTGAAGCGGTTCTTCCAGCCTATATTGTGGGTATGGTGTTAGCGGAATTCTCAAGCGCGGATGCTTTCTGGATTCGAAGGCTCCGAACATTGACCGCCGGGTTCCTCACCCCGTTCTATTTCCTGCGTGCCGGCACACTTGTTTCAGTGCCCGCACTGATTTCAGCGCCGATGGTTTTCCTGCTGTTATTGGCAGGGAAGGTTTTCTCCAAGATATTCGGTCTTTATCCAATCATCGGTATATTTCGGCGCAAGCGCGACGAACGATGGTACTACACGTTGTTGATGTCAACAGGATTGACATTTGGAACAATCTCAGCATTGTTCGGGTTATCGCACAAAATCGTGACGCAACCGCAGTATTCCTTTCTTGTCGCGGTAGTGATCGGCAGTGCCGTAGTCCCGACATTAATTGCCGGACTTTTCTTTTTGCCTCGCCATCTTCTGCCTGTAATGGAACAAACGAAAGAAGCGCTTCCTGTTGAAGACGAGCTAAACGAAGAGGGATAGCCAATCGCTTGCATTGCAGATAGAGGCTTGGATCATCAAGATTTGGCCTCGGGGAACTCTATCGGTCTACGGTCGCATTTGTATTTTTAGTTGGCGAAAAAGTCTCTGATGTAACTTATTACAAGGAACAACAACATAACTCCCAGCATCACTTTAATAAATCTCTGTGGCATGCGTTTCTGGAGGCGAGCACCGCAATACATCCCGACCATGCCGCCCAAGCCAAAAAGAATACCAAGCAGCCAGTCGGGAGAAGTGGAGATGCCTGGATTCAGCGGCACAAAAGTATAAAAGAGGACGCCAGCTATTGAGGTCAGGAAAGTTCCAAAGAGCGCTGCGCCGGCAATCATGTAAACCGGAAGTCCAAGGAAAGCCACGCAGAAGGGCGCGATAATCGAGCCTCCTCCAATTCCGTATGCGCCTCCGACAATGCCCACAAGAAATGCCATAGCCAGCATTTTGGGGGTGGCGAAGGAAAAACTGTTACCGCAGAATTCATATTCCGTCTTCTTTGCCGAAAAGGAGACGGTTCGGAGATTCACGGGGACGCCAATCATCTGATTTATGCCCGGAACTCCGTTTTGTCCATTGTCTCCACCATTCTTAGCCTTCGTCACGGTATCCAGCGCAAGGCGCGAGCCCACATAGAGGAGAACGCAAGCGACAAACAGTCTGAATGTTCGAGGATCAGGAAGATATACAACCCGCAAATAGTAGCCAAGGAAGATTCCCGGCAGAGTTGCCAAGGCCAGGAGCCAGGCAAGGTGCCAGGCCATGCGTCCTTCCCGGATGTATCGATAGACCCCGCTCGGAATGGCTACAATGTTATATACGAAGTTGGTAGCGCTGACGGATGGGGTAACGAAATGCAGATAACTGATCTGAAACGGCAAAAGAAGAAAAGCTCCGGAAACTCCTCCCATCGAAGCAAGGAAGGAAACCACAAAAGCGACAAGAGGGGGAAGGAAAATCCACGTGGTCACACCGGATATTGGAAAGCTCATCTGCAGATCCATCATTCCCCCGTGAATTTATCCCCACTCATTGTTTCCGCTGCAAGCTCAGATTAAGCTGTTCTATAGAGCGCCCTTTTCTCTGATTGCCTCCAGGACTCCAAGCGCAATTCGCCTCGGCCGTTCCGCGATGCCAATAGTTTTTGATTGTTCACCGCGAGGATCCACTTCGATGACTTTGGCTTTTAGTGCCACCGGCACACCGTCATGCGTAAGCCCGCGAATTATTCCGCTGATTGGGGCATCCAGTATGGAATCTCCGATATTGGCAATCTTCTGCCCCGCTGTGACCATATCGCCGATCCGGCATGTTGTCCGGAATACGCCTGCGACCGGCGCATAGACGTAGCGATCCCGGGCGTGTCCTGCTATCGACTGCGGTTCGCCCTCTAATGGCCGCGTCGATCCCTGCCATATAACCTTCCCCAGCTCATCATTCCAGCCGGTTTCCACGGCGGCATGCACCGTTTCTCCGGCAGTAAAATTGGGTCCCAGGCCAACGGTGAAGGGCGCGAGGGTAATCTGTATCTCGGGCTGCTCATGCTTTTTCATCCTGGCATCCACCAGTGCGTCAGGCTTGATGGAGGCAACCAGAGTGTGCAAATCGAGCGAGGCTATCGGTATCAGATCATGCAAGGGCAGGTGTGCGGTGATTTCGGAAATATCGTTCAAATACCGGGCGTTCACTCCCTCCAGCACTGCAACGCCATCGAATATCGCGTCGCAAAATGCCATTTTCCGTCGAGTCGCTGTCGGTTGCGCCGAATCATGAATGAAAACGGCATAACCGGCTCCAAACAGCGCATGTGCCACGGCGGAACCGACATCGCCGCTTCCACGCACAAGAATTGTTTTCATACGGTAACCTCAGAAGTCGTCAATTCACTCATCATGAGGCATCCAGAATAATGCACTCTTCGGGAGTCCGACTGTAACTCCGGTCTGTCCGTTCGTCAGGCCGAAGGCTTCAACGGTGCGCTGAGCCGCATGGAGTTCAAGCACAAGCGGCGATGATTCATGATGAAATTGGATGAGCCATCTTCCTCTGAAATCAAGAAGCCGAATCTGCCCGGTCAACAGGTGCTCATTGGGCTTGGGTGGATGAGCCGCATCGCGCAAATTCACATGCTCTGCAAGAATGCCCACAGTCACAGCGGATGATGCTGCCGGATCATTCCCCGATTTAGGGAAGCGTGCCGTTAGGCTAATCGCCGGACAATTGACTATCAGTGAATCGTCATCATGCCCAATAACAATTCCATCCCACAAATTGCTTATCCCAAGAAAACGGGCGACTGCGTTTGTGGCCGGACGGCTATACACTCCTGCTTTGTGGCCTGTCTGTTTGATTTTGCCATCCATTAAAATGCTGATCGTATCAGCCAAAAAATAAGCTTCTGTCAGATTATGGGTTACAAGAAGCACCGTGAGTCCATGCCGCGTTTGCAGTTCCCGCATAAGCCACCATAATTCGCGGCGCAACGACTCATTCAGAGCTGTAAAGGGTTCGTCGAGAAGAACCATGCGCGGTTGGCTGGCAAGAGCGCGCACCAGTGCAACGCGCTGACGCTCGCCGCCTGAAAGCGTGTTCGGATATCGTGAAAGCAATTCCCCTATGCCCGTTGCTTCTACAAGTCTGTCCAATAGCGGCTGGAATTTCCCGGCTGGCACTCCTCGGGCGCGTGCGCTGTAGGTAATATTTCCGAGCACTGTCAAATGAGGGAATAGCCCAATCTGCTGCGGGAGATATCCGAGTCCGCGGCGCTCTATCGGTTGATGGGTGATATCTGCTCCTCCAAGTCGAATGCATCCTCCGTTGCACGGCAGCATTCCAAGAATGGCGTTGAGCAACGTGGATTTTCCCGAACCTGAAGGCCCCAGTACCGCATGGCATTCGCCTTCTTCCACCTTCAGATCAACGTTTCGAAGCTGAAAGTTTCCGGCTTCCGCGCTGAGGGATTCTACCTTAAGCATGAGTAACCCTCCCGAGCAGCCATCTGGATAGGGACAGGGCAGCCAATCCCGTTACAACAAGCACAAGAATCAATGCCACCGTTCCCTCGATATCGGCGTTGGCCAGACGCATGTAAATGGCAATGGGCAGCGTTTCCGTTCGCATTGCCATCGTGCCGGCGACCATAATCGTTGCGCCAAACTCGCCGAGCGCCTTTGCCCATGACAGGATGAAAGCTGCCAGGAGTCCCCGGCGCGCCAGCGGCAAGGTCACGGTAAAAAATGCATGCCGGGGGGTAGCGCCCAGAGATCTCGCAACTGTTTCCAATTCGGAAGGCACTTCTTCAAATGATGTTTTCAACAAACGCACAGCAACGCCCAGGATCGTCACAAACTGGGCAAGAACTATGCCTGCGAAGGTGAACACAAATCTCATCCCCTGCGCCTGGATCCACTCGCCGAAAGGATTGTTGAAGAAGATTAGAAGGATGGCGCCCAGGGCGGCGGGGGAAACGATTATCGGAAATTCAAGGACGGTATCCACAAGCTCGCGGAAACGGAAACGGTAGCGGGACAATGCATAGGCGGCCGGTATGGCCAGCAGTATTGCCAGAAATGCTGCAGTAGTTGCCGCAATCAGGGAAAGCCGGATCGAAAATAATGTGCGAGACGAAGTGAGAGTATCGCGCAGCACCGGCAGCTTCAAAAACCAGCAAAGCGAAACGGTCAGTCCGCCGTATAGAGCCAATACCAGCAGAGACGCAATTATTGTTGTGCGACGCAGATTCATCGGCAGCTCATCTATTCAATTACTTCTTAATCCAACTCGCGGGCACGGTATATTCACCACCAACAGGTTTGTTCGCGCCCACATAATCCATTGCTTCTTTGGCGGAAGTAAAATATTTGTATCGGGCAAAGATCTTGCGGCCTTCCGGGCCTGCCATAAAATCGATGAAACGCTGGGCCGCTTCGCGGTTCTTTGTGAATTTAGAAATGGCAATGGGTATATAGCCGATCCGGGGTATCTGGTTTGCCGGCAGCTTTATAGTCTGAATGCGCAGGGGATCCCAATTTTCAAGGACGCTCCAGCCAATCACCGCATCCGCCATTTTCAAGGAAATAGCCGTTGCCGTCTTCTCGCAGGACTCCGTGTAATTCACCAGATTAGCTTGAAATGCCGCTTTCTGGGCGGCCGTGAACGCGTTTTCAATTATTTCCACGGCATACACGCCGAGGCAGACGCCTTCAGGGTTGGCAATCGCAACGCGGAGCCCGGGCTTGGTCAGATCCCGAAGAGTACGGATACCGTGTGGGTTGCCTTTCACTACATTTATGGACGGCACCAGGTACACGATCACTCTTTCGGATTCGGCGTAAACTGCGCCTTCGCGCTTGGCTTTTTCAATATAGTCCGACGATCCGGGAAAGTAGATGTCGCCTTGTTTGGAGAGCTTCATCTGGGAGAGCATATATCCCGAGCCGCCGAAAACCAGTTCGACCTTTACGCCCGTTTTCCTCTCATACAGTTTGGCCGCCTCTTCCGTCGGCGGTTTTGATGCCGCGCCGGCATATACCAGCAGGCTTTCGGAAGCAACTGTCGTGCTTCCGCCCACGCATGCTCCAAGTCCGAACATCATGATAAGAGCTTTGACCAGGCTTGAATTCATATCTAATTCCCTTAAATCGAGTGAACCTCATAATGGAGCTAAAAATGATAGCGCATGCCGAAATGCCAGGTGCGGCCAGGTTCGGGGAAACCCTCCTGAAAATAATAATTGCGGTCAAAGAGATTATTGATGCCGGCCTGAAGGCTCGCTCCTTTGCATAAAGGGGCAATCAGTCCGAGATCGGCTGTGGCAAATTTGGAGGCAGGAATAACTGCGCCGGAATCATTCACCGTTATTGTGCCGCTCTCATATCGTACAGTTGTGAGCAAGTGAATGTTTCGAGGCAGAATGAGATCACCGATGCCAATAATCTTATGTTTTGGCGCACGGACCGGATGAACGCCCAGCATATTTGAGGGGCCCGAGATGGTCCAATCTAAATAACTGTAGTTCGCTCGCAGGGCCAATCGTGAAACCGGATTGCTGCGAACGGCGAGCTCCACTCCCTGGTGAATCTCTTTGCCGATGTTTATCGCCTTCTGGCACATGCCGGAGGCCATGGATGGGCATTGGTTTTCATATTCGGCAGGCACAATGGCATTCTGAACGGCGTCATAAACATCGCTGCGGAACAGATCCACCTGCAGCATCGTGCCTCGTCCAAACGCGTGCGAGTATCCCAAGCTCCAGTTCCTGGTGTGCTCGGGGTGAAGCATCGGATTGGGGATTGCTCTTCCGTACCGGTAGGAATAACGATCCTTAAGCGTTGGGAAATGGCTTTTCTGAGCGAAGGCAAAAAACAGAGATCCTCTTTCCGAGACAGAATAGGAAAGTGATGCCAGAGGATTGTAAGCCCAAATCCGATCCAAACAATCGGAATTCAGACAATCGAAGGAGGCGATCGAGTAGGTTGTCACGGCATTCTTCCCGCTGCCTGTTACTGTTGTTCGGAGATCCTGCGCATTAATGGGATCCAGCATATCGGCGCTGAATCCGACGGTGCCTTGCATCCTGGATGAAATAGCGACGACATCCTGAATCCCCATGGAAACCATTCTGTCGTGTTGACTCCTCCAGGGTTGGACGAGTACAGAGCTCCCGGTATAGGAAGCAGCACTTTCTTTATGAATGTCATCTCTCAGATAGAATGAAATGCCCACAGAATGACGGGAAAATTTCCGCGTCGAATACTCAGCGGAAGTCCCGATCGAATGATCATCGATCGGAGCCAGGCTCGAAATGCTGGAATAGGTCGAGTCGGTAAATCCGGTCATATTGTTTCGATAACGGTCGTAGAAAGCCCGGAATTTGATGGAATCGGTATCTCCCAGCGCAGTATTGGAATTGAAGTAGTACATTTCACGGTTCCAATAAGGCCAACGCCAGAATTTGGGCTTGTTATTCTGTAAATCTGTACCCGAATATGGAGGAACGCCGTATTCCGATTTCTGATTGATATAGGACAATACATATTGGTCTTGTCTTTTCGGTGTCCAGGCCAGTCGCCCGTTATACCTGGCGTCCCGGCGATCCGAGTTGATACGGTCGTATCCCGGCTGCAGCGGCGTGGAAACAAATCTGCCCGAAATCGGGAAATGGTCCATCTGCAGCCAGTCCATACCGGCCTGGACAAAGAAGTCTCGCCAGGCCGACCCCAGATGAAGCCATGACTCCAGCCTGTCACCTGAACCCGTTCCAATTGAGGCGTCCGCGTCCAGTTTCTTTTCCGGTTGACGCGTTATCAGATTAACGGCTCCCCCTAAACCATTGGGTCCCAACAAAGGGGAAGAATAGCTTTTGGCAACCTCGATTTCGCTGATATCGCTGGTCAGAAACCGGCTGATATCGACGAATCCATCGTAGGGAACGTAAAGCGGGATTCCATCCAGATAGAAGCCTACCTGGCGCGTATCGAAGCCCCGGATCATGATGCCCGATCGCCCACTGGAGGAATTGTGATCAACGCCGATGCCGGAGATATAGGGGATCGATTGCGCAACGTCTGCGGCATGGAGATTCTCCATTTCCATATGACTGATTCCGGTGACCACCGGGGACAGCGGCGATGTCTCTGCTGTGACGCTGATTTCAAATGCTCCCATCGTAAAAGGACGGCCTGCGTTTTGGGCGAGCAACGATTGCACGGCTTTACGCAAAACGGAAATTACGCCTCGTGTTTGCTCGACATTCCACGGCTGTGGCGGAACGGCAGGCAGGCCAACTCCGGACTCCGGGTAGAGCTTCAGCCAGAATTCAACACGGGAAAGAACCTGCGCAACTCCAGTCCGCTGCTCGTCCGGGCTGGCGGCGGAGTTTTCCAGATAAGCGAGATCCTCCAACCAGGTCTGGAGTTGTTTCGTTTGAGCCTGAGAAGAGGAAGCCCCTATCAGGAAGATCAGGATTAAAGAACATGGAAGCAGACAACGAAGAACAGAGTTGGAATGCATAAGACAATGCCCGTTTTGAATATCAATGAATTTAGCGCGCGGCACGGATGGGAATAAAAATCGGGATCCCGTCCCCAACGCCGCCGTCATAGGTGGCGAGGAATTTTTGAATCCTGTCGGAGAGCATGAAATCGGCCAGCTTATCTGCACCCTCGATGTTGGCGGATGGAAATCTTTCCGGATTGGCTACCATGACCATATAGGGCCGTCTCATAACGGGGTCGCCCTGAACCATGATCTTCACCCCCGGATCCGCTTCCATCTTATTGAACAAAATGGGCATTCTGCCGACGATCATGTATGCATTTTTGCCGGCTACGTAATGCAGAATCGCGCTTGTCTCGGTATTTTCATATTTAAGCACCCACGGCCCGATCATTTGGACTCCGGCATTGGCGAAAAGCGTATGCGCGGTTTCCCTCGGACCGTTGGATTGGAAGTCGAGCCAGTTAGCCTTGGCTTCTGCAATTTTCCGGACAGCTGCGGCGCCGTCCTTCATGCCTGAAATGCCTGCGGGATCGCTGGCGGGGCCGACAATCACCAGATCATTTTTCGCCCAGGGACGCAGACCGCGAGCCCATCCGTCGGCAACCAGGTTGCTCGTCGCATCGCTGGAATGCATCGTAAGAAAATCCACCTTGCCTTCCTTCATGGCGCGCGCAAGGGCCGGTTTCTCGCCCGTCACTACCACCTCGACCTTAATTCCGGTCTCGGCTTCAAACCTTTTTTGTATTTCACCCCAAAGGGGCGTCATTGTCATGCCCCCGATAACGGCAACCCGAACGGGTTTTGAGTCCGATTTTCCGGCTTTCGCATTACCGGACAGGACGAAAAGAGTTACTGCGGCAACACTTACAATCATTAACCGGTTACGCATGCATAGCCTTTCAGATATGGAACAGAATACAAAATTAACTCTTCCGGACACCCTTACGCGGGACTTGACAAGCGAAGAACCGCAAAAATGCATTTCATTCAGCTTGCGCTCTCACGATCTCGCCGGTCTCACTTGCATCATAGCCGGGAAGCTCACTAATCAATCGCCGATGCGACCGGCTTTGTATCAACCGGATCAGCGCGAGTATTCGCGGATCACGTGCCAGGGCTTCGGAGTAGCAGATATCCAACATCTCGGTGCGCACGGGAACGAAATGCAGTCCGGCGTCCTCAGCGGTCAGCTGCACACAGACACCGGCCGAGGCCCAGCCAGCCCGCACCGCTTCCGCTACTGCGCTGTGACCGTGGACAGGTTTTCCGGAAGCCGGTTGGCCGCCGAGCAACTCATCAAGGCATTCCCGTGCGGCTGAGCCCTGTTCACGAAGAGCCCATCGCCGGCATTGCCGAACGATGCTCAATGGAGTGTGCGAACGATCCCTGGCCGGTATTGCCAAGCCCTCCAGCCATTTTGCGGCACGAAGCAGACGATAATTGCCACTAAGTCGCTCCCGGACTGTTTCGAGATTTCTTCCGGGTTGCTTGGAAGTTGAGCGATGCAATCCTGCCAGGTGCACCAGGCCTCGTTTCAATAATTCCAGAGCTGCGCCGCCGCCTCGCTCAATCACAAGCAGGCGGAATCCGGTATCTCTTGCGTACTCCGAAGCGAGAAGCCCGGCTGCCGGATCGCAGCAAGCCAGGACCAGCGTTTCCTCTGCCATCGCCCCGCCGGAGTCATGCGCGGCGCCTTTCTGCCAGACCCCGTCGTGCGGCGTGCCATTCAACGAGAGGTTTTCCACAGGATAAAGCAAACGCCGGCCGCCAACCTCGGCCTCCCAATAACGGCATGGATCGCCATGAGGCGGCCAAGCCCAATCCGGACCGATGCCTGCCGATTTTGTCGTGCCTGTACTGAAAAGCTCCTCCACAGTGCAATTCAGCGCATGAGCCAATGCTATGGCCGTGGTTACGGAAGGAGTAAGTCTTTCGCCTTCAATTGCGCTGACGGTAGTTCTGGGAATCCCGGCACGAAGCGCCAATTCCGCTTGAGACCATCCGCATGCGATGCGACGCCTGGTTACTGAAGCAATTCTTTTTATGTTTGACATGATACTGTCATCCTATGGCAGTATCATGTCATTCGTCAAGCTATTCATTAAAATGAATGAAATTAAGCTCTTGTTCCTATCCGGCCCAGAACCCTATAAAAAGCGAATGCGGCTGTCCGTATAGCGGTCCCGCAAACCTGCAGTGCAAAACAAACGACCTCCATCTGGACTGAAAGATGCACTAATTGCCGGTGTGAAAAAATGGCCACCAAGATCTATTGACGGATCCCACCTCCAACAAATATCCTCTGCCTCCGTTACGCCGGTAATTGCGCTGTTTCAGGTTTAGCCTGAAAACAGCGACCGGCGGTGCTGTTTCTTCTCCGCAGTATAGGTCTGCAAAAAACCCAATGTGAGCGGGCTGGAGCTCCGCAATCAACCAGCTGAGAGGGGCGAAGCCTTGTCTGATGAATTCGATGGAGCTTGCCGAAGTGCTCAAGCAACTGCGGACCGAGCGGAAAAAAGAAGCGCTGGCCGGCGGAACCGCTTTTGAAATGGAGGATTGGATTTTCAGGACCGATGCAGGTACTCCCATCCATTACACGAATTTCTTGCGGCGCGTCTGGCATCGAGTTCTGGATCTCGCGCAGATCCGGCGCCGAACTCCGCATGATTGCCGCCATACCTGGGCCTCACATATGCTTGCCAGCGGCGCCGATCTAGCGTATGTGTCGGCTCAACTCGGACATGCGAATCCATCGATTACTTTGAGTATTTATTCGCATTGGGTGCCCGGAACGCGGCGGATAACAACGTCGATTCTCGATACGAAATCGGTAAGCATGCCTGAGATGAATTCCCATCAATCATAAAACTCTTAATTGATGATCAACTCAATACCCCAGCTTCACTTTTCCTATAAAA
>JAEAME010002027.1_pt1 | contig 12613 bp, 13 predicted proteins | sample 8958731 | NCBI WGS metagenome assembly JAEAME01 (sample SAMN16933194, study PRJNA681113) | bioreactor sludge metagenome | isolation source: anerobic bioreactor sludge (Control) | place: India:Bengaluru | collected 2018-10-24 | reverse complement strand
TACAACAATCCAAACATAAGATTGTTAGAACTAATGTATGGTCTTTTTATAATATTTCCCTCAAAAAAATTTTTTCCCCAATTTTTAATTGAGTTAATAACTAAAAAGTGACCATACAAATTTTATTGTGCTCTGAAAATAGAGCCATACATAAAAAAGTTTATATGTTCTTCAAGAAAGGATACTCTAAGGAACGCAAAAGATTCAGGATAAAATTTTAAAAACCAATCAAGGTGTAAATCTGATGGCTCAATCAAAATCTTGTTCACCATCATGTCCATCTTTTAAGTGTGGAAAGAACGCTGCGTGGTTTCGACGAGACGGTGTATGGTGCAAAGAAGCAGATGAATATTGTAATGTAGCAAAATGCACCTACTCAATGTGTTTCAAACGGCGCTTACTACCTGGCGGAATCTGCGGAGAAACAGTGAAACGTAAAACCATTGAAAAGGAACCTATTGACGAATTTGATGAACCCGCGCCTAATAATGTCCGTCTTAAAGGAAAAGCATTACGTAAACTTGGCGACGATGATTTCTTTTAAAAAAATAAAATTCAAAAAATTGGTTTACTCGCAATAGCGAGTTTTCCATTTTTTATCTTGATTGAACACGTTTAACTACTGGCGGTTTAACCTTTTTAAGAATACGATACCCAAAAATAAGGCATTGAGTTTCTACACCAAGAAGCTATAATTCTTCAGATGGAACTCTTGCGCCGCAACGCATACATTCATAAACAATTCCTGATTTTTCCATAGGAAACGCCTGTTCCTACAAAGAAAAGCATTTTACTTTTAAACATTTCCAATACTCTAACACCAAAGAGGATGCATATTTGAGAAAACGGCTTAAAGAGAAGCTTATGCTACCATCAGAACAAATTACTCAAGTATACAATACGTTTGATATAATTGGGAATCTTGTCATCCTAAAAGCACCCTCCAATAGTAGTGCCGACATGGAGATAGTGGCAAAACAAATCATGCAGGTGCACAAGAACGTTAAAACTGTGTTTTTACAAACTGGCGCCATCGGAGGCGACTTCAGAGTAAGAAAATTAAGACTTTTGGCAGGGGAGGGCGATACAACTGCCAAATACAAGGAATCCGGTTGTATCTTTGCGGTTGATGTAGAAAAATGCTATTTTTCACCCCGCCTTTCACATGAGCGTAAGCGAATAGCCAGTATAGTTAGCCCCGGCGAAGTGGTTGTTAACATGTTCTCAGGCGTAGGGTGCTTTAGTATTGTAATAGCTAAAACAGTGCCTAAAACACAGATCTACTCTATCGATATTAACCCAACTGCCTTTGAGTTTATGCAAGAAAATGTAAAAATTAACCGAGTCATCAATAAAGTAACTCCTCTGTTGGGTGATTCTAAAGATGTTATTGAATCAAAACTACAAGGTGTTGCTGATAGGGTTTTAATGCTCTTACCCGAAAAAGCTCTCGAATACTTACCAGTTGCGATTTCAGCTTTAAAGAAAGAGGGTGGTTGGATTCACTATTATGATTTTCAGCATGTTGTAAGGAACGAGGACCCATTGGAGAAAACAAAGTCTAAGATAGCTCAAAAACTTGATCAAGTAGGGGTCAGCTACATTTTTGCTCAGTCTCGTGTTGTACGTAGTACAGGACCAAATTGGTACCAAACAGTTATTGATTTAAAAATCACTAAGCAATCAAGATAAAAAAGGGGTCTTGAGATTTTTCATCTTTTGATAGTATTTATTTAAATGTCCAACCACTTTTTTTCTCCATCTATTCTTGTTTAAAAAAGTACTGTCTTGATTAGCGGAAAATTTTTATTTTATTAATCCTCTTAGCTAGTTAGGTGGAAATTTTGAAAACTGAAAAAACGGAAACTCCTTCTTCAAGATTAGAGAAAACTGGTCATGAAATGGCTGATACAGTCTTAGCTATAATGGATAAGCTTGCTGGAAAAGAATCCGATATAAAACTAAAGTTTGAAGACTTAACCCTTGATATGGGTATGTTTAAAGCCAAACTTAACGGTGCAGTCGTTTTAGACATAATTTACTCTAAGGAATCTACACCTTAGGTCCTTCTTAGGCACGTTAAAGATGTCTCTTGCTACTTTGATAGCTGAAATGCTAAGATCAGGGAAAGTTACTGTATCCGCTAATAATGTCGAAGCCCTAGAAATTAGGGCACACAACAAACAAATCGATGTAAACTCTGTCAATAAGGATATTCTAAAACAAACACTTACAGCTGCGCAAGGAAATGAGAGCAGAGGAATCCGTAACGCCCTCGAGCAAATAAAATCTGCCCAAAGCACTCTTGGTATGTTTCGTGATGTGGCTGAAGAACTGTCTGCGGCGGGAATAACCGTTACCCTGTCTTACAAAGGCGATCTTGTTGCTACTATTGGTTCCAAAGCGAAACCTAAATTGTCAAGTATAATAACAGGAACAAAAGCAATCGAAATTAATAGTCCAAGAAAACTTGTAGAACTTGATCTATAATTGTCAGGCGATAATGTTTTAATAATCATCGATTATACTCTATCTGTACTGTGGTTTCGATGAAGAGAAAGCTGATGGAAATACTGGCTTGCCCAATTGACAAATATCATCCACTTGAACTTCATGTTTTTGAAGAAAAAGATGAAATCGTTGAGGGCGTAATTGTTTGTCCAAAATGTCTACGTTGGTATCCAATTAGAGATGAAATTCCAGAAATGTTGCCAGATGAACTTAGAAAAGAAGCAGATGATCTTCCATTTTTACAAAAAAACAAAAATAAATTCCCAGAGAATATTGTAAAAGAAGGAAACCCCTTCCATTTAAAGGGTTAATTTTTTTCTTTTTTACTTTAAAGTTTTACAACTGTGTTCTTCGCCGAGGATTCCATTGCTGCTAAAGCAATCTGGAGGGCTTTATAGCCATCCTCACCTGTTATCATCGGCTTCTTATCTTCTAAAACACATTCAGCAAAATGCTTTAATTCTGCCTTCAATGGTTCTTCAAATGGAATTCTGGGCTGTAATGATTCTTTAGCATTCTCAATCCATAATTCTTGACTATTATAATCAAGCCGCATTATAGCTTCACTACCAGTAACATTTAAAGTACGAATCTTGTAGGGTGTCAACCAGTTAGTTTCAATGAATGCAGTTTTCCCGCTCTCAAAAGTAAGCATAATTTGTGCGTAATCCTCAAACTGTCTGTGACGCATACTGCCCATTTTGGCATAAACACTAGTTGGGTCTTCCCCAGAAATGAACCTCATTACATCAATATCATGAATTGCTGTGTCTTTGACAACCCCTACGTCACCAATTCTTTCAGGCCATTGAGTTACTCTTTTAGCAGTTGCGGATACTAGTTCTCCAATTTTTTTGGTTGCTACTGCTTCTCTTATTTGCTGAAGTCCCGGTATGAACCGCATTAGGAATCCTACAGTTAGGTGTAGGTCATTTGCTTTTGCAGTTTTAAGTAAGGTTTGAGCTTGTTCTGTGGTTGTAGCCATTGGTTTTTCGACTAGAACATGTTTCTCTGCATTCAATCCTTTTAGGGCTTCTTGGGCTAGCATTGTTGACCAAGTGCATACACTAATGGCTTGGATTTCAGGATCCTTAAGCATGAGTGTGCTGTCAGTGTATGCTTTTACTCCATATTGGTCTGCAATAAGTTTAGCCCGATCTGCGTTTGTGTCACATATTGCTATTAAATTAGTTAATTCGAGTTCTTTGTATACTCGGGCATGGTTCTTTCCCCAAAATCCTGTTCCTATAACGGCTACTCCAAGCTTTTTCAAGTTTTTTCGGTTTCTCCTCTTCCTAAGCCTCTATAAATGAAGCCTTCTTCCTTAATCTTCTTTGGTTCAGCTATACCTATTAAATCAACAAGTACAGCTGGTGTCTTCATTACTGCTCTTAGCTTCTTAAGGTTTAAGCGTTTAAACTGTTCTAAACTAGTTAAGATAACTATACAATCGGCTCCTTCAACAGTTTCATTTAAGCTTCTTTTTAGTACTGGAATAGAATCTGTCGTTTCATTTTTAGTTAAAGATGGATCAAATAAGGATAGTTTTGCGCCTTTTACTGTTGTAGCCTTAATAAACGCTTCAATTGCCGAGTTGGGATTGGCAGAACCAATAACCGCAACTTTTGCTCTTCTCAAATTTTTGTCGCAACTGCGTAAGGCCTCTTGAGTTAAGTTAACAGCATGCTTAACCATATCCTCATTGATTTGTCTGCATAGTGTTGAAAGACGTAGTTTAACGTCAAAATTTTCTGCGGATTCAATCAGCAAGTAAGCTTCTTTCTTGTTCTCTTCTTGCGCTATAGTGGGGTATAATTTTGAATAAACGGGATCGATTAATTCTTGGACACCGAAGAAATCCATTCCTGTGCTTTCACAAAAAATGGCTAACTCGTTAGCTAAGGCTAAATTCACGTCTTGTTGAGCTACTTTAAAAATTACTGCTAATTCAGCTGCTTTAACATCGGTTGTCTGTTTTACATTTGAGGATACAGTTTTAAGAATTGTTGTAGCTACATCTAAGCTTGGTTTGTTTTCGGAGGCAATTATCAATTCAATATTTGTTAATGACTTGAAAGGATTTCCTTTTGGAAAATGTAATGGGTTATACGCTATGAAGAAGTCTTTTCCTGCTTTCAAACCTGAAGTGTTTTCTAACGTCTCTTTTAGAAGTGTTTCTGTGGATCCAAAACCACCAATGCCTACATAGATAAGTAAAGATCCCTGTTTTAATGCTGCCCCAACTTGTTTACATACTCCCTCTAACTCTGAGGTGTCTGAATTTTTTCTTTCATCAACTCGGATATTAACTGCTAATACGATAATGTCGCTTTGAGAAACAGTATTTTTACGTACACTTGATGTAGAAAGATTACCTTTTTCTAGATGCTTCTTTAAACGAGTTTCAACTTCAGGATTAGGAAAACAGTTCTTAGCTCTGCTAAGCTTCTTTAATAAACTTGGGTTTTCGTCACTGCAAGTGACTTTATACCCTGCTTCCGCAAAAGCATCAGCATAAAGAATTCCTAAATGTCCACAGCCTATAATGCTCACTGCATAATCGGATCTTTTATTTATCGAATCTACATCTTCGGGTTTGAGATTTAACACTGAAGGCATTTAGGATGGCTCCCTTTTAACTTAAAAAGGGTAATTAAATGGTTTTTAGCAATTTTTTAAGCCTTGAACTGTAGTCTTCAACTAGCTTTAATGCTTTTTCTTTGTCTTTTGCTTCAGCATAAAGTCTGAAAACAGGCTCTGTGCCACTTGCTCTTATCAATATAGCACTTTTATCGTTAAACCAAATTTTTACGCCATCAATAGTGCTAACGTTCTCTTTTTTTACTTCTTCGTAAATTTTTTGTTGCAACGCTTCTTTCTTATCATCTTGGCACTCGATTTTTCCTTTCTCAATAAAGTATTGTGGTTGTTCAGCAACTAATTCTGAGAGCTTCTTTCCTGTTTCAGCCATAATGTTAAGCAGCAAAGCGGTTGTCATTGCACCATCTCTTACAGCTTGGTGTGGTCCAAAGAATACTCCGCCGTTTTCTTCACCACCAAGTTTGGCTTTTTCTTCCTTCATTTTTTGTGAGACAGTGACGCTTCCGACTCTGGTCCAAATTACTTCGCCTCCGTAAGCGGCTACTGTGTCTTTGATTAATGTCGACGAACTAACAGGTGTAATGATTTTAGCGCCTTTATTTTGCTGGAGATACTGTTTAATTATTATGGCGAAAGTTTTGTCTCCCCAATAGATTTCTCCGTTTTCACCGACAAAAATTGATCTGTCTGCATCTCCATCGAAGGCAACTCCCATGTCAGCTCCGATTGCTTTTACAGTTGCTGATAGGTCGCCGAGGCTTTCAGGTCTTGGTTCAGGTAGTCTACCTGGGAAGGTGCCATCGATGTTTGCGTTTATGCTTGTTACTTTACAGCCTAATTCTCGCATTAAGTGTGGTGCTGCGAGTCCACCTACGCTGTTTGCTGCGTCAATAACAACATGAAAGTGGCATTTAGCTATTTTTTCTACGTTAACATGCTTTTTCATTGCTTGGATGTATTCTTCGTTTACTCCTGGTAATTCACGTTTTTCCCCAAGTTTATCCCAAGCCGCGAAACTGAATTTGTTTTCAAAATAAATTTTTTCTATTTCTGTTTCTTGTTTATGAGAGGTTTCTATTCCATCGTTCCAGATTACTTTGATTCCGTTATATTCTGGTGGGTTGTGTGATGCAGTGATTATTACTCCACCATCAAAATTGTGGTTTTTCACAGCGAACTGTAGAGATGGTGTGGGGGCCATTCCAGCGAAATAAACATTACATCCAGTGGCTGTTAAACCTGAAATTACAGCTCTAGATAGCATTGGACCGCTTGTTCTTGCGTCATAACCTAAAAGCAAGTTTTTTTTATTAAAGAAAGTTCCAATGGCTAATCCCACTTTTATTGCCATTTCAGGTGTTAATTCAATATTAACAAGTCCTCTGACTCCATTCGTTCCGAAAAGTTTTCTTACACTCATCTAACATTTTCTCCTTGCTAACTCTTAACAGATAATATTCCGTTTTAAAATAGTTTCAGATATTTCCTTAGCTGGGCAGACAGCTGATTCTTTGCTTAATGAAACATTTTCACGAATTTTTACTTGGTCTGCAATAATACAGCCCTCGTTGATTTTTGCGTTTCGACCTATAAAACTGCCTTCACCGATAATAGCTCCATTAATATTTACGTTGTCACAAATTCGAGCATCAGAAAAAACTACTGAGTTAGTTATAACTGTATTTTTACCAATTATGACATTTTTACCCAAAACAGCATATGGGCCAATAATTGATTTTTCTCCAACCGTAACTCCTCTACCGATTGCAACTGGCATTTGTGTCTTAAATTTTGTAGGTTCATTAATTGCTTTTTTATTAGACAACACATCAAGCATTACTCTATTTGTTTGCAGATATTCTTCAGGCTTACCAATATCCATCCATAAGCCATCAACTTTGTAGCCGAACAGTTTCTTTTCTTTTGCAAGCTGAGGAAAAACTTCTCTCTCCATTGAAACATATTTTCCTTTAGGAATATAGTCAAAAACTTCCGGGTTTAATATGTAGACGCCTGCGTTAATCAGATTTGTTGGTGCCTGTTCTTTTGCGGGTTTTTCAATGAAATTCTTTATACAGCTATTTCCATCTAAATCTGCTACACCATACCTGCATGGGTCTTCAACTCTGCATAATGCGATTGTTGCTAAAGCTTTCTTCTTTAGATGTGTTGCTAGGAGTGATTTGTAATCTATTTCTGTGAAAATGTCCCCGTTTAAGACAATAAATGGTTCATCATGGCCAATAAATTTTTCAGCGTTTTTTATTGGTCCTGCTGTTCCTAAAGGTGTTTTTGGGGGATCGATTGAATATTTAATTTTAAGACCATGTTTGTTTGTTTTTTGCTGTCGAATATGGAATTGGGTTAAAGCATTAACTGCTAAAACTGCTTCTTTAACATCGTTTTTTGCTAATCCTTCAAGAATCCATTCGAGTAAAGGTTTGTTTACTATTGGGAAAAGTGTCTTAGGTCTACTGCAACTTAATGGTCTTAGTCTTGTTGCAAATCCGCCTGCCAAGATAATTGCTTTCAGCAATGTCACCTTTTGAGTAATTAGTCTATTACGCGTTTTTATATAAACAATATTGACAATTTATCACTGTTAGATATTTTTGAGAAAAGAAGGATTTCTATTACTCCCATTCGATTGTTGCTGGAGGTTTATGGGTGACATCATAAACAACCCGTGTAACCTCAGGGATTTCATTTGTTATTCTGGTTGAGATCTTTTCAAGTACTGGATATGGAATTTTTGCGAAGCTTGCTGTCATTGCTTCTCTGCTTTCCATTGCTCTAACTGCAACCACATAACCATAAGCCCTTGCGTCGCCTTTGACTCCTGTAGCTTTTGTATCAGTTACTACTGCAAAGTACTGCCAAAGGTTCATGTTTAAATCGGATATTTCCATTTCTTCACGAACTATTTTGTCAGCTTTTTTTGCTATGCGTACTTTCTCTTCAGTTAGTTGTCCTATTATTCGAACTGCTAAACCTGGACCTGGAAAAGGCTGTCTGTTTACAATTTCTTTGGGTAACTTGAGCATGCGTGCAACTTTACGTACTTCATCCTTATACAAGTCTCGAAGTGGTTCAAGTATTTTTTTAAATCTAATCTTTTCAGGTAAGCCTGCAACGTTATGGTGTGATTTTATTTTATCACTATTTTTTCTAAAGCCAGATTCAATTCGATCAGGGTAAATTGTGCCTTGGATTAGGTATTCGGCGTCAGAATTTTTTGCTATTTCCTCGAATACTCGTATGAATTCTTCTCCCATTATCTTGCGTTTTTGTTCTGGTTCTGTTACTCCTTTTAGTTTTTGCATGAATCTTTCCTGAGCGTTTGCAACAATAAAGTTGATTTTGAATTTTTCAAATGTTTGTCGTATGGCTTCTGTTTCACCTTCTCGCATGAAACCATGGTCAACGTACACTGCGGTTAATCTTTCATTTAATGCCTTGGCTGCAAGTGCTGTTGCCACGCTGGAATCAATTCCCCCGCTGAGTCCAATTAAGGCCTTGCTATTGCCTACTTCCTCTTTGAGTTCTTCAATCATTATCTCTATCAAGTCTTCCATTTGCCAATTCGCTTGACATTTACATACTTTGAAAATGAAGTTGTGAAGCATTCTTGAACCATTGTCTGTATGTATTACTTCGGGGTGCCATTGCAGTCCATAAATTGGTTTAGTTTTATGTCTAAAAGCTGCAATTGGACAATTCTCAGTGTGAGCTAAGCTTTCATATTCAGGCGGTAAGGCGCAAACAGTGTCTCCGTGGCTCATCCATACTTTTTCTTTATCACTTAATCCATCTAAAATACCTACAGGTTTGTCAATTGTGACTTTCGCTATTCCGTATTCTTTGCATGTTGCTGGTTCAACTTTACCTTTTGTTATTTGAGCTAAAATTTGATGTCCATAACATAAACCTAGTATTGGTAAGTTTGTTTCCAAGATTCGTGGATGTAGTTTTGGTGCGTTTGGCTCGTAAACGCTTGAAGGTCCTCCGGATAAAATTAAGCCTCTAATGTTGAACTTTTCGTTTAATGCCTTAACTTCTTCGGGTGAAATGTCATGAGGAACTATTTCTGAGTAAACATCGTTCTCTCTGATTCTTCTTCCTATTAAGTGACAGTATTGTCCCCCGAAATCTAGTACAAGTATTGTGTCGTATTTGTTTTGCATTTTCTCAGACTCTTAATTTGGAGTTTGGTGCAGTAATTTAAGATTACTCTGTTTTTTCGCTAAATGAATCTTTAAACCAAGCTTTATTTTAGCGTTTGGTTAAAGTATAAATTAACTAAACTTTTATTAATATATTTGATGAATATCAAGAAGTATGTCGCGAAAACCCTCGTTATACTGAAAAAACGTGCAGAGGAAGCGTAAATATGGAATTAAATGAAACTGATCTTAAAATATTAAAAAGTCTTCTTGAAGATGCAAGATTTTCAAGTCGTCAAATTGCAAAGAATGTTGGAGTTTCAGTTGGTACTGTTTTATCAAGAATAAAAAAGATGGAAGATGACGGTCTCGTAAAAGGCTATTCAGTAATCCTAGATCATGAAAAACTTGGTTACCAATTAACAATTGTCACAGAAATAACCGTTTCAAAGGGCAGGCTTGTAGAAATGGAGACCGAAATTGCTAAAATACCCAGTGTTTGCGGAGTATACGACGTTACTGGATCAACTGATGCAGTAATTATTGCCAAATTCAAGAGTCGTGACGACCTTGGTCAATTTACAAAACGATTATTAGCTCTTCCATATATTGAGCGAACAAATACTCATGTCGTTTTAACTACTGTAAAGGAAAATTTCCGTTTATTATAAAAAAAAGAAAACTAGTGTTTTCCTTCATGATTCTTTTCTTTCTTATACTTTAATTCGACGGGGCCACGGGTAATTTTTGTGCCGGAGTCAACAGCACTAGTAATCCATGTGTTGCCCCCGATTACCACGTTGTCTCCAACAACAGCTTCAGCTCCAAGAAGAGTTGCACCTGAATAGATAACCACGTTATTTCCAATTGTTGGGTGACGTTTTCTACCTTTAATTATCCGTCCTTTCTCATCTTTTGGAAAACTAAGAGCACCTAAAGTTACTCCCTGGTAGATTTTTACATGATCACCAATTTCAGTTGTTTCTCCAATGACTACACCTGTTCCATGATCTATGAAGAAGCTTTTACCGATTTTGGCGCCTGGATGAATATCTATACCTGTTAAGGAATGCATATGTTCGCTCATAATTCGTGGAATTAGTGGTACTCCACGTAAATACAGTTCGTGTGCTATTCTGTAGGTTGTTATTGCGAGGACACATGGATAGCTAAGAATAACTTCTTCATTGCTTACTGCCGCTGGATCGCCATCATAGGCTGCTTCTATGTCAGTACTTAGTTTTGCACGGATTTCTGGAAGTGTTTCAAGAAGCTCTTTTACTACTATTTCGGCTCGTTTTCTGCATACGTCTTGTGGGCATTCACTAATCTTTCGGCAAATATATTTTATGCTTTTTTCTACTTCGTTTGTAAGTCTATCGTGAACTGAAGTTAATGTGCTTCCTAAGCGGTATTTTATGTTAGCTTTTGTTATTTCGGTTTTTCCAAGATAACCTGGGAAGAGAACTGTGAATAAGTCTTCTAGGACTTCAATTACTGCTTTTTTTGATGGTAAATCTTTGCCTTCAAGGTGGTCCATGCCGCCGAAGGTTTGATAGTTTGTTATGATTTGATCTACAAGTTTTGGTAGACCATTTTCAACCCATTTTTCTTCTGTGTTTCCTTGTTTTTGCATCAGTGCTTCAAGCATTTTTTCTGGGTTCCAGCAATCGTATTGTGAATTGTTTTGTTTGCATTCATCGCAGTTTTTTGTTTTGGGTTGGTTTGCTTTAGGTTCCATAACTTTTGCTTCCTTTCTATTAATGTAGATTAATGGTGAATATAAAAAAAGCGTCAAATTTTGATACTTAATCAATCTTTACAGAAAGAGTGGTGTGCTTAGGTATCTTTCTCCAGTGTCAGGAACAATAACCACGATCAATTTGCCTTTGTTTTCAGGTCTTTTAGCCAACTCTATTGCTGCCCATGTTGCCGCCCCTGCAGATATGCCTACTAGTAAGCCTTCTTTTTGCGTTAGTTGCTTCGCGGTTTTAAAGGCATCTTTATCTGTTACTTTAATAATTTCATCTATCAACTCCATTTTTAGAACTTCGGGTTTAAAACCTGCCCCTATCCCTTGTATTCTATGTGATCCTCTTTGGCCACCACTTAAAATCGGTGAAGTTGCTGGCTCAACAGCAACTGCCTTGAATGATGGTTTTTGTGGTTTTATGTATTGAGCTATACCCGTTATGGTTCCCCCAGTTCCAACACCCGCAACCAGTATGTCTACTTTCCCTTCAGTGTCATTCCAGATTTCAGGTCCAGTTGTCTGTAAATGTGTTTCCGGATTAGCAGTATTGCTGAATTGTTGAAACATAAACGAACCTGGTGTTTTTAATGCTAATTCTTCAGCTTTTTTTATGGCTCCAGCCATTCCCTCTTGTCCTGAGGTTAGGACAATTTGTGCTCCATATGCTTTAAGCAAGCTTCGACGTTCAATACTCATTGTTTCAGGCATTGTCAAAATAAGTTTGTAGCCTTTAACAGCTGAAACCATTGCTAAGCCTATTCCAGTGTTTCCGCTTGTCGGTTCAATTAATGTCGCGCCTTGTTTGATTAATCCTTGTTTTTCTGCTTCTTCTATCATGTTTAAGCATATGCGGTCTTTTATGCTGCCGCCTGGGTTTCTGGCTTCAATTTTGCCTACAATTGTTGCATTTAACCCTTCAGCTAAGCGGTTCAGTTTTACTAGCGGTGTTTTGCCGATGGTTTCAAGGATATTGTTGTAAATTTTTGTCATTGAAATCGCCATTTTATGATATTAATCAATCAAGACGTTCAGGGTAATAAAGAAATCTAAGCTACAAAAACTCAAGAGGTGAAAGTAAAGCCTTTAAATGACACAATCAATTCTATATTTCCGCTAAGCCTCAAAATGGTAAAAGCTGAAAAGCGGAGGTCGCCCAGCATGGCCAAAGGCGTAGGACTGAGGCTCCTATCCCGCAGGGGTTCGTGGGTTCAAATCCCACCCTCCGCACCAGTAATTCTGAATTAGAGCTTAAAACAGGACTTTTTACTTCCAAGCAGTTTGCTCGGGTATTTATCATGTTCTGTAAGCTACTGTACTAATTGTAAAAACTTGTACCATAACCCATTTTTTAAAGAAATACTATGTTTAACCTGCAGCAAGTGAAAGGCAATGTCCGAAACCCAAAAACAGAAGAAAAAACGAAAGAAGCAACAGGGCTCCTTAATAGAGCAAGTGCAAGAAGAAACCACAATTCAAAACGCTGCAGAGGTCACTGAAGCTTTAGAGGAGATAGAAAAACAGGGAGTGCGCCTTGATATTCAGGTTTGCCCCAAATGCAAAAGCCCACGAGTTAGGAGAACAAAAA
>JAEAME010002025.1_pt1 | contig 12618 bp, 11 predicted proteins | sample 8958731 | NCBI WGS metagenome assembly JAEAME01 (sample SAMN16933194, study PRJNA681113) | bioreactor sludge metagenome | isolation source: anerobic bioreactor sludge (Control) | place: India:Bengaluru | collected 2018-10-24 | reverse complement strand
TCGGCTCTATGTAGAGTGCCACACATTGGCGCGAAATGTAGCTTGGTTATGGATTCGTGCGCAGATCTGCTCCAACTATTCCAGGGGAGAGACCTTGGGCAGAGGTAGGTGTGGTCGCGGCGGCGGGGAAGGGGCGGCTGACGCCATGGTCGGGCAGCGAGCCCGACCTCCCGAGGAGGACGGAACCCATGAAAGGCCTCACGCTCACGCACATCCTGCTCTTCTTCGTGCTCGCGGCGCTAGTGATGAACCTGGCCGTGATGCTCCAGAGTCCGGCGCGGGCGGCGGCGGACGACTTCAGCGACGTGGTCCGCCAACTCGACGAGATGAACGGGACATTGGAGGATCTGACCACAGAGCTGGATGGCATCAACGCGGGGATCGGGGAGATCGCGGACGCGGAACTCTTCGACCTCCGGGCGAGCTCGGCCACCGGCGCCTCCAGCGGCCTCCCGGTCGTGGTGGTTGGCAACTAGAGCGGTCGCGGACGCTCCCTCGCGCGGGGACGCGAAGTGGAATCCGGAGCCGCAGGAGGAGCGGAGACCGCAAGAGCGCATTATGGGGGGGTATGCTCCATACCTCCCATTTCGGGGGCGCCAGGCGCCCCCTAGTTCCCTGATACCTGGAAGGAGGCCCACCAGTGGCCCATGTGATTGACGCGGAAACGTGCATCTCTTGCGGCGCCTGTGAGGCGGTCTGCCCCGAGAGCGCAATCTCCGAGGGCGACGGCACCTACGTCATCGATGCCGCGAAGTGCACCGACTGTGGCACGTGCGTCGGGGAGTGCCCCGTCGAGGCCATCGCCGGCCCGTAAGCACCCTCTCACGCTCGGTACGATGAAGCTCCCGCTGGTTGCCGTGAAGGCACTCCGCGGGAGCTTCATCGTGTACGGCGAGAAGTGATCGCCGAATCGCCGCCCGAGGTAGCCATTCCTTACTCCACCTAGCCGCACTTGTGAGGCATAACTCCCGTGGTCGGTGGCGTGTCACGTGAGGAGATGAGTGTTGATGCCCCATACCCCTCCCATGGGTGAGAGTACGCCGGAACTCGAGCGGCTCGCGCGCAAGGGCGGTTGGGTAGCCCCCGTGTTGACCTTCATCGGGATCGTCGCGGTGCTGCTCGCCGGCGGATACGGCTGGGCCAGGAACCACGTCGATGCCGTGTCCGATGCTCCGGGCCACTCGGTGAACTGCCTGGAGTGCCACGGCTCGGGCGCACCCGCAGCCGAGTAGTAGCGGCGCCTTTCAGGCGGACTCGAAGAGCCAGGGCGCCACATCGGGCAGGCGATGGATGGTGTCGATCACCACGTCGTCCGCGCAGCCTCCGTAGGCCACTCCGCCAACGAGGACGGTGCTCATGCCAAGGTCCCTCGCGGGCACGAGGAAGCGCCGGGTGTCCTCGACCATCGTGACCCTTGCGGGGTCTCCCACACCCAAGGCACGGAGAGCACCCTCGTAGGCGGCGGGATCGGGTTTGCCGCGGTAGCCGGTCTCCTCGATCGTGTAGACACGCTCGAAGGCATCGGCCACGCCGAGGGCCTCGAGGACGCCCCAGGCGTGGCTGCGCGGGGCGTTCGTGAAGGCGGCGACGCGGGCGGTGATCGCTCCGAGCATGGCCCTGAGCCGCTCGTCGGGCCGAAGGTAGTCGCGTGGGTCGACGGCGGAGAGGAAGTCGTAGTAGACGCCGGGGTCGACGCCGTGGAGGGCGACCAGCCCTCGCAGGGTGGACCCGTGGGCGCGGAGGGTGCGGCTGCGTAGGCTGTCGGCGTCGTCGAGGTCGAGGCCGAGATGCTCGGCTACGAACTCGGTGATGCGGCGGTCCAGGCGCTCGGTCAGTGGGCACCCGCTCGGGTACAGGGTGCCATCGATGTCGAAGAGGGCGACTCGCACGGCATCACTCCCCCGCGGCCGTGCGCGCGAGCTCCTGGGCGGCATCGTCGCCGGGCCACTCCCCTTGGTAGATGATCTCTCCATCGAGGTTGATGAAGACGAAGACGGGGCTGCGTGAATCCTCGGGCGCGAAGGCGAGCCGGGCCGCGTGGTCCGGGTCGAAAACGACATCGTGCGCCATGTCGTTCTCGGTGGCCCACACAGCGGCTTCCTCGGCGCTCGTGGCGCCGCTGACGCCCAGGACCTTCAGCCACTCGGAATTCGCCTCGGCCACGGCGTTGACAGCGGCGATGGCGTCGGTGACCTCCCACGCCTCACCGGCGTAGAGGGCGAGGAGGATGCCGTACTGGCCGCGCCAGTCGCCGAGGGCGAAAGCGCCGCCGGCGCTATCCCGCAGGCTCACAGTGGGGGCGGGGTTACCCTCCCCCGCAGAGGCGTCAATCACGGCGCCCGGAGCTAGGGTGTAGGGGCCCTCACCGGGCTCAACGGTCTCGCCCTCGACCATGCCCGAGTCAACAGCGGCCTCGGACTCGACGGCCTCGGCGGGAGCCACCTCCGCGATCGCGAGGGTTCCAGAGGGTTCGCGGGCGTTCCCCTCGGCGATGAGGTCACCGACGTTGTCAGGGAAGCTCACGCTTCGGTAGAGGAGAGTGCCATCGCGGGCGATGACGACGGTCAAGGGCAGGCCCATGGGATCCTCGGGGCTGTAGGCAGCGAGTAGGTCTCCGCCCGTGTCGAACATGAGGGGGTACTTCACACCGTGCTTGCCGGCCCAACTCCGGGTGACGGCCGATGCCTGAGTCGTGCCGACCTCGAAGAAAAGGGCCTCCTCGCCGAACTGCTGGAAGGCTTCGTTGGCGTGGGGGACCTCCTCCGGGCAGTTCTTGCACCACTCGGCCGAGAAGACGAGGACCAGGGTCCTCTGGGACCACAGGGCCGAGAGGCTCGCGCGGGAGTTGTCGCCCGCCAGCAGGGGCGCATCGGCGGCGGAATCCCCCGCCTTGGCCCCAAGGGGAAGGGCCTGGATGGATCCGGGGACGATGGTGTACGGTGGCGGCCCCGCCTCGCCGACGGGGACACCCGCCTCGACGCCCTGGCTCGCGGCCTGCTCCAGGGCGAGCTGCTCGGCGGCGCGGACCTTGGCGGTTGCGTGGAGGCTGCCGGCGTGGAAGAAGTAGCCGGCGGCGATGGCGAGCATGAGCCAGCCGAAGGTGCTCTTGATCCTGTCCATCCAGGCGCCCGCCTTGGGCATGGAGGAGAGAGCGCCGGAGAAGGTGCCGATGATGAGGAAGAGCACGCCGAGGCCGAGGCCGAAGGTGAAGAGCATGGAGGCGCCGTAGGCGATGCGGCCGGTCTTGGCGATCTCGACGGCGATGAGCCCCACCACGGGCGCGAGGCAGGGGCTCGCCACGGTGCCGAAGACCATGCCCGCGGCCATGGCGCCCAGGTAGTTGCCACCGCGCCGACGGCTCTGCCACTGCTGCAGCCCCGAGGGCATGGGCAGGGCGATGGTGCCGAACATGACGAGGCCGAAGACGAGGCAGATGATGCCGATGCCCAGGGCCACCCAGGGGCTCTGGGCGAGGGTGCCCTGGCCCAAGGCTCGCTCCGTCGCGCGCCCCAGAGCGGCCATGCCCGCGCCGAGGATGGCGTAGGTGAGGGCGATACCCGTGCAGTAGGCGAGGGAGAGGAAGAAGCCCTCCTTGGGGCCCTTCTTGGTCTGCCCACCGATGACGGCGATGGTGACGGGGATCATGGGATAGACGCACGGTGTGAGGCTAGCCAGGACGCCCGCGAGGAAGACGAAGAGGTAGGCGATGGGGGAACCGCTGGCCAAGGCCTCGGCCACGCGCGCGGAGAGTCCGTCCGCCCAGGCGAGTATGGTGTCCATCTCATCGATCCCTTCGGTCGAGTCTAGGAGTGGGTGGCGTCCTGTTCGCGCAGGCGATCGTAGAGCGCAGCGAGTTCGTCTCGGGTGCGGAAGCCACTGAGGCGGTACAGCTCGCGCCCTCCAACCACGAACAGCAAGGTGGGCACGGCCACGATGTTGAGATCTCGGGCGCCGGCGATGTCGGCTGACGCATCGACCTCGATGAAGCCAATCGGGTCATCCGCCGCCTCGGCGAAGCGCCTGGCCTCCGCGGATTGCAGACGGCAAGGGGGGCACCAGGGCGCCGTGAAATGGATCAGGGACACTCCGGTTGCCCCCGCAAGCCGCGTCCTCAGGGATGGCGGCCGGATGGCATCTCCGGTCACTGGTCAGCCCTAGCCGGCTCGGGCGATGAGATCGAGGATCCTCGGCTTGGGCATGAAGCCGGCCTCGCGCGCCTTCTCCTCACCGTTCTTGAAGACGATCAGGGTCGGGACCGCCATGATGCCGTACTTCTGGGCGGTGTCAGGGCTCTCGTTGACGTCGACCGCATAGACATCGGTCTCGCCCTTGAGCTCCTCGGCCAAGGCGGCGATGATGGGCGCGATCTGTTTGCAGGGCGCGCACCAGGTGGCGCCGAAGTCGACGAGGACCGTCTTGTCAGATTTGAGGACCTTCGCCTCGAAGTCGCTATCGGTAACCGCGGGAACGTTCGCCATATCGTCTCTCACCTCATGGTCTCATGGTATCCAGCGGCCGCGCACACTTGCCGCGGCCCCTCGGCTGTCTCCGATCGGCAATGCCGTACACGGAGGACAGTATAACGGCACATCGGGGCGAGCGGGAACGGCCGCCTGACGGCGGCTCCCTCCCCTACCGTCCCATTGCGTACATCAGCTCGGCCATCGCGACGCGCAGGTCATTCTGCGCGATGACCCAGTCGTTCCTTGCCTTCGTGCGGTCCGCCTCAGCGGCGAGAAGATCGGTGAGGGGCGTGAAGTCGTTGGCATAGCCGACAGCCGCCAGTTCGACGGCCTCCTCGGCACTCCGCACCGCCGCCTCCATGGTGCGCACCCGCTCCTCAGCAGCCTGCATCTCGAGGAAGGCTTGGGTGGTCTGGAGGGTGATGCCGTCGCGGAGGGCTTGCGCCTCGGCCTCGATGCGATCGATGCGCGCCCTCGCCTGGTCCTCGCCCGACTTAGCTTCATCGCCGTCGAAGATGTCCCAGGTGAGGCCCAATCCCAGGGACCAGTTCCCGGTGTTTGGCATCCGGGTGTCGCGGGCGAAGTCCCACTGGGCGAAGAAGCCGAGCTGAGGATCGTTGCCGGCGTCGGCGATCTCCCGCGAGGCCTCGGCAGCGCGCCGATAGGCCTGGACGGTGGAGACCTCTGGGCGGAACTCGAGAGCCTCCTGGATGGCCGTCTCCAGGTCGGGGGGCAGATCGGGACTGGCGTACTCGCCGCTGACGTCGAACCCGACCTCGCGCGGCAAGCCCATGACAGCCCTCAGGCCCGCCATGGCGACGGCGACGCCGTTCACGGCGCGAGTGCGCGTCTCCTCAGCGCCCGCGAGGGCGACCTCGGTGCGCAGGGGATCGAGCTTGGGGACGAGGCCCACGCCGTGCATCTGGCTCACGGCGTCATGCTGAGCCTCGAGGGCGCGCACCTGGATCTCGGCAACCTCAGCCATGGCGCGGGCCTGGAGGACTCCGAAGTAGGCGCGGACGGCATCGCGGGCGACGGTCTGGCGCTCGCGGGCGGCGAGGGAGACGGCGGCATCGAGCATGGCCTCGGCCTGGTCCTTGTAGGCGCCCGTCTTGCCCGAGGTGTAGATGGGGATCTGCAGCTTCAGTCCGACATCCCAGTTGAGCCGGGAGCCGTAGAGGAAAGTGCCGAAGCCCTCGACATCCAGGCTGGGCTGCTCCTCGAGCAGTATGCTCGCGGCACTCAAGGAGAGCCTTGGGTCGTCGGCGCCCTTCGCGCCCGTGAAGGCCGCCTGGGCCTCCCTGATCTGGGCGTTCGCGGCGACCAGCCGGGGGTTGAAGGCCAGGGCGACCGTTACGCAGTCGCGTAGGGCAAGGGGCCCCTCGGGCAGAGCGACCTCGTCAGCGGTGACGGCGAGTCGCGGCTCAGGGGCGGCGTCCGCATCGACGGGCGGCTCCTGGGCGAGGGCCCACGCAGAGCCCAGGGCAGCGGCTAGGAGGATGAGTGCCGATCTCACGGGGTTACCTCCTCACTCGGGGCCACGGCAAGGGGAGCCGCGGGTGGCTCGCCCGATACATGCCGCGCGCGCCGGCGGTGGTCGACGAAGTAGAGGATGGGCACGGTGACCCGGGAGAGGAAGAGCGACGCGACCTCGCCGGCCATCAGGGAGATGGTAAGGCCCTGGAAGATGGGGTCGAAGAGGATGACGCTGGAACCCACAACCACGGCCGCCGCTGTGAGAAGCATGGGCCGGAAGCGGATGGCACCAGCATCGATGACCGCTTCATCGAGGGGGTACCCGTGCTGTAGTCGGTGCTCGATGAAGTCGACGAGGATGATGGAGTTTCGCACCACGATCCCCGCTCCCGCGATGAACCCGATCATGGAGGTGGCAGTGAAGAAGGCGCCCATGATCCAGTGGCCGGGAATGATGCCAACCAGGGAGAAGGGGATGGCGGAGAGGATGACCAGGGGTGTCACGAAGTCCTGGAACCACCCGACGACGAGGACATAGATGAGGATGAGGACGACGGCGAAGGCGATGCCCAGGTCACGGAAGACCTCATAGGTGATGTGCCACTCGCCGTCCCACTTCATCGCGTAGCGATCCGTGAGATGGGGCTGGTGGGTGGTGAACCGCTCCATGGTGTATCCCTCGGGGAGGGTCATCTTCTCGAGGACGCGGTTCATCTGGAGGATGGCGTAGACGGGAGATTCGGCCGTGCCCGCCAGATCGCCCATGACGTAGACGACGGGCTGGAGGTTCTTGTGGTAGATATTGCTCTCGGCCGTCGTCTCCCGCACATCGGCCACCTCACCGATGGGAACGAGGGCGCCTGAGGCGGACATGACCCGTACGGCCTCAAGCTGAGCGACGTTGGCTCGCTGGCCGCGGGGCACCTCGAGCCGGATGACCACATCCTCCTTCTCGTCGGGGATGTGGGCCAGTCCGACATCGGCTCCGGCGCTTACGATGCGGAGGGTCTGGGCGATCTGCTCGCTCGTGATACCCAGGAGGGCCGCCTGGTCCTTCCGGACCGCGAACTCGACCTTGGGCTGAGGAGCCTCGACCTCCCAGTCGATATCGACCACGCCCTCGGTGGACCTGAAGACCTCCATGACCTCGGCGGCGATCTCCCGTTGGCGCTTGTAGTTGGGCCCGTAGATCTCCGCCACGACGGTCTGGAGCACGGGCGGCCCCGGCGGCACCTCGGCCACCTTCACGTTGGCGCCGTGCCGCTGGGCGATCTCGACGACCCCCGGCCGGACGCGCTTGGCGATGTCGTGGCTCTGGGCCTTGCGATGATGGCGCTCGATGAGGTTGACCTGGATGTCGGCTTGGTGGGGCGACGAGCGGAGGAAGTAATGGCGCACGAGGCCGTTGAAGTTGTGGGGTCCCGAGGCGCCGACGTAGACCTGAAGGTCGGAGACCTCAGGGACGGTTCGCAGGTACTCGGCGATCTCCCGGGTGCAGAGGGAGGTCTCCTCGAGGGTCGTCCCCTCATCCATATCCACGATGACCTGGAACTCGCTCTTGTTGTCGAAGGGGAGCATCTTCACGCGGACGACTTTCAGGGCGACGAGGGAGCAGGCCGACAGTAGCAGGACCACGACGCCGAGGAGGAAGCCCGTCTGGGCCACCTTGTTGTGGCTGAGGGACCCCATGGCGCGCCGGTAGGCGCGGGTAGACCATCCCTCCTCGCCATGGTCGTGACCGCTGCCCTCACGCTTGAGGAGCCGAAGGGAGGCCCACGGGGAAATGACGAAGGCGATGATGAGGGAGAAGAGCATGGCGGCGGCAGCGCCGACGGGGATGGGCTCCAGGTAGGGGCCCATCAGGCCGCGGACGAAGGCCATGGGGAGGATGGCGGCAATGACGGTGAAGGTCGCGAGGATGGTGGGGTTGCCGACCTCATCGACCGCCTCAACCACGACGGCGTCGATCGGCCGTCCCCGGCTCTCGGGCAGCCGGTAGTGGCGGACGATGTTCTCGACCACCACGATGGCGTCGTCGACCAGGATTCCGATGGAGAAGATGAGGGCGAATAGGGTGACCCGGTTCAGGGTGTACCCCAGAAGGTAGAAGACGAGAATGGTGAGGGCCAGGGTGACGGGCACGGCGACGAGCACGACGCCCGCCTCGCGGAAACCCAGGGCGAGGGCGATGAGCAGGGTCACGGAGAGGGTCGCGATGCCCAGGTGCTTGAGCAGCTCGTCGGACTTCTCCTTGGCCGTCTCGCCGTAGTTCCGGGTCGTGAGGATCTGGATGTCGCGGGGGAAGAACTCGCCACGCATCGCCTCGACCCGCTCCAGGAGGGTCTCGACCACCGTGGAGGCGTTGGCGCCCTTCTGCTTGGCCACCGAGAGGGTGACGGCGTGGGCGGCCCCGGGAGGGGCGATGACATCGGGGTGCGCCTCATGCCAGGCGGCGCCCGAGGCCACCATCACGTAGCGGGAGGGATCCTCGGGCCCGTCGATGACTTGGGCTACGTCTCGCACTCGGACGGGCCGGCCGTCGTGGACGCCGACGACCACGGCGCCGACATCGTCGGCCGAGGCGAGGAACTCGCCGGTCTCGACGAGGATCTCCTCATTGTCACGGGTGAAGCTGCCGGAGGGGATTCGAGTGTTCTCGGTCTGCAGGACGCGCGCGACCATGGCGGGGCTCACGCTGTGGCCGGCCAGCCGGTCGGGATCGAGGACGACCCGCACCTGCCGCTGATAGCCACCGATGAGGTTGGTCTGGGAGACCTCGGGATGCTGCTTCAGGTGGGACTCGACGACGGCGGCGACGCGGCGCAGTTCGTAGCCATCGTACCCTTCGCCGTAGAAGGTCAGGGCGAGGACCGGCACGTCATCGATAGCCTGGAGCTTGATGAGGGGCTGGCTCGCCCCCTCGGGGATGAGGTCGAAGTTGGAGTACATCTTGTTGTAGGTTCGGACGATGGCCTCCTCCTCGGGGGTGTTCACGAGGAACCGGACAATGGCCATGGCGCCACCGGGCATGGAGGTCGAGTATATGTACTCGACGCCGGGTATCTCCCACAGGAGCTTCTCCATGGGGGTCGCGACCCGCTGCTCGACCTCCTCGGCGCTGGCCCCGGGCATCTGGACGAAGATGTCGATCATCGGGACGATGATCTGGGGCTCCTCCTCACGCGGCGTGAGGAGCGCGCCGAAAGCCCCGAGGGCGATCGTCGTGATGACGATGATCGGCGTCAGTCGCGAGTTGATGAAGGCCCGGGCCACCCGGCCGGCGATCCCGGTCCGAGTGACCTGGTCACCGACGCCGCTCACTCGGCCACCTCCGCGCTGGCCCCGCTGGACCCTGAGGGGGTAACGGGGTCACCATCCTTCAGGGTCGCCGGCGCATTGACGATAACCTGGTCATCGGCATGTATGCCCGAGAGGACCTCCACCCGACCGGCCTCCTCACGGCCGAAGCGGGCGAAGCGCAGCATGGCGCGCCCATCGGTAACCACCCAAGCTCCGGTGAGGGATTCCTTGGTCCACAGGGCCTCGGCGGGGATGGTGACCGCCTGACCCTTGCTCAGTGGTACGTGGAGCCGGCCGAACATGCCCGAGCGGACTCCCTCGTGGGGCAGGAGGTCTACCTTCACGAGAGCGGTCCCGGTGGTGGGGTCGGCGGCAGGGGTGATGCTGCTGATCTCGCCGGTGAGATCCTCATCAGCGAGGGAATCGAGGGTGACGGGCAGGGCCTGTCCGAGGTGGAGGTTGGCGAGCTGCCGCTCGGGCACCTGACAGTGGAGCCTGAAGACGGCGTCGGGCTCGATGGTGATGAGGATCATGCCCGGTGACGCCATGTCCCCCGGGTCCACGCTCCGACCGATGACAACGCCATCGAAGGGGGCGCGGATGATGTGGTCGTCGACCATCACCTGGGCGGCGCGCGCGGCGGCGGCGGCGTATGCGACCTGAGCCTGGGCCGCTTCGACGGCCTGCACGGCGATGTCCGCCTCGGCCATACCCGCCACGGCCAACTCGTAGGCGCCGCGAACCTGCTCCAACTCCTCGGGGCGAGCGCCCGAGTAGGCCATCTCTCGCTGCTGGCGCGCGATCTCGACCTGGGCCTCAGCCTGACGGAGGGCTTCCTCCGCCTGGCGGATCTCCTGGGTGCGCGGTCCCTCCTCCACTAAGGAGGCCTGCTGCTCGGCCTGAGCCAGCCCCGCCTCCGCCGCGGCGACCCGCTGACGGGCCGCCTCGATCTCCTGCTGCCGAGGCCCCTCCTCGACGAGGGACGCCTGCTGCCTGGCCTGGAGGGCTGCGGCCTCGGCCTGTCGCACCGCCTCGCGCGCCTGGGCCACGGCCTCGCCATCGGGACCGTCGGAGAAGAGGGAGGCCTCCTGCCGGGCCACGGTCAACTGGTTGAGGGCAGTCTGGTGGGCAAGCTTGGCCTCGTCGAACCTCTGCTCGCTGATAACCTCGGCCTCATGCAGGGCGCGCATGCGCTGGAAGGTGGCGTCGGCCGTCTCGAAGGCCGCCTCGGCGGTAGCCAACTGGGCCTGCATCTGGGCACCGCGCTGGTCCTGGACCTCGCTGAGCCGCGCCTGGGCGGCCCGAAGTCCGGCCTCGGCCTGCTCGACGCTCTGCCTGGCCTGCTCGCGCTCCTGGGGTCGAGCCCCCTCGATCAGCGCTGCGAGGCCCTCGCGCGCCTGGGCTACCTGCGCCCGGGCCGCGTCGACGGCCTGCGCGGCCTGGGCACGCTCCTGCACACGGGCGCCCTCGCGGAGCATGTCCAGCATCTCGGCGGCCTTGGTGCGGTCGGCCTCGGCCTGGCGGAGCCCCTCGTCAACCTGGATCTTCTCCTCGACCCGGGCGCCGGACTCGGCCATGCGGAGGTCCTGCTCGGCCTTCGTCAGGCCCGTCTCGGAGGCAGTTGCCTGAATGTCGCTCTGGAGGCGGGCCTGCTCGAGGGCCGCCTGGGCGGTCATCACGCCCGCGTGGGCGCGGCTCGCCTCGGCGGAGGCGCGGTTCGCGTCGAGAATGAGGAGGACGTCGCCGGCGGCCACACGGGAGCCCTCGGACACCCGCACTTCGCGGACTCGAGCCATTACGTTGGCCGCGAGTTCGGCGCGCATCACCGGCTGCACCCGGCCCGAGACGGTCGTGTAGTCCGCCAAGCCCTGGGAAGCCGCTGTGACCGTGGAGACAGCCACCGGAGCCGGCTGCGCCTCGTGTGTGGCGTGCTCCTCGCCCTTGCCGCAGCCGGATATGATGAACCATGCCGCGAGTGCCACCGAGGCACCCGCAAGCCCTAGAGTACGCAGTCGATCGCGTCGCATGGGGCCGTCCCCCAGACTGTATCAGTAAGGAATGAGCACTCTCCACGCCAGCACCACGACTCGGGCGCTAGCACGACACACCTGACACCTGACCGTGCAGCCATGTCGTTGTGGTGTCGGCAGTTCTCTCTCCGCGCGCGCATCCCTGCGCCGACGCTGAGCAACCTGCGACCCTGACGGGTGGAATATTACGATATGCGCATATCAGTGTCAACGGTCTGTGTGATGAATGGTGTCGCCGAGGGCGCGCGGCGCCTACGGGTGTGGTACTCTCTCAGCATGCCGAGTCGCAGTGGGACAGGATGCAGTGTGCGAGTGGCGACCGCGCGGGATGCCGCGCCGCTGAAGGCGTTGGCGTGGAACCTGCTCAACTACCACGCCGGGCTGACGCCCGAATGGACGGTTCCGCTGCAGACGTACGGGCAGTTCGAGGCCGTGTGGGGGCCGTATCTGCACGACTTCCTGTCAGAACCCGACTCGGAAGCGATGGTGGCCGAGCTCAATGGTCGCCTCGTGGGGTACAGCCTGCTCGCCCTCAGGGATCGGCCGCCCGTTTTCGTGGGCCCACCGGACGTAATCGTCGCCGAACTGCTGGTGGTGCCGGAGCACCGGCGAGCGGGCATAGGCGCCGCGCTCATGACCGCCGCTTACGAGTGGGGTCGGGAGCGAGGCGCGGGCTACGCTCGGCTCCACGTGTATGAAGCGAACGCGGACGCCATGGGCTTCTACGAGCGCCAAGGGTTCATCACTCACGAGCGCGTCCTGCTCAAGCGGATCGACGGCGGCGATGGCAATGAGTGACGGCCTGGAGCTCCTGCGGCTGGTGCGGGAGGGTCGGCCGGCGGTGGCTGAGCGCCTTGGGCAGCCGGCCTACAGGGGGAGCCAGATCGCGCAGTGGGTTTTCGAGAGGGGCGTCAGCGACCCGGAGGCGATGAGCAACCTGCCGAAGTCGCTGCGGGCGGCGCTCGCCGAGCGTCTCTGTCCCCTGGGGCCCCGGGTGCTGGAGCGCGCCGGCGATGTGGCCGCGGAGAAGCTGCTCGTGCAGGTAGCCGACGGGGATGCGGTGGAGTGCGTCGCGATGGAGCGCCCGTGGGGTCTCTCGGTCTGCGTCTCCAGCCAGTTGGGCTGCCCCGTGGGATGCCGGTTCTGCGCTTCCGGACGCCATGGGTTGAAGCGGAACCTGGCGGGTGAGGAAATCGCGGGGCAGGTGCTGGCGGCGGCGCTGGAGCGGCGGGTCCCACAGCACGTTGTGTTCATGGGAATGGGCGAGCCGCTCCTGAACCTGGACGGCGTGCTCGACGCGCTGTGCCTTCTCTGCGATGGCAAGGCCTACAGCATCCCCGAGCGGAGCA
>JAEAME010002024.1_pt1 | contig 12624 bp, 6 predicted proteins | sample 8958731 | NCBI WGS metagenome assembly JAEAME01 (sample SAMN16933194, study PRJNA681113) | bioreactor sludge metagenome | isolation source: anerobic bioreactor sludge (Control) | place: India:Bengaluru | collected 2018-10-24 | reverse complement strand
TATGCTTACGACGAAACGGCATAGGATCCCGTAGTTCCTCCAAAGAACGGGATGCAGAGACGGGGTTGGATTACTTCCTAGCCAGATACTACAGCGGAGCACAGGGAAGATTCACAAGCCCTGATCCTAATAATGCAGGCGCTGATCCTGAAGACCCACAAAGCTGGAATGCATATGCCTATAGTCTGAACAACCCAATGAAGTATGTCGATCCTGATGGCGAGTCGGCTACCCTTATTGGTGGAATTGCTGGAGCTGTCATAGGCGGAGGTATAGCTGCCTGGCGCGGAGAAAGCGTTTGGAAGGGAGCTGTCTCAGGCGCAGTAGCTGGGGCCCTGGCCGGGGCAGTCATCGACACGGGAGGAGTTGCGCTTGGTGTTTATGGTGCGGCTGCCGCAGGTGGCGCACTGGGAGGCGCGGGTGGCGGCATAGTGGGTCGAGCGTTAAACGGCCAGACGACAACGGTCCAGGATGCTGCCATTGATGCAGGGCTTGGCGCAGCGGGCGGCTTAATTGGCGCTGCTGCCGGCAAAGCAGCGGTTGCTATTACGCAAAAGATATCGGGGCCATCTGCAGCGCTTGAAACGCTGCGCCCTGGTCAATACGCATCAGAGTCAATTCCTGCCTCTGGACCGCGAGTGACTCCTGCTGAAGCTCAGCAGTTACGAGGACAACCTTGTCATACATGCGGAACTAGCAATCCGGGCACACGAAGCGGCAATCCGATAGGCGATCATCAGCCATCAACGGGCTTGATTGTTAGGGGCGATTCTCAGCAGCTATATCCGCAATGCACGACATGCAGTGGCCGGCAAGGCGCGCAGGTCCGGCAGCAGAATCAAATTTGGCGACAGCAGCAATCGACTGGTTCTCAAGCTGGCGCTGGAGCTGGAGCTGCTGGGACAAGGCGGAAGCCGGAAGATGAGCAACATTAAGTTCTGGAATAGAGTGCACTACAAAACAGATGGCCTCAGCGTTTACACGTCTGGCTTGGCTAGGCGCGGCCAGACTGAAATTAAAGTCTCGGTTAACTCTGAGAAACTACTCAAGGATGCTGAAAACTTTCTACGATTTGTAGCACAGTATCTCGAAGCTGAAAACCAGAGGATAATTCCAAAACAAACAATGAATTATGGATACTGGTTGGTAAAGTTTGAACAGACGAACGAAGGGATGTTGGACGTTTGGGAATACGATAGCGAACTTCGAGATTTTCAACATGGTGGTTCATTAGCGATTCAATACTGGCGAGATCAGCGGGCCGTGTGTGACAAATTTAACGCGGCGTTCGATCCTCCCAATGCTGGAAGATTAACTTCAGTTTCCGAAGGAGTGTTCGAGGGAAGACCAGTTCAGGCCGTCCGCTATAATTTTGGAGATCCGATGTCCGGCTGGCTGATTGTAACTGATCAATACGACGGTGATATCGAGTCACTGAAGAATCACCACACTTACCATGTCACTGCAGCACGTCCTGATTTAGCCAAGTTCCTCGCACTTCCGTGTGGGTTCCGCTTTGATCAAACTTCTGGCGAGAAGGCTTGGTTTGACCCAGAGGCTGCAGCAATGCAAGTTCCTTAATATGCTTCGCATATGATAGGGGGGAAGAAATAGGCGACTCGACCATATTATGAAGCCCTTTGCAGGAACGCCTCCATGGTGCGCATGAGGGCCTCCTATACCGGGTATGGCATCCAAGGCTATTGGCGCAAAGTGGTAAATTACGCGGGATAGCCCATCCAGTGCGCCGGAGCTTCGTGCTTTCAATTCAACGATCCGTTTCCAGTTTTTATCAGCGACTTGTCCGATGCAAGCGACTTCAATGCCGCCAATTTCTCTTCTTGCTCACGAAAAAGTCTTGAGCAAAAGTCATGCGCAAATGTCACGACTTTTTGAAACAGCGGTTATACGAGAAAGTTTTTATAGTTATCCCGGGGCCGATTGGGTCCTTCCTGCGCAGGCGACGGTCCAAGGGTCGAACCCTACCCCCAGGCCGTGTCGATAGAAACTTTCTTTTCACCAAGGGGATGACAGATGCCGGTTCATTCCCTGGTGGATGCTGAATCCCGGACTTATTAAACAAATGCTGGAAGGAAAATGTTTTGTCCCTGCGTCCCTCCGGATGCCGTTTTTCCGCTATGTTCGAGTGTATTGCCCCGCGATGGGAAGATCGCAGTCGGTCATGACTTCGAGCCGGTTTCGCCAGCCATTTCCCTGACATCTCTGCCGGTCATTTTGCCTACGCGCATATCTTACGCAAAAGTGCGCCCGGTACAAAAGCTCAGTTGTGGATTGCGCCGCGTGAGGAGTTCCTTCTTTAGCTGCCAAGCGGGTTATTCAGCGCCATCGTGCGCCATGAAGCCACTGATTTTGGCTTCGCGTAATCTTAGCCATAATTGACGGGTACATAATCCGCTTTTGCATTTCAGCCGCCTGATTCTCAATCAAACTGGGAGCGGATTATCCTTACGCGCGTACTATAGGCATATCAATAACTCTTTCTTAAGCCGCCACAGGGCATTTTCTCATATGCGCGTACCTTGTCCCCCAAAGCCCACTTTTTGTGTTTCAGCCCGGCTGATTATCCGTCATGGCCGAAGCGCCGTGCGTTAAGGCTGTTCGTTATGTCCTGAGAGGAATAGCCCGCCGACGAATGCCTTCATTGCAGACGGTCCCTCGTCGTTCCCTTGAGTTACCCCTGGCTTCTGGAGTTGCCGAGCCTGTCTTTCCTGGCGCTGTTTTCGCGGATTGCCGCATGTCATTTTTGCTACGCGCGTATCTTAGGCAAACGTGCATCCGTATAAATGTCTATTGCCATGACCGGCAGGTAGCATAAAACGCTTCGAGGGGGGTTCCTTCTTTAGCCGCCGGACAGGTCTTTCCGGGCGCTGTTTTCCGCATGTCATTTTTGCTACGCGCGTACTTTAGGCAAACGTGCAACCGGACAGCTCCCCCTTTTGTGTTTCATCTTTCTGATTTTCAATCGAGCTGGGGGCAATTGTTTCCGCGCGCGTATAATAGGCATATCGATACCCGGCAAGCCCGGCTTTTGTGTTTCAACCCAGTCAGTCCTTCAGCCGTAGATGTTTTGCCGCCGCTCATGACGCCGGGCAAGTCTTTTCCAGGGCCGTCGTGCGCCGCGTGACCGCTATCGATTTTGCTATATGCCCGTATTTTAGCCCAATGTACCCGGTACAGTTTGGTTGTAGCAAAATCCTGCGGCATTCGATCACAGCCATTTGCCCGGTTCAGTTCGCTGCGGCGTTTCTGTAGTATTTTACCTGTGGCATTATGCAGCAATATGCGGAGTCTCTTCTTCCGGCCGTGGATATGGGGCTTGTAACCCTCGCCGAAATCTTTCCACTTTTCAGCTAAGAAATCAGTGGAGAAATTCACTCCTCCACAACCGGCAGGGAGACCTATCCGACGGAGGTTTTTGGCGTATCCAAGAAATATTGAGACATATCAGAGTCCACTTAGAGTCCATTAACGGAGTCTCGAAATTCGCTCCTGTAAAATCAATGACTTATTATGGTCAGCAATCGACGCCATAGACGCTAAAAATTTTATTTTCAATTTACTTTCAATTTCCCAAGCTGGACGTCGCGGGTTCGATCCCCGTCTCCCGCTCCATCTTTCGCAAAGGCTTCGGCCGGCGAGCCGGTGCCTTGACGGCGGGCTAGCACGCCGCAGCTTCAGCGAAGGCGAGCTGAAATCCATTACTTGTCAAAATCCACCCAAATCGATAATCCGTCAATATTCCGTTAATCCGGGTTAAGAGCTTGCATTGATGCGTTGGGGCATTCCGCCGCTTCCGGCAGGCGGGTTTCCAGCTTCGGCGTCGCCGCCTTTAGCTTGTCGATAATCCTGGCTCATGGAATCGCAACGAACAAAGTGGCCACATGAATTATTCCACCATTGCACTTTGTTGTCCTATCTGATGGATTCTTTTCTATTGCCAAAATTACACGTATATGTGTAAGATGACGATGTGAAAAAGCGAGATCTTGAATTGTCGCTGAAATCTCTGGGGTGGTGGCGGCTGCGAGAAGGCGGCAATCATGAGATTTGGACAAATGGGAAAGAAACCGAACCGATTCCAAGGCATCGTGCGATATCGGAATCTCTCGCACTAAAAATACTAAGGAAAGCGGAAGCGTTTCCAGGAAATGGGAGATAAAACCATGAGATTCGAAGGACGGGTTTGGAAAGATAAAGGCAGCAAATATTGGCTGGTGGAAGTGCCTTTGCTGGACGTAATGACCCAGGGAACCTCAAAGGATGATGCCTATTCCATGATAGCGGACGCTATAGAAAGCCTTATAAATAATAAAGGTTTTAAAGTGGATGTTCGACAGGTTGACGGTGAATCCTTCACTGTTGGAGCCAACCGTGAAAGTGCCATGATCGCCTTAATGCTCAAGAGACAGAGAGAGGCTCATCGTTTGACCTTGGCGGAAGTTGCGAGACGCCTTGGTCAGAAATCGCCTAATGCATATGCTCGCTATGAGCAGGGAAAAAGCCTGCCCACAGTGGAAAAATTGAATAAGCTTATGAAAGCCATCGATCCGGAGTTTGAGCCCATTCTAAAGGTCGCTTGAGCAGATTGGCGAGAGAACCTGTCTTTATGTTCCATTATGAACTCAAATCCGCTAACACCTGCGGAAGCCTGCGAAAACACCGAGCCGTGATCCAATAGCTTAGCTCCTCGCCAAATTCAGAGTCCGATAGAGTCACGTTGGCTTCCAAAGCTCATCTTCTCTGAGGGCTGGCTTCTTCTCATGTTGATAACCGTGTCGATTGAGGCCAACTCGGAATGCGCCTGTATTTGGCTGTCCTGGAGTATAATGGCACGTCGCAACGGAACAAACGGCAAAATGGCGAAAGCCAGAGCTTACACAAGCCGTGGTTGCCGGAAATTGCGATAAGCCATTTCCTAAGATGCGGCTTATTTTGCCTGTCAGCCGGCTCAGGTTGCCGGTTTGTACCAATGAGGGGAGGATTCATGCAAATCGATCGCAGAGAGCTGGGCCGGCATTACGCGTCTTTTTCCGATGAAGAGCTTCTGTCCCTTGACCGAGACGAGCTTACCGAAACAGCACAGACCATCTACGATCTCGAGATTAAGCGTCGCGGCCTGAGTGAGAAGCCATTGGATCCGGATGAACCTGAAGTGTTCGCGGGGTCCACTGACGATCCGGCTCCCGACTGGCTCCAGGACTCCGTTCTTGTGTGTTCCTTCGCTGCTTCTCATGGCGACGCTGCGGTCGAAAAAGCGGCCCGGGCGCAGGCTGTTCTGCAGGCAGCAGGAATTCCGAGCCAAATCGAGGTGATGAGAGCTGAGAGCGGCGATGAGTCTTCGGCCGGTAAGGAGCTGAATGTCATGGTGCCGCTTGCATTAGCTCTGCACGCAACCAGCGTTCTGGATCGAGACCTTCTGAACGAAGAGTACGAAGCCGAGTGGCGGACCCATCTGAAAATGCTGTCCGAAAAGGATCTCTCCTTATTGAATCCGGAAATATTCTGCGCGGGATTGCAGGATCGTTTAACCCGAATAAAAAAAGCTTACACTGAGGAGATCGCGGCTAGGAAAACTCAAGCTCAAGGCGGCGATTGAGATATAAACCGCGCAGGCATCAACACCGCAAACGCCAAATCTGCCATTTTCAATATTCATTTTGCCAAATCCGATATCGCGGTTCGATCCCCGTCTCCATATAATCAACCTACCTTTCGGAAAGCTCCAACTTATAGCCGGCAGCCAAAAACCGCTCTCCCAGGACTCCGTTAGCGGACGCAATGGCTTGGGGTTTTCCCGACTGCAGGATAGCTCTTTGTGGTAGATTCTGCAGGATGAACATCTGGCAAATCATCCGCCGGCTCCTGCCCTTTGTTCGGCCTTACCGAAAGCTGGTCGTGGCGTCCCTGATCCTCACCACGCTCGGGGCGCTGGCGGCCCATGTCAATCCCCTCGTGCTCCGATACACGGTAGATACCGTGGAGCGCCTGCTCGGGGAGGGCGTCGCCGCTCGCCGGAGCGCCTCGCTGGTGTTGTTCATTTCCATGATCCTGTTTCTCAAGGAGCTCGGCAATATCGCGGTCAAATACGGCCAGAGCATGGTGGGCGAAAGGCTGCGGGTCAACCTGACCGGTTCGCTTGCCCAGCACGCCGTCGAGCGCATCCTGACCTACAAGTATGCATTCTACACTTCGGAGGAGAATGCGACCGGCAAGCTCCAGACCCGGATCGATCGGGGGGTGGAAAGCCTTACGGGTTTTGTTCAGAACATCTTTATCGAGCTCCTGCCGCTGTTCGCGAACTCCGCACTGGCCCTGGTCCTGATGTTTTCCGCGAACGTTTATGTCGGCATGATCGCATTCATCATCCTGCCGGGGTATTTCCTGCTGAGCTGGCGGCAAGCCTTCATGCTGCGGGGGGTGCGGCGAGGCCTCCGGGCGTTGCGCGAGGCCAAGACCAACGGGCTTTTTAACATCATCGAGTCGATCGTCGTCATCAAATCGTTCGTGCGGGAGGAATACGAGACGGGCAAGCAGTACGAGCTGCAGCAGAATCTCATCAGATCGCAACTGAAGCTGCGCCGGACCAACTATACCTTCGACGCTCTGAAGTCGTTCGTGGAGCAGGTGGGTGTGACCTTCATCATTATCCTTACCGCCTACCTGGTGCTCGACCGGCAGATGACCATCGGCGCCATCATGTTTCACATCCTGCTCTTCAACAACGTCTCAGCCCCGATCCGCCAGCTCCACCGTATTTACGATCAGATGAACGAGACGCTGACCTACGCCGAAGGATTCTTCGAGATTCTCGATGCCGATGACGCTGCGGAGGATAGCGGCCTCCTTACGGCGGAAAACCTACGCGGCGAATTTGTCCTCGAACACGTCGACTTCAGCTATCCCAACGGCACCCGGGCCATCCGCGACGTCACCATGACCATCCCCGCGGGAAAAACCGTCGCCTTCGTGGGGCTTTCGGGCGCGGGCAAGACGACGCTCATCAACCTCCTCTGCAAGCTATACCCTCCGGGCAGCGGCCGGATCCTGCTCGACGGGCGCGAACTCAAGCAGTACGACACGCACTCGTTGCGGAAAAACATCGGCTTGGTGCTGCAGAAGAACCATATCTTCCGAGGATCGGTCGAGGAGAACATCCGCTACGGCAAAATGAAGGCCACGCTCGAGGAGATCATGGTTGCCGCGAAACAGGCCTACCTGCACGAACAGATCGTCCAACTCCCCAACGGATACGCCAGCGAGGCTCAATTGCTCTCCGGCGGCCAGCAGCAGCGGATCGCCATCGCGAGGTTGTTCCTGAAGGATCCTCCTGTCATATTCCTTGATGAACCAACGGCCAGCCTGGACGCTGTCGCAACCGAGCAAATCAAGAACAGTCTGGATGCCATTAAAGAAAACCGGACGGTCGTCATCATATCGCATAGCATTTCCCAGATCATCGATGCGGACGTGATCTATGTCTTGAGGGAAGGGAATCTTGTGGAAACGGGCGCCCACGGGGAACTCTACGATAAGGGAGGCGCCTATTTCGAAATCTTCAACGCCTCCGCCCGCAGCCTCAACCTCGACAAGATCTCCAGCACCCTGAGCCGATCGGAATAAGACCGCCCGGACCACCCTTACCCGACTGGTAAGTATCCTCCGGCAAAGCCGGAGGCGTTACGGTTGCCAGCGCCTCAAAGGCGCATGATCGCGGTCCATTCGCACACAATAAGGTCTGAGCGGCTTCTTGAACCGCAGAATATGGAATAACGAATGTCGAATGTCGAAACTGTTTCTGCTGTAGGTCACAATGTGGTTTGTCCTATAATTCAAAATTCTAGATTATGAGTGCATTTATAACATTAAGAGTGTCATCGGGCCGCATGCCGGGTTGCCGGCCGGTCGTCTCATCAAGGAGCTTTCACATGTCGTTTAAAAATTGGCTCTATTTCTATGCTCCGGCAGGATGCATTCTGGCGGGAGCTTTCCTTTCGGGATGCAGGCCTGAAACGGCGCCGCCGAAGGCAGGGCCGGCAGAGGTAGCCGTTGTGACTGTCCAGACCGAACGAGTTGTTCTCACGACAGAGCTTCCCGGCAGGATCAATTCCTATCTTGTCGCCGAAATTCGCCCGCAGGTGAGTGGACTGCTTCAGAAGCGTTTCTTCGAAGAAGGCGCAAACGTCAAAGCAGGCGATATTCTCTATCAGATTGATCCCGCGCCGTATCAGGCGGCATTCGATCAAGCCAAGGCGGCGCTCGCCCTGTCGGAATCGGAGATTGCCCTTGCGGAAGCGAACCTTCCGGCCATCCGGTCCCGCGCCGAACGCCTCAGGGATTTGGCGGCAATTCGCGCGGTCGGACAGCAGGACTATGACGATGCCAAAGCCGCGCTGGATCAGGCTGAAGCCAACCTTTCCGTGAGAAAAAAAGCCGTGGAAGTGAACCGGGCAAATATGCAAAGAACCTCGATCGACCTTTCCTACACTCCTATCAAAGCTCCAATCTCGGGGCGTATCGGCAGATCTGACATCACGGTCGGCGCCATGGTCACAGCGTATCAGTCCACGGCGCTGGCAGTCATTCAGCAACTGGATCCCGTTTATGTGGACGTTACCCAGGCCAACGCGGAACTGCTTCGCCTTCGAAGGAGCCTGGTGCGTGGCGATTTGAAGCGCAATGGAGGGAGTCAGAGGAAGGTCAAGCTGCTTCTCGAGGACGGGAGCGAATATCCGGTAACGGGCACGCTTCAATTCCGCGACGTGACAGTGGATCCGACGACGGGTTCCATTACATTGAGGCTTGTCTTCGCCAATCCAAAGCAAGTTCTTCTTCCCGGCACCTTTGTCCGCGCGGTTGTGGAAGAGGGGATAAAAGAACAGGCGCTGCTCATCCCACAACAGGGTGTGACTCGCGATCCCAAGGGGAATCCCGTCGCACTCGTGGTTAACCATGAAGGCAAAGTCGAACAGAGGCCGCTTACGCTTGACCGTGCCATGGCGGACAAATGGATTGTCTCGCAAGGACTGGCTCCCGGCGACCGGATGATCGTTGAAGGAATGCAGAATGTCCGGGCCGGCGATGCGGTCCGGGTCGTGGCTTTCGAGCAGCCCGGCACTCAAAATCAATCTTCGGCGAAATCCAGGTAGGAGGAGAGCCTCATGGCAAGATTTTTTCTTGATCGTCCTGTTTTCGCCTGGGTTATCGCCATCGGCATGATGCTGGCCGGGATTCTTGCGATCTACAACCTGCCGGTCTCGCAGTATCCCCCCATCGCGCCGCCATCGATCAGCATTCGAGGCATGTACCCCGGTGCTTCCGCGAAAACAGTAGAAGATACGGTTATCCAAATCATCGAGCAGAAAATGACCGGGCTCGATCGAATGATTTACATGTCATCGAAGAGTGATTCCTCGGGAATCGCGCAGATCGAGCTCACCTTTGCTCCCGGCACCGATCCGGATCTGGCATGGGCCAAGGTGCAGAACAAGCTTCAGCTTGCCATGCCGATGCTTCCCGAGACGGTGCAGCGTCAGGGTCTCAGCGTCAGCAAATCCACCCGCAATTTTCTGCTCATCGTCATGCTGACCTGTGAGGACGGCAGCCTGGATCAAAACGATCTGATGGACTATGCCATCTCGCAGGTTCAAACGTCCCTTGCGCGGGTTCCCGGCGTAGGAGAAGTGGAAGCATTTGCTGCTCAATATGCCATGCGTATCTGGCTGGATCCCACCAGGATGACAAACTTCAACATGACCCCGGCCGATGTCGTCGCGGCAATCAGGGCCCACAATGTGCAGGTGTCCGCCGGCCAATTCGGCGGTATGCCGGCGATGCCGGGCCAGAGACTCAATGCCTCCATTACTGTTCAGAATCTTCTCAAAACGCCTGATGAGTTTGGCGCCATCCCGCTGCGCAACAATCCCGATGGTTCTACGGTGCGGGTGCGCGATGTAGCTCGCGCCGAGCTGGGCACCGAGTTTTCGCAGTTCAAGCTCTCCTATAATGAAGGCCATCCGGCGGCGGCGCTTCCCATCCGGCAGATGGCCGGAGCCAACGCCCTGGAAACGGCCGCAGGCGTCAAAGCAATGATGGAAGATTTATCCCGCTACTTTCCCGCCGGGATGAAGGTTGCTTACCCGTACGACACCACGCCTTTCGTGAGAGCGGCCATTGCAGAAGTTGTCAGAACCCTGATTGAGGCGATCATCCTGGTCTTCCTTGTTATGTTCCTGTTCCTGGGGAACATGCGCGCCACCATGATCCCCACTATCGCCGTGCCTGTGGTGATTCTGGGGACCTTTGGCGTTCTTGCCGCGTTCGGCTATTCCATCAACATGCTGACGATGTTTGCCATGATTCTGGCCATCGGTCTCCTCGTCGACGACGCCATCGTGGTGGTCGAAAATGTGGAACGGATTATGTCCGAAGAAGGACTTTCTCCACTCGATGCAACGCGGAAATCAATGGATCAGATTACCAGCGCCCTGATCGGCATCGGGCTGGTTCTTTCGGCGGTCTTCGTCCCAATGATGTTCTTCGGAGGCTCCACCGGAATCATTTATCGCCAGTTCTCCATCACGCTTATCTCCTCCATGCTTCTATCGGTATTGGTGGCTCTGATCCTGACCCCCGTGCTCTGCGCTAATCTACTCAAACCGGTTGCCAGGGGACATGAAGCCGCGGAGGCGGGCTTCCGTTTCTTCCGGCCCTTTTTCCTGTGGTTCGACCGCATATTCTATCGGCTGAGAGATCGCTATCAGTCTGCCGTAGGGCACATTCTCGGATTCAAAATCCCCTACTTTGCCGTCTTTGTTTTGATTGTGGCATTGATGGGTTACTTTTTCCTGAAGATGCCCACGGCCTACTTGCCGGATGAAGACCAGGGTGTGCTCCTGGCGTTGATTCAGACGCCCCCGGGTTCGACGATGGAGCAGACCGAGGATGTTCTTAACAAACTGCGCAACCACTTCCTGGATAATGAAAAAGAGTCCGTGGAAACCGTGATGTCCGTCGCCGGTAGAAGCTCGGCCGGCATGGGACAGGACCAGGGTTTGCTCTATATAAGGCTTCGAGACTGGGAGTTGCGTGATTCGCCCGATCTTCGGGTGGATGCCATCATCAAGAGAGCGATGTCGTTCGTCTCGAAGATCCGGAATGCCAGGATTTATGTCGTCTCTCCCCCGGCTGTTACGGAACTTGGCACCTCGAAGGGATTTGACTATATGCTGCAGGACCGCGGCGGACTTGGCCACGAGAAGTTGATGGAAGCGCGGCTTCAGCTGACCATGGCGGCGGCCCGCGATCCGCGGTTGACGAGGGTGCGGCCAAATGGAATGGATGATGTGTCCCAATATAAGATCGATATAGACTGGGAAAAGTCCGGCGCCCTGGGTGTGCCGGTGAGCGCAGTTCAGAACGCAATCTCGGCCGCTTTCGGCAGCGCTTACGTCAACGACTTTATTCAGGGCGGCCGCGTCAAACGCGTATATGTGCAGGCGGACGCCCCCTACCGAATGCTCCCCGACGATCTGAATAATTTTTATGTCCGCAACAACAGCGGCAAAATGGTTCCCATTTCGGCGCTTTCTTCAGGACACTGGTTTTACGATTCTCCCCAGCTTGAACGGTACAACGGTTTCCCGGCATTGAATTTCCTCGGTGAGGCTGCGCCGGGAAAGAGTTCCGGCGAAGCGATGCAAGCCATGGAAGAACTGACCGCCAAATTGCCAAAGGGCATCGGCCATGAGTGGACAGGCCTCTCCTACCAGGAGAGGATGGCTTCACGGCAGACCGGACTCCTCTATGCTTTTTCCATCCTCGCCATTTTCCTGGTTCTGGCCGCGTTGTACGAAAGCTGGTCGATTCCTATCTCAATTCTGCTCGCCTTGCCGCTCGGTGTCGTCGGGGGCGTGCTGGCGTCCACATGGCGGGGATTGCCGAACGACGTTTACTTTCAGATCGGATTGCTGACCGTCCTGGGATTGACGACCAAAAATGCAATCCTGATCGTGCAATTTGCCAAGATCCGGGTTGAACAGGGGATGGGTTTGATCGAAGCAACGTTGGAAGGCGCAAAGCTCAGGCTCCGTCCCATCGTGATGACTTCTCTGGCATTCGGCTTCGGCGTTCTGCCGCTGGCGATTGCCACGGGCGCCGGAGCGGGCGCGCAGAAGGCTATTGGCACGAGCGTTCTGGGCGGAATGATTACGGCGACATTCCTGGCCATCTTTTTTATCCCTTTGTTTTTTGTGGCAGTGAGCAGGCTGTTCGGCGCTAAAAGCGGCGGGCAACCTCGGGCTTCCGGCCCGGACGAAGGCATTCAGCCGGAAGGAGCGGAACATGATGCGTAAATTCATTTCTCTGATCCTTATCGGAATGTCAATTTTCCTATGCGGTTGTCCACGTCCGTCCAGGTATGCCCGTCCGAAAATGCCGGTTCCGTCCAATTGGCCTGAAAGCTCCACCGGACAGCCAGCCGTGCCGGGCGCGCCGGCGGCTGCCGATGTCAGGTGGCAGGAGTTTTTCATGAATCCGAATCTTCGATCGGTGATTGAGCTGGCGCTGGCCAACAACCGCGACCTGAGGATGGCTGCGCTCAACATC
>JAEAME010002019.1_pt1 | contig 12643 bp, 9 predicted proteins | sample 8958731 | NCBI WGS metagenome assembly JAEAME01 (sample SAMN16933194, study PRJNA681113) | bioreactor sludge metagenome | isolation source: anerobic bioreactor sludge (Control) | place: India:Bengaluru | collected 2018-10-24 | reverse complement strand
ACCTCTAACCTAGCAGTTAACAGCCGCCCGCTCTGCCAATTGAGCTACCAGGGAAGGCAAGTTGTTATTATAGGCAAAACCCCACCTTGTGTCAAGGCAAACTGAGCCTGTGAGCTTCTTTTTCTGGTCCACTTTAAAACAAAAAACCCGCCATCTTTTCGAAAGGCGGGTTTGATCTGGATCAACTAAATTTTAGTCACCCAAGCAAGAGCCGTCGTGTAAGCCCTGACCATCGCCCAAGCCTTGTCCAGGACCCATACCTTGTCCGGAACCACCGTTACCACGTCCGGCACCGCTGCCAGCGCCAAAACCCTGACCCATACCCCCGCCGTTACGGTTGCCCATGCCAACCTGACCGGTGGCACCAAAACCCCGACCCGTGCCAGAACCGTTTCTCATCATTCCCATGCCATATTGCTGACCAGCACCACTGCCATCGCGCAGCCTCAACTGATCGGGAATACCATCGCCATCCGCATCACAGGTTCCATCACCAGGACCAAAGCTATTGCCAATTTGATTGCGAATAATGCTGCCATCCTCAAGTCTTAATTGGTCAGGAATGCCATCGCCATCTGCATCGCAGGTCCCGTCACAGACACCCATACCTCGCCCAAATCCCCGGCGAGTAACCTGGGGTTCAGGTAAAGTTTCTTCGGTTTCAGGTGTGGTGGTCTGTGCATACGCACTGCCAGCAATTCCAAAAACTAGAACCCCAAGCATCAGGGCGACAATCACGATTGATAAATTTTTCTTTTTCATTGTTACTCCTTTGTTCTTTCATCACACTTTTGTGATGATGACCCAATAATACAGGTGGGTTGTTGAGATATTAATCAAAAGTGATTAAGATTTGGTGTAGTTGTTGTGAGATAATGTAGCTACAAATTTGGATATTAAAGGGCAAGAATGCAGAAGATATTAATTATTGAGGATGAAGAGCACCTCAACAGAATCTTGCAGGACTATTTGCGCCATAATGGGTTTGAACCTCTAAGTGCGTATAATGGCACCGATGGTCTTTATCTTTGGCGGCACGACACCCCGGATATGATTCTGTTGGATCTTAATCTACCGGATATGGATGGGCTGGATTTATTACGTGAAATTCGCAGGAAAGACCAACTACCCATCATAATAATCACTGCGAGAGTCGATGAAGTCGATCGTCTGATTGGCTTGGAATTGGGCGCGGATGATTACATTATCAAGCCGTTTTCCCCCAGAGAAGTGGTTGCGCGGGTCAAAGCCGTGTTAAGGCGACTGACCCGACCGATGAGCCAACTGGACCTGCTTCAGTTGGGCAAGATAAAAATTGATCTGCGGGCTCATCATGCCTCTTTGGCAGGGAAACCACTGGAGCTGACCCCTGCAGAATTCCAATTGTTCTCTCTGCTGATCTCCGAACCGGACAGGGCATTCAACCGATTGGAATTACTGGAAGCTACCCAAGGCAGCCGTTTTGAAGGATACGAACGCACGATAGATATTCATGTAAAAAACCTGCGCCAAAAGCTGAGAGCTCTTGATCCCGACACGGTTTATATTCAGACCGTATTTGGTGTTGGTTATCGTGCGGGGTTTGTTGAGTAGTAAATGCGCAACCGTTTGCTGATAACTTATTTACTCGTAGCCATCGTTTCGTTGGTTGTGATGTACCTGACAGCCACCTTCTTTTATCGATTGACAACAATTGAATATTTCCGTCGGAACCAAATTGAAGATAGCCAACCCTTCCAGCCGTATTTTGTCGAATTCTACCAATCGAATAAAGGGTGGAATGATATTGATCAGATAGACATCGACCAATTAAAAGCAGAGATTATTCCCGATAAACACGCTGATTTCAATTTAGCCCTGGTAGCCACAGATGGAACAGTGCTCATTTCCGATAATCCAGCCAATTATGAGAACAGTGTCACCGAAACCACTTTGGATTTTGGGGCACCTGTTGTCGTCAATGGCGATACAGTAGCCTATTTCTTTTCTGTACATCTTAACGATTTTCTTTTACCTGAAGTTGACCTGGAAGTTGTCAGACGAACTCAAGCTGCAGGGAACTGGGCTATGGTTGTGGGATTATCTGCGGGCTTTCTAATATCAGTGATCATGTCATTAGCCTTACTCAAACCAATTAATGCAACAATAGACGTTGTTAAAAAGATTTCCCAAGGTGATTTAAGTATGCGTGTACCGCTGGAGCCCTACCGTGACATGGCTGGGCTTGGTCAGGCTGTCAACGACATGGCAATGGACCTTGAAAAGACCCAACGGGTTCAAAAACTGATGTTGATGGATATTGCCCACGATCTTCGCACACCACTCAGTGTCCAAAAGGCTACTATTGAAGCTTTTGAAGACAAGCTCTACCAGTTTGATGAAGAAGGGCTCGCCATTCTCAAAAATCAGAACAACCAGTTGATCCACCTGGTGGAAGACCTGCGTTTACTTACACTATCGGATGCGGAAATATTCGTGGTAAACAAACAACAAGTGGAACTGCAAGCCTTTACCAAGGAAATATTGAATAACTTCGATAGCGTTTTTACGAAAAAGAATCTCCATTCAGCCCTTTCCCCTAACGAGGAAGAGTATCTGATAGATATTGACCCGCACTTGATGCAAAGGGTGTTTGAAAATTTGCTTCAGAATGCTTACCAACATTCACCTCAAGGGGGTGAGATACGAATTAAGATATTACGAATGATCAACCGCATGGAGATCGTTGTCGCAGACGAGGGTCCGGGTATCCCTGAGAATAAATTAGAGACGATTTTCAACCGCTACTATCGGGTAAAACAAGCCGGAGAAGGCGATCCGGAGGGGCTTGGGCTCGGATTGACGATCTCCAGGAGGATTGTGGAAGCGCATGGGGGTAAACTTTTTGCACGGAACACGCCAGGCAAAGGCGCAGAGTTTGTGCTTGAGCTGCCCTATTCCAGTTAGTCTTTACCAGGGGATTGCAGCCCATAACTCCCGGCTGGATGGTTGGTATAATTCATCATCAAATAGAAAGCTGTCGGAGACATAATGCTCAAATTACGCGTCATGACCCTCAACCTTGGTGGCGGAGTTAAGAATTTCACTGGATCGCCAGAAAAATCAACGGGGAAAGCCCAGGCTTTGGCTGAGTTGGTCAACGATATTAACCCTGATTTCCTGGGTGTCCAGGAAGTAGCTCAATATATCGATGCTGATGGTGGACTTCACAGCATGGTTGAACGTTTACGCCTTGATAGTAATTTTGATTACTCTTTTTATGGTGAAACGCTTTCCATGAAGAAACACATGCAAATCAAGAAAGATCTGATGATCAATGGTCTCTTCAACGACTGGTGGGATTGGTCTAAAGGTAACGCTGTTTTTTCCCGTGTGCCGTTTGCCCGGCTGGGCAACCCGAATAAGGACGGTGTTCCGCGCAATGTGCCCATCTTTACCCCCCTTAGTTATGAAGGCAGCCGTGATACCGACCCGCGCTATGTTATTCTGACCCGACTAAAGCAGGATCCTTACCCCTATGCGATGAATCTGCACCTGACCACCCTGGTTGGGGAAAGAGGTGATCACGTCTGGTCAGAGGTGGTGGATGCAGCCAGGCTTACGCGTTCACAGCAGATTAGCAGGGTGTTGGGCTTGGTTGAAGAACATGTGCTTATGCAGGGTCATCCTCTGATTTTGATGGGCGACTTCAATGCCCAGATCGATGAGTACTCGATCAAAGATATGCTTGAACGCGACCAGCAATTTGTTCACCTCGCTCCGCAGGAAGACATTCCAACCCACGTCAGTGCTGGCGCAGTTGACCACATCTTCTTTTTCCCAGCCAGGCGACTGTTGAGCTTTGAAACACATGTCATCACATCAGCCCTGGCACACAGCATCTCAGACCATTTACCGGTTGTAGCAGATATTGTGATTGAATAAATTAATAAACAGGAAAACCTTATGACCTCTACTCGTTATTTTGGAACAGATGGGATTCGCGGAACCTTTGGCGAAGAACCAATGACGCCCGAATTCGTTTACAGACTTGGACTGGCTGCCGGAAAGGCGTTGAGCAGCGATGATGGGAAACAAGCTCTTTTTGTGATTGGCAGAGATACACGTACTTCAGGCCCCGTTTTGCAGCGTGCTTTGGCAACAGGTTTACGGGAAACCGGCGCTCGCGTTCTGGATCTGGGAATCATCCCGACTCCGGGTATTGCCTACCTGGCCCATTTTGTCGGTGCGACAGCCGGCGCTGTCATTTCAGCCTCCCATAATCCTGCCGCCGAGAATGGCATCAAGTTCCTCAACAATGAGGGTATGAAGTTATCCAGGGAACAGGAAGAGGCGACAGAAGAAGCCCTCAAGCAAATTAACAATGAACGGTCGGATTTCGATAACGAATGTCTCGGCGAAGCCAGCCCTCACCTGTTCCAAACCTATCTGCAGGATCTATGTGAAAGCGTTTCAGGTTTGGAAATGAATAACCTGAGAATTTTGATGGACTGTGCCAATGGGGCAGCCTGGAAAGCCGCACCCGAGGTGTTTGGTCGGTTAGGCGCCAACCTGATTGCGATCCATACAGAGAATGACGGCAGACATATCAATGTCGAGTCCGGATCAGAATTTATGCGTTCAAAACCTGCCCTGGTTGCGCAGAGACTGGCTGAAGAAAAAGCTGATCTGGCGATCGCCTTTGATGGCGACACTGACCGGGTGATCTTGATGGATGAAAAAGGCAACCTTATCGATGGCGACCATATGCTTGCCTTGCTGGCGGAAGAATTGCACAGCCAGCATCGGTTGTTAGGGGATGCCCTGGTCACGACCGTCATGGCAAATGGCGCGTTGAGACAATTTGCGGCTCAAAAAGGATTTTCCCTGCTGCAAACCCCTGTCGGAGATAAGTATGTCACGGAAGAGTTGATCACTCTGGCTGAACAACACGACCCCAATGGAAAACTCGGTCTGGGCGGCGAGCAAAGTGGTCATATTATCCTGCTGGATGAAAACCACCGCACTGGGGACGGCATTCGTACTGCGCTCTTTATCTTACATATGTTGAATGAAACCCCAGGTCAGAAGCTGTCAGAGTTGGCAAAGCGTATCGAAAAGTTTAACCAGGTCGTGGCATCGTGCAACGTTGCCTCCAAAATCGATTTAGCCACATTGCCTGGTTTTCAGGAACGACTTGAGCGTATGCAAGAAGAATTACCTGGCTTGGTGCAGTGGAACTCCCGCTATTCCGGTACGGAGCCAAAGTACCGCCTCATGCTTGAAGCAGATCAACGCAGCAGCCCTGGGGATGTCGCCAGAGTTGCCTGGGAGATTTGTGATTTGATCCAAAAACTCACCAATACACCTGCTGGCGCGAAGATTGAAGTCCTGAATGTCAGCCAGGGTGGTTTGATGCCCAGACCATAAAATACCGGAATTTCAAGGAGACTATGCCGATGACTCACACTACGCAAACCTACAAATCTCAACTCCCTGTACAGTTCAATCGATTGAACCGTGACCTGTTGGTGGCAGACCGCCCGGAAACCTGGCAGCCAGCTATCATCGCCATGTCAGTTTTTCTGGATGGCGTCGGGGAACTATTGGTGGACGAACCTGACCTGACAGCCAGCGACCTGGTTTTGTCTTCACGAATATTCAGCCTGCTGTTGACTGTGGCTGCAACGGGCACCCAGGGTAGATTGGAGCTTTACAAAGGCAAGGATGAGAAGAATCTCGCTTATCAGCGCCAGATTGAAGAAGAATACATCCTCCTTTCCGGTGATCTACGCCGTAAAGCGATCGAGCTGGCGAAGAGCTATCTTCAAAACCCGCTCTTTGATTCTTTGCGGGAAGATATCAACTGGGAGATCAACCCCTTATTGGACAGTATGAACGACCAGGTTGATCCTGACCGCTATATGCCCTACCGTGTGATCCAGATCGGTAATATCTATGAACGTCTTTATGCTTTGCGTTTACGCACGGCTGACCCGATTTTGCTTGGATTGGCTGGTAAAAAAGGACTTTTACGGGAAATTTATGACCGCAAATACCTCCGTTTCGGTACCTCTGGCGTACGCGGACGGTGGGGTAACGATTTCACCGAAACCCGTGCCAGGCAAGTAGTGCAGGCGGTCTGCGACTTTATGAATAACAATAACGTCCCTGCCTTTGTGGGAGCGGAAGATCTTTCCGGAAGGATCGTGGTATTGGGACATGATACCCGCCGAAATTCAGATGTGGTCACCCGTTGGGCAGCCGAAACATGTCTTGCTAATGGCTTCCGCCTGCATATCGGCGATAGGGATATACCGACGCCCGCCCTGGCTTATTATGAGACCGAGGTGGTGCCGAAGGACGATATTGCCGGTCTTATCATAGCAACCGCCAGCCACAACCCCCCTGAATGGCAGGGCATCAAGTTCAATCCGCGCCTTGGCTATCCGGCACCCACCAATGTGACCGATTTCATTGCCTTCCGGATCAATGAACTGCAGCTGGTTGATGAAGCCGGCGGGCGAACAGAAGTGGAAGATGCCCGCGCACGCGGTTTGGTGCAGGGTTTTGACCCCCTCGACAGCTATGTGGACTGGATCAAGAACAACGGCAACGGCAACGCGAGAATTCCAATTGACTTTGACCGCATCAGACGCTATTTTGCTGATAAGTCCATCGTTATTGATGAAATGCACGGTTCCGGACGCGGTTATCTGACCCGACTGGCAGGGGAAGCCGGAATCCGTTATACCGTGGTGCACGCTGAAGTCGACCCCGATTTGGGCGGGCAGGATTATGCCAACCCTGAAGAGCCTTTTAACTGGCTGCTCAAGAAAACCGTGGTTGAGACTGGCGCTCAGGTTGGTATGGGCATGGATACCGATGCCGATCGTTATGGTATTGTCGATAAGGGTGGGGTATATTTTCGCCCCAATCAGATTTTGCCCATGTTGATCCGCTATCTGGGTGTTGACCGCGGGTTGACGGGACGCGTGATTGCCACGCAGACCGGATCGCCCCTGATTGAAGTGCTGGCTGGCATGATCCCGGGAAATGAAGTCAATAAACCCGCACCGGGAGCCTTACCCGGCTATATTGGTCAAAAGATCTACCAGGCTCGTTATGGTGATATTGCCACACGTGCTTTGAAAAACGCTTTCGCTGTACCGGTGGGTATCAAATATATTGAAGAGATCCGGCGCACGGATAATGCCTATAACAATCTCAAGGAACTGCCGGAGGACTGGCGTGACCGAATCCTGATCGGTGGAGAGGAATCCAGCGGTCTCACCAGCCGCGGGCATGTAACCGACAAAGATGGACCGTGGGCGAACTTGCTGATCCTGGATATGCTTGCCTACTATGGTACGCGTGCGGAAAAACCGCTGAACAGCTTGCAGGAAATTTGGGAAGAACTGATCCATCTGGCTGGGCTTTGGCCTTCATTTGGCACCTCAAGCGACCCCAGCTCGCATGCCGGTCGCTCTGATGTGGACGCGCCCCTGGAAGCCAAAGAAGCTTTTATAAACTATTACCTGGACTTACCCAAGACCTTGCCAGCAACTGACCTGGTAATTGCTGGACTCAAGATTGATTATCTGGGTGGTATCCGCTATGAGTTGGTCGAAATGCAGCTCTCGGACGAAACTGGCAATGACCATTACTACTTGCGTATGCGCGCTTCAGGTACCGAGCCGATTAACCGGGTTTATATTGAGGCTGCCAATTTGCAGACCGGTCAACGCATGATGGCGGAAGTGCTTGGAAAACTGGAGGATATCACCGCCGAAGTGTTGCGGGGAGCGCACTCAGCCTGGCATTTGGTGGATATGCTGGCACAAGCTCAACTCACTCCGCAGACTTTAAGAGCTGTGAAAGAAACCATTGCTGAAAATGGTTGGGAAGTTGGGAATATGATTGCCAGGATCCAACAAATGACCCAGACCCTCGAAAAACGAAACCGTAAGGTCATTGGTGCCTGGGAGAAGGCGCTGGCAAAATCGTAGCGATTTTTCATTTGAGATAAAGAACGCTGAGATTCTGATTGACACTAAGAATCTCAGCGTTTGTTTTAAATATCCTTCGTACTCGAATAGTACTGTTTACCAGAAGTTCAGGACATAAAAAAGCATTCATCAACAAACTTCCAACCTGATATTAATATTTCTCTTGCATTCCTTCGTTATAGTATACATAACAAAAAATGGAATAATCCGAATCAGGAGTGAAATATGGGAAAAATTATTGGAATAGATTTAGGAACAACCAACAGTGTAGTATCGGTAATTGAGGGCGGGTCGCCAGTTGTGATCACCACAGCTGAAGGCGCGCGCCTGTTGCCTTCTGTGGTTGCTTTTAACAAAAATGGGGAGCGCCTGGTTGGCACGACAGCCAAAAGACAGGCGGTGGTAAACCCCGAGAACACAATTTCTTCAGTGAAGCGCTTTATGGGGCGCCGATATGACGAAGTGGAACAGGAACGAAAAATAGTTTCCTTCAAAGTGGTGGAAGGACCCAGCGGTGACGCACGCATCGAAGTGCCCATCAACGGTCAGACTTACACCCCGCAGGAAATCTCTGCCATGATCCTCGGCAAATTGAAAACAGATGCCGAATCCTACCTGGGTGAAAAAGTAACCCAGGCTGTTATCACCGTACCGGCATACTTTAATGACAGTCAGCGCCAGGCTACCAAAGACGCTGGAAAAATCGCCGGTCTGGAAGTGATGCGCATCATTAATGAGCCGACTGCCTCCGCCCTGGCGTATGGGCTGGATAAAAAAGAAAATGAAGTCATTTTGGTCTTTGACCTGGGTGGTGGTACATTTGACGTTTCGCTGCTCGAAGTTGGCGGTGGTGTCGTGGAAGTCAAGGCTACCAATGGTGACACTCACCTGGGTGGTGATGACTGGGACAACGTGGTTGTCAATTGGGCTGCCGATGAATTTTTGAAGGAACAGGGCATTGACCTGCGTAAAGACCGCCAGGCTTTACAGCGCTTGCGCGAAGCCGCTGAAAAGGCAAAGATCGAACTCAGTTCCGTGCTGGAAACTGAACTCAACCTGCCGTACATCACAGCTGACGCCAGCGGGCCCAAACACTTGCTTCTGAAGCTTAGCCGTGCCAAATTTGAACAAATGACCGAAAGTTTGCTCCAGCGTACACGCAAGCCGTTTGATGCCGTGTTGAAAGACGCTAACCTGACCATCGACAAAATCGATGAGGTCGTACTGGTGGGTGGTTCCACCCGTATGCCCATGGTGCAGGAACTGGTCAAGAAGATGACCAACGGAAAAGAGCCCAATAAGGGCGTCAACCCCGACGAAGTGGTCTCGATCGGTGCTGCCATTCAGGGTGGTGTTTTGGCTGGTGACGTCAAGGATGTGCTTCTGCTGGACGTGACCCCGCTCTCTTTAGGTCTCGAAACCCTGGGTGGTGTGATGACCCGCCTGATCGAACGCAATACGACCATTCCGGTCAAGAAAACCCAGGTCTTCAGCACGGCTGAAGATAACCAGACGGCTGTGGATATTCACGTGCTGCAGGGAGAACGCCCCATGGCGAGCGACAACAACACCTTGGGTCGCTTCAGATTGGATGGCATTCCTCCGGCGGCGCGCGGCATTCCCCAGATTGAAGTCACTTTCGATATTGATGCTAACGGCATCCTGAATGTGGCTGCCAAAGACAAAGCCAGCGGTAAAGAGCAAAAAGTTACCATCACTGCTTCAACCAACCTTGACAAGAGTGATGTTGAACGGATGGTGCGCGAAGCCAACCAAAACAAGGCTGAAGACGATCGCCGCAAGGCGCTCATTGAAGCCCGCAACATGGGCGATAGCGTTGCCTACCAATCCGAAAAGAGCCTGCGTGAGATGGGCGACAAGGTGGATGCTGCCATGCGCAATGACGCTGAAGCCAAGATCCAGGTTCTACGTGGGGCTCTGGCAGGAGATGACGTAAGTGCTATCACCAATGCCAGCAATGCCCTGCAGGAAAGCATGCAGAAAATCGGCAATGCTGCTTATCAGCAGGCTGGACCGACCGATCAGGGTCAGGCAGGTGGATTTGGCGGACAGGCTGGACCTCAGCCCGGTCAGCAGGACCGCGCTGGTGATGATGATGTGGTCGATGGTGAATTCACCGAAGCGTAAAGAACAATTGCAGAAAGATCAAGGCCGGGTTCAGTTATTGAACCCGGCTTTTTTTTTACTAGTAGCGGTAATTTATGTCGGAGTGAGATCGCGCACTGTTAATATCAGCGAACGTTACCTGACGATCTCATTCCGACCTACGTGGAAAAATCTTACGGCACCCAGTTGTCATGGATGATACCCACCAGGTAAAAAGCTCCGTCGGACGAACGCTCGAAAGCCAGGCGTAGAAGCTGCCAGTCCAAGTTACCGAATTCTTCGGTCCCGGATTTGAGGAAGTCCACATATTGAGCATGTTGATAAACGTCAATGAAGTTATCGATGGCGATTGATGGACTACTTTGACCTTCAGTCAACATCACCCAATCTTGTGCAGGTTGCAGGGGAATCACATATTCGTTCCAATACTCGTTCACACTCAGCTGAAGCAAATCACCCTTGGCGGCGTGGGTGCCCCAGGTGTAAACATTGTTATCCATCGCAAAGTTGGCGACCTGATCCCGAGTGAAGATCAAATCTGTGTCCGTATGAATAAAAAGCTGGGGGGAGAAGCGCAAACCAAATTGGGTATGAACGAAGGTTGCCAGTTCGGAGTAATCCTTGGCTTGCAAGAGCGGCAGGATCACTGCTGCCATACCTTCAAAGTTAAATCCCCGGACAGATAGTGGTGTCATTTGAGCAACCTGGGTAGATAAGGTATTGACCTGGATCTGCAGGTCCCGGATCAGGGTTTGACTCTCAAGCAACTGCTGAGTGAGAATTTGATTTTGCTCTCTCAATTGCTCAACCTCGGTAGATTCCTTTGGTTCGATTGGTATACAAGATGTAGCAAGAAAGGCTAAGATTATGAAAACAAAAAGAAGCAATTTCTTCATGTTTACTCCATAGAGAGGAGTACTGATTCACTCTCTTACAATTAAGACGATAAATGAGTCATGTTGTTCCGTGTTAGGTCACCGTCCCAAAGAAGTTGTCATTGCGACTGCTTGCGTACGGAGTTTCGTCCGAAGGGAGCGTGGCAATGACAGAAAATACACCCAGTTGGATGAGAGTCAGCGGCTGGGGTCGAGCCCCAGCCCTACGGTAGGGAACGGTCTTGAACCGTTCCGCGCATAATCCATTGGCAGATTGAAAGCATGCTGTCGTTTCCGCATGTCAAAATTCTCGATGCTTTCAATCCCGCCCTATCGAGGTTAACCCTCTGAATTGCGGATGGCATCCAGCATACGCGCCAGGCGTACGGTTTCTTTCACATCATGAACACGAAGAATAGATGCGCCCTTCATTATCCCCCAGGCGTTGGCAGCCAGGCTGCCCTCCAGACGCTCTCCCTGGGGCAGGTTGAGGGTGTGACCGATAAAACCCTTACGGGAAATGCCCAACAGAACCGGAAAGCCCAATTCCGTCAGCGCATCCAGGTGTTTGAGTAAATAGAGGTTCTGGTCAATGGTCTTGCCAAAACCAATGCCGGGATCAAGGATGATCTTATCGTCGCTCACCCCAGCAGCTCTGGCAATTTCAACCGACCTTGCCAGCGAGGCGCAGACTTCGCCGACGATATCCTCATATTCCACGTCTTCATAGCGACCACCCAGCTCACTGCTGACCGGACGGGCACCGGACTCACGGTTGTGCATCAACACAGCAGTCGCGTCATACTCTGCCACCACGGCTGCCATTCCTGGGTCATATTGAAAGCCCCAGACATCGTTGACAATATCCGCGCCACGCTCCAGGCAGACGCGCGCGGTTTCTGCCTTGTAGGTATCTACTGAGATCAGGACGTCCGGCAGCTCTTTGCGAATCAGGGTCAGGGTCGGCAGAAGACGATCCAGTTCTTCACTGGCATTTAATTTGCGTGAACCTGGGCGAGTCGATTCCGCCCCGAGATCCAGCACATCTGCACCCTCTTCCACGAAACGGATAGCTTGTTCCAGGGCCGCAGTTTCTGCTTCTGCCTGGTTAAGCAACCCATCACCCGAGAAACTATCGGGAGTCAGGTTTATGATACCCATGATGGTAGTCTTTTTGTCAAGTTCAGGGAAAAGGTCGGATTGCATAGCTGCCTCAAGGGGTCTGGAACCTGGCTTCTGCCATCAGTTCGATTCTATCGATGCCAGGACCCAGGGAATAAACAATTGTATTGAAGGCGATCGCTTCACCATTAGCGATAGGCAGTGCGGCTTCCCAGCGGCGAAAACCGACCGGGTTGCCATCCTGATCAAAAGCAACCGCCAGCAGCCACAATGAAGCAATTTCGCGGTAAGCAGAATCCACACTGATTTTTCCGTTAACATAAGCGATCGCATCGTCTTCAGACAGCTGGATGTTGCTGTCAAGAATTTCTGTTTCAGCATAACGGTCGTCGTCGGGCATGGTTGGCAGCCAATAATCGATTTCCGCCTCCACATCGTAATTTTCTGGCACGGGAGCCGGGAAAGACGCCAAGATGGGCAGGCTGCTTCCAGGCTGAAGGAGGTTGAGCGGGGCGAAAACAACCAGTTCGC